>Ga0210059_1014393_pt1 | contig 11699 bp, 6 predicted proteins | sample Ectturendosymbi2_FD_188042 | JGI IMG/M metagenome (GOLD analysis project Ga0210059, IMG submission 188042) | Ecteinascidia turbinata endosymbiont from Florida, USA - Sample 2 (SPAdes) (version 2) | ecosystem: Host-associated > Tunicates > Ascidians > Unclassified | place: Key West, Florida... | reverse complement strand
TCTTGTAGTGAATCTTGTCAGGACAGTTTCTTCAGCGAAGTTTATTTGCTGCTGTTGACGCAATCCTTGGTGCGATTGTCACGTCACACACACACCGAAATGTAACGAATCAGCCAAATTAGGGCAAATTATTAATTGTGGCTTAACAGTACTGATTGTCTCTGTTTTCCCTGTGCTGCTTACGAATTACGACACAGCTCAGATCTGGCGCTGTTGACAAAATGGCCGGTATTTTTGCAAAACGCATTTGGCAACGCTGTATATGTCAACCAAACGAACTTAAACGGGAAATTAAGAAAAAAACTGGGGGGGCAAACGGGGGGCCAAGCAAAAAACTGGGGGTCCATGGCCCACCCAGGTTCCCCATTAGAATCGCCACTGTGGAATGCCATCAGGATCTATGAAAAACGCAAAGCTTCTAAGAAGAAAAAGCGCAAGTTTCTGGCAGTGTTAGCTAAAACGCCGCGACTGAATCGCTTTTTCTAGGAAAACTTTCAAGCAGCAACATTGACGTAGCAGTGACGTTAACCAGAGCACCTGAAAATGAAGGTGAAAATCAAGACATTAGCTTGGAAAAAACTTACACACTCAGCCTGGCTGGCCATATTGACACGTTATTTTTCCGGTGTTTTTATTTGTAATCTCTGGTTTCTACTTATTGTTCGGGTGAATGTTGTTTCTTGTCGAGTCACTCCCTAGCCTGTGAAATATTTTTTCTTAGTAAAAATACACTCTAGTGTTCACTTCTTGCATCTAACTGTATGTGATTTGAGTAAGCACATTCTCGACTACCGGAAAAAACAAACGGGAACCTTGCGAATCAGCGAAAACATAACTTTTGCAAACGATGACGTCATGAATTACGTCATAGGGGCCCACCAGTAAAAATTGCCCCGGGCGCCCCTACTCGTTAATCCGGCTCTGACACCAAGCATTTCTTATGGCACGCAGAAGCTCCAAGTTTTACATATCGATTTTGTTATGATTCACGAAGAAGGTATATTGAGCTTGAATTGTATAAAAATACTTCTGTTGTTGGCACACTGAATGATTTGAAACCTTTATGTCGGCGCACAAGTAGCAAAGGTTGCCGATCCCTGGTATACACCAACTAAAATCATCCGGCTTACTTATAAGAGTTTGTGCAAAAAAATTGCGTGGTCATCTATTGACAAATTCAAGTTTAGCTTTCAAGAATTATATTCTGACAGGTGCTACGAGATGTTGTCTTATCCCTGATGTCTCTAGAAGATCGCGAAAAAACTAGAACTATCGCTACAGCAACCACAGCTGTCATCTGTGTAATTTTTCTTCTGGCGACCAAAGAGCTCAGCGAAAAATACAAGCACAAACTTCCTCGAGGTGTTCCTATTCCTGGTGAAATAATAGTGGTAAGCTGCAAAAGATTTCCAGTTGGTTTCCGAGGAGAGTTGTATCACAAGAAGCTTATTGGATTATTTAAACCATGCATTAGAGCCAATATGGTGAAATTGCCGAATGTGCATGCTTCTGGGCACACAGTGGTGATCTTAAGAGATTACGCGTTTAGATTTGCCTCATCACAAGGACGTCCGCCTGCATTGTCTGTTAAAGCACGCAGTACTTGTCTTCAATCGGATGCAATGCACGCCGGTATAGATCAAGAGTCAAGCTGTAGTGAAAGGGAGAATAACTCTGGATTTGCGTGCAAGCATGGAGTTTATATGATTTTTATGGTATAAACTGGTCGTTGTTATTACGAATTAAACTGTGACGTTTGAATGATACTAGTATTTTATAAAGTTTGTATTTCGGAACATTAAGTTGAATTTCCCGACTTAGGTAATTTTGGGAACATCCATTTCCTATGCTGTGGATCTCCAGTCTCTCTATAACGTGATTATCATCGGGGACATTCCTAGAGGGTGAGAACGCACGTACGTGTTGACTTGCAAAATTTTGTTTGGTTGCTTAAGCACAGTAAGAAGTACTTTTTCATTGTGAAACAGGGGTCGGAAAATACCTGGTCGCGAGCCGGTGCCGGTCCGTGATCAAATTGTTACCGGTTCGTGTGTGACCAAGGCAAAATTGGTCCAAAAGTGACTGGAACGACTAACATAAGGAACACACTGCGGGTGCCATTGACTATACCATAATCCCTACAGGTCAGAGCATTTTATTGCTGCAAAGCAAGCCCAGATCTCTCAAGACATCGGTGCTATGATGAGTTACGAGTTGTAATAAATTCGCATGTTCTAAACATTCATTAGTTTATTGAAGGCCGGTCCGCAAAATAAAGTTAGGTTGAAACCGGTCCGCAACGCGAAAAAGTTTGCCGACCCCTGTTGTAAAACATACATTTTCATGAAAAAAGGATGCTTGATCTCATGATCGCACATGCTCAGAGCATAGGTTATCAACCATTCTTTGTACGTGGCCCCCTGCAGAGACCATCAACGCCGGTGGCCTCCTGCCGTTCAATAAAAACGTAGATGTCGTTTCAACATATTGTATTTACATTAGTATTCGCCGCTCTGTAGACGGGTAAGGCGGTGAAAACCTCTGCTCGAGTGCTCGCGGCTCCCCAGAAGTGCTCTCCACCGGCCTCCGGCTGAAAAACACTATCTCAGACCCTTTAGGTCTGAAGAACGTTATACTCTCTGCAAATGACAGACTACCGACACCATCTTCTGACGCGATTGGAGAAGTTTCGTCTACGGTCGGTTTTGCAATTCCCATTGCAATTGTTGGTTACACTCTCTGTGTATCAATCGCAAAAATATTTGGGAATAACTTTGGATACAACATTTCTCCAAATCAGGTTAGTTATAGAGACAGACTGCAAGCCTGTGTAATGGCGCTAGGGCCATTACAAGGTTCGGCGCGGTAGTCACCACAGATAAATACCTTAGCTAGCTGAGAAGTATAAAATCCCGCGCATCCCAATACAGCATAGAGTGATCATGGCATGTGCTCTCCTTTGCTGTCGATTCGGACGCTTTCCCCGTGTCGCGCTTATCGCTACTTTAAATTGGCGTCCAACGTGGGGCGTTGCGCTACACTCAGGACTTAATGACTTCCTGAGTTGATGAAAGTGCGCAGGTAATGAGAAGCGCGGTAAAGTCATGAAGTCCTGGCTGAGCGTAACACATAAGAGGCCCTACGAACCTTCGGCCAAGACGGGGGAAGAAACTCTAAAAGGAGGGAGTAATGTAATGGTGCTAGGGCCATTACAAGGTTCGACGCGGTAGTCACCACAGATAAATACCTTAGCTAGCTGAGAAGTATAAAATCCCGCGCATCCCAATACAGCATGAGTGATCAAGGCATGTGATCTCTGTTATTGCTGTTGATGTTGCCACTGAATGTTTGCCTGTTCTTGTTGCCTTTGCAGTTGCATCAGCACAATTTATCTTGCAAACAGGGTAAGAAGAGTAAAAACCAAGCATTTATTTGTAAAACCGCTAACAAAGCTAATTGAATTCCAGAAACAAGTAGGCCTAATGAAAGATTGAATTTAGGGCAGTGGTTCTTAACATTTACAAACACGCCGAACCCTTACGCAGTTTTCCAAGCTTTTGTCGAACCCCATTTTTGCCCAATATAACAGAAAGTAAAAACTGCTGTGATGTAAATACGCTTTTAGTCATGTTTCAGATGACCTTCGTCGAACCCCTGAAATGACTCCGTGGAACCCTAGGGGTTCGATCGAACCATAGGCGTAGCCAAGGGGAGTCCCATGAGTCCATGCATCCCAAATTTTTACAAACATCCCAAATTTTTAGCATATACACACATTTTGTGTTCTGAAAAGCAGCGTACCAAACAAAAATACTGTTGCTCACCTAAAGTCAAAAATTTTGGCTGGCTACGCCACTGGATTGAACCCAGGTTTAGAACCACTGATATAAGGGAATTAACGCGTTATTAGCTGTGTTTAATACGCCCTACATGTGTGATAAAACCGACAATGTGGCAAGAAAAAATAGAGAGACCTTGGGTAAGGTAGTATTCACCTCCGCGTAAATGCGTATCCTGCATAATCACTTGGGCTGGCGTGCTTTCATGCCAAGTCTCTCAGCTCAATGCCTGCAAGATTAAGTTTTTGTGCAATTACATTTTCAGGAGCTTGTTGCTTACGGGTGGAGCAATGTTGTCGTGTCTTTTTTCTACTGCATTCCAGCTTTTCCTTCAATGTCAAGAAGTTGTGTGCAGGCGAGTATAGAGACTGTTATTGGTGCAATAGCTTTTTTTCTGCAGTTAACAGATGGCGACATTTTAACTCGAAGAAAAAATGTCACTTTTAAGGAACTGCCTGAAATACACTAACAATTAGTTTTTACAAAGTATGAAACTTCTCAATCATGCATTCCGGTTTTCTATCTGTTGAAGTGGGCTACACCTTGTTAACGGCTACATGTTCTGTTTCAGGTGGACAGTGGAGGTAAAACCCAAGTGGTTGGTTTTGTTTCAGCGTTTCTGATATTGCTCGTTCTTCTTTGGATTGGGCCACTTTTTAGGACTATTCCCAGGGTATGTCTTAGTGAAATGCATTTCTGAAAGTTTCTGTTGGACAACTGAATATCTGTATGTTGCGCAACTACTGCCGTCAAATCCGAACATTTAGATTTCATAGCAGAAAACCTTCTTATATGCCGGTGATGACCACAACATACTTTACCGAACACTAAATATACCCCTATCATGGGTAAATTGTTTTAAGAAGTCAACAGTTGCATTATCCAAAATCTCCTTTTCCATCTGGGATCTTATAGTACTTCATCACCACATTATCCAACTGAGACAAGAAGCAGTTTAACGTTTTCCATTTACGTGCGTCTTAAGTAGATTCCAATAAGAAAACAGCAACCTGAACCATTTTGATTCCTCACTTTAGGCTTGTCTGGCGTCCATCATTGTTGTTGCGATTAAAGGAATGCTGCGCAAATATAAAGATTTTCAACCGTATTGGAAAACAAGTAAATTTGATGGAATTATTTGGGCTGTCACCTGCTTTTCAACCATTCTTCTTGATGTGGTGAGTCAAACCTTGATGTACTTTATACATCCAGTTATAAGAAAATGCTTCAGGGTTGCTACATAAGCGCGATGTGGAAGAGTTCTTACTAGTACATTAGTACCATGAAGCCGAAATGGTTATTATAAACATAGGTGAGTAGATTCAAGGGTGTCCTGCTTATGAAACTACAATCACTTGTTCCACTGTTGTGAATAAAAGGTTTGAAAACCACCGCTTTAGTTTGAAAACCACTGCATTACATTGCATTAGAAAGAAAAACATTTTTGTGTTTCGTGAAAAAATGAAACAATTCTGTCACCAACAACTACGCAGCCTACTTTCCTCCTGACCTGTCCTGGCTTAATTTTGCAGATGTACGGCTTAGCAGTCGGCGTTGGACTTGCATTGCTTTGTATAGTCTTTCGAACGCAGTGCATTGAAACTCACATTCTGTCCCAGGTTGGCAACACGGAAATTTATCGAAAAGTTACTGAGGTAAAATCTAACACCGTATGCTTTGTTGTTACTGGTGCGTGACCATCCAAACCAAGTATTTGCTTCTATACATTTATGGTTTCGACTTTAGTTTGAGAAACTGGAAATCCAAGCATGACGGAAAGTAAACGAAATCCCGCATGCGTAATAACCTTACTTAAATGCCCAATAATTGCAAGGCATGCAGCTATTCGCCTCTAGATCTTCATCATGAAACCATCTGCGGATTTCAGAGCACCGACCGTTCTGAAGAGTTCGTTATAATATCTTTTAACGGACCGCTACATTACCTGAACAAGAGTATGCTGCGAAGCTGTTTAGTGAATGCATGCCAGCTGGACCCGACGTTGGTAAACGCACGAAAAAAGTCAACGCAAACGAAAGAAATGATTACAGAGGTGAAGTTAGCATGCTTCCAAGCACAACATATGTGATGGTTACTTATGCTTAAACATGTTTGGCTCAACGTGCTAAAAAGAAACTCTAACGGCAATAAGCTCATTTTTAAAAGTCTTCATTTAACCGTCCAGGCGTATAAAGTAAAAAGTTTACTTTGTCCTTTATTTTTTTCTTGTGGATCGAGTTTGAACCAAGATGAACAGGTTGAAAAAACATAAGGCAGGGTATCTACAACAAGGAAATTTTTTCTTTGCTTAGCGAGAAGTACTACTGTACCAAAGTTAACTAAGCAAACTAATTTTCAGGCAAATATGAAGAGAAGTGATGACAACAGCACTTTAGAAAAATCTTGTAACATTGCCACCGGAGCAATCAATCCCTCGTTTGAAGATAGTGCAAGTAAGATGAAATCCAGGATTACACCCTTTCTTATGTCGGCATAGTTTAGAATTTGAAAGCATTCATCGCAGAAGCCTCAGATCAGTGGTTCCTGAAGTGGGCGGTACCGCCCCCCTGGGGGCGGTGAGAAACTGTTTCAATGCGTAGCCTTATATTTTTGCAGTCGTGAAATGCGCTGACGTAGCACTGAGTGTGTTCTACTCCTCTGTTTAACTCGTTGCCGGATAATTTTGCAGTTATGCGCTGTTCTGTCTTAGCGTTGAGTGCTGTGCTTTCCTCCAGCCTCCTAACTTGAAGCGCTGATAATGTTCATTACAGCAATACATTGTACAATAACGAGTAGGGAGAGTGCGTGTAGAAAAATATGCATGTTGTGTCAGCAACAGGACTCTCACAAATGCAACTCCAAAAATCCCTAGAACCGTACCAAAACATCCCTAACAGTACCAAAAACATTACCAAAACATTCCAAAAAATCCCTAAATTTGTGGTGGTGCAGCACATAGAGTAGGAGCAGGCAAAATTTTGGGGGTGCGAATGATCTTTGCCCGAATTCTCCCTAAATTGCACGAAAAACTGTATAAAAGAGTGACCTACAAAAAAAAGTTATGTTATTTTGGGCGCCGTTGGGTGCCATTTTTGCTCATATTTTCAGGCGTTTGCTAAGATTTTCCGGGATTTTGTGAAGGTTTTCTGAGATTTTTACCGGATTTCCACGGATTTTCACCAAATCAAAACTGTTCGTTCGCACCCCCGCCTCCTATACCAGTGGTGCAGCATAAAATCGGAGTGCTGTGATAAATGGTAAAAATAGAATCAAATATGATTTCCAAAATAAACTGAAATAGTTCATTTTACACATTTTCACTTTTCCGAAAATCCCTAAAAAATCCCCAAAAAGGGCCAAAAGTCCCAAACTAGGGACAAAATCCCTTAAAAGTGAGAGCACTGGTCAGCAAACTTCGCCAAAATGGTGGTTTGCAAAGAGGAATATGACGTCGTGTTGTGACGTCACAAACAGTGTTTGTCCAGTAACAAAGACCACCATACGCCACTGCTCAACACTAGCATTTGCTAGTGGGGCATACAATCAAACAGTCGCCCCGGGCATCAGACCTCTGCACGCCACTGGTAGGGGGGCGATCGAAATTTGTTTGTCAGAAAAGGGGGCGCTAGCCAAAAAAGATTGGGAAACACTGCCTTAGATCCTGTGCACATGCCGCTACTAAAGACATAGTGATTTAAAAAACAACAGGCTGTCATAAAGGCATATCAGGCTTGCGTATTTTAGGATATAACGTAGTTCATGCATACGTCAGCCATGAACGGTGCTATAGGTGAGCCCATAGCAACGCCGTCGACCTGTCGGTAAAAACAACTGTTAAAATGAACGGTAGTTGTTTTCACAACCCATTCCAGCAGCTTCTTCAGGCGTCTTCTGTTTAGGTCATTGGACTTGTTGCTCCTGCGGAAAACAGAGTCGAGAATTAGATTGATGGTAAAATCAACCGGCACTTTGGTGAAAACAAAGGCTGGCTACGTCAAATGACGTCATAATCTTTCCAGATGAAGACCTATCCTGAAGCAAGAATAGAAACGATAGTGTGTCTTTGCTGTCAGTTCTAACTCAGTATCGATTCTCACTACTGCAGCGCAACCGTCGACTTGCATGTCAACCTACTCCAACTGCGAAGTCCCAGAAGAGCTACAATCACCAGCAAGCGTTAAACTTATCATCCTCGATTGCACATTAATGACATTTCTGGATTCAGCTGGTGTCAGGCAATTGTCAAAGGTGAGCACCCACCGCTTTGGTTGTACAGTAGATTTTTTTTATTCGTTTTTATACCTTTTCATGGAAACGTTTGTATTTTTCAGGATTTCGACAGTTTCAATAAAATTGGAGTCCAGGTGGTTTTGACCAACGTTTGTGGTGAGTAGCAGAGATTGAAAGCATGGCAGTGGGGGCGCTAAAGCAATTTTACTGATACATTGTAATCTGTTGCAAAGACATGTTATGTATTGCTACTGGTAGCTGTCACGAATGAGTTTTTTATGCATCTGTTTGAAGTATTGTACAAATACAGTAATGGAAGGTGTTGGCGGTAAATGTACCTGTTGTCAAGACATCCGAAAGCAAACTCATTGTACTTTTTTAAAGTAGAAACATACGCCATATACCTCTCTTATATGAGTCTCAGTAAGTAGCTCTCTTCAGGGGTGTAGTGGGGCGGGAACACGTGGTAACGACGTTCCCATACCTTTTTCATGTTTTGCTTTAATTTGAGTTCGAAATTTTAAATTGGCTAGTTTTTTTGGGTGCGTTCCCGCACCTCTTTTGTTAGTACTTCATCCCTGGTTCGCTTAGCAAGTAATTCTTAAACAATTTCTTCGCCTTCCTGGTGTTCATAGTTTGACCAAAACCTTCTGTAAGAATTCCGAATAATTTCGTTAGGAAATAAGACGCGTACCGTCCGAAATTGGGCTATTTGACATAAGTTTGGCCATATAGTTTTCGAATCTCCTGCAGTTACGTCCCTGACTTTTGCAGGTAACGCAATGCAAACTCTAACAACCGGGGGATTTATTGAGAAATTTTCTCAAGAAGTGATTTTTCTCTCCATTCACGACGCCGTAACTTGGTGGCGACATGGACGCCTCAGCAGCATTTCAACAATCACAGCAACTCGACTATAATGATATGTATTGAGACAGGAAGATGGTCTGTTGTGATTAGCAAATGATCTACTATGATTGACAAATACACTATTGTGACTGACACCTGATCTATTTTACTGTAATCTCGTTTGAATGATATCCTATACTCTAAGAACTGCGAAAATGCACCAACTACAACAGCGGCAACAAATCCGGGAAGTATTTGCACGAGTGAGTTATAACGGTGTTTACTGAAATAATCTTACACTCTGATGTTCCATAATAAAGCGAACGATACCAATCTTGAGAGAGAGAAATCAATGATAGTGTGAGCTGATGCGGAACTGTAAATATTTAATAAACTTGTAGCGCATGACTCAGGTTGGTGGTTTATATAACAGGAAATGACAAGATCAAGAATCATCAATTAGCATGTTCGGTTTTTTGATCTCTCAACCTTCCATAATCTCGATGTTGTCCATCGTGTAAATGTCTCACTTAAAAACAGTGGCGGATCCAGGGGGTATTGAGGCGATTGCCTCCCCCGAAAACTTGCGAACGTAACTTTATTCACCATAATTTTGTACAATTCGGAAAACAGCATACGCGATATAAAATCAATATGTTGTCCATTGTTTTGTCACAGCAGTGTTGTGAAGTATACTTCATTCTCTTACAGTAGCCAAGCTGTTGGGACTTGACTACCAAATCATACTGAAAGCGACCCTAACCTACTGGCTGGATCCGCCCATACTTAAAAAAAATAAAATCAGAGTTAAACAACAGCGTGAGCACTTTTTGTTGCAACCATGCGTCAATGTAAGTGTTAGTTTTGTATATTGACAATTTCAAACTAATTTAAGGTTTTCTAAAAAATTATTCTCAAAACTGCACGAATATGACAAATACAAGTTTTGTAAGTCGTGCTTTTGAGATGCGAGGACGAACCACTAAAGTAGCTTTTTCTTGTGGCGTTTATCCCATTGCAAAACCGATCTTATTGTTCTCAGTTCATATTGAAGGCGCGTTTTTAGGTCAGTTAGCAAACCTTGTGAAGGTTCATGGATAATGCATTGCGATAGTTCAAGTAAAAAGAGAACAGCAACAGAAGCAGTCTGTTCATGCCAGACATGATATTACAAAGACAAAATATTATTCGAGGTTGCATAACCAGTACAAAGATTGCACAGCTAATAGTTTCCGCAGCGTCGTGTCTCGTACTTGCAAATTTGTACATAAGCGTACATGATTCACTCGCGATTGTTGTGGGTTTGGAGAAAATCACAACAGAGCCCTTGAGAGGAGACCTGTTTTGGGCCCCGTTATACAATATTACTGATTGAGAGCTTCATAAGCTTTTCAGTGCTATGACGAAAAACTTATATGCTTTCTTCATTAATTTACAATTACATTATAACCATTCACCACTTTAATTAGTTAATTTCAAAGTGTCTCAGGCCAATATCAAAAAATACGCATAACATAGTTGCTCTCCGAATTTCACAAATATACATCAAATTTAACATTAATGGTAGGCTACAGCAATTCTCACTTGCAAGCAATTTCAATAATTCTATCACCCTGCTACAGCAATAGAAGGACACGAATTTATTAAAAACTACATCTTAATCACACGCCACACATACTGCATGTTCAACCGGGCAACTGGAGAGTTTTTTTCCCAAATAAACGCCGTGTATGATAACTATGGAATTAGAAACTAATGGCTGCATGCCCCTCTTTGATGTTTCTTGAACTTTGCGAATCTGGTATTGGTATTCGTAATTCTAACATATCGAAATCCCATGCATACAGGCCTGTATAGTATCTGGTCCAGTTTCTTTTCCGTGGCATTATAAAAAATCTTGTAGATTAGGTTTTGAAACGAGCCTACGCAAGCTCTTACTGAATCATGCACGAAGATTCCCACGTATTAAAACGATGCTTGTGTGCAATGGTTTCCCGGCAAATTTTCTGGATGATTGTGTGCGCAATTTTTAAACAGACTATGTACATGGTCGTCGAAAGGGGGGCAGGGGAGGGCCTTGGCCCCCCCTGGATTTTAAAATCTTTAGAAAAAAATTTTTGTTTTCTTAGTTTTGGGAAAAAACAAATTTCACCACTTTTTGCCTCCCTGGAAAAATTTTGGAAAAGTCCCCTAGTGCCCCCCCTGGAAAAAGTTCTTCCGAGTCCCATGACTACATACACTAATAACCCTGTTTCATGAACGCTACAGTCTGCAGATAATAAACAAATGATAGTATACTTAGTAGTTAGTAATAGACTGACTTTATGAAAAATATGCTGACTCCAGGCAAACCAGTCTCGGATTTGCTGTGCTGCATTAATGTTTCTGAAATTCAGTATACTGTACCTATTGGAAATGTTTGATTTTTAACATCTTTAGGCAATGTAAAGGAAAGTCAATGTGACCTCTGGTAACATAATTCTCTATGTCTGATTGAGAAACAAATTCTGCTGCGAGGAATCCAATGTCAAGCCCAGCGGTAGTATTTTCCAGTTTATCTTGAACTACTTGCATTGATTCACTACTTGTTTTAGGAATTTCTGTTGCATTGTTTGCCTGATGTTTGGACTCTACATTCTTATCTGATCCATCAGGTCCAGGCTCTAAATTAATATGGTATTTGCACATGCCCCGGAAGTTGTTTCTCTATTATCTTCCACTTTATTTCCATATCGGCTCTCTTTTTCACTACTGCCACCAACACTCTCCCCTTCTTCAAAG
>Ga0210059_1014389_pt1 | contig 11700 bp, 17 predicted proteins | sample Ectturendosymbi2_FD_188042 | JGI IMG/M metagenome (GOLD analysis project Ga0210059, IMG submission 188042) | Ecteinascidia turbinata endosymbiont from Florida, USA - Sample 2 (SPAdes) (version 2) | ecosystem: Host-associated > Tunicates > Ascidians > Unclassified | place: Key West, Florida... | reverse complement strand
CTTTTGTTCGTCGTCATTCTATTCCGACTCTGCATCGAACCGTTACGTTACGTGTTTCTGACTTAGCGCCCAAGTGTATTGTTGTATATCTGAATATAATCGAAAGAAGCAGTCAACTTAGAGTACTGCTGGAGAGTTATTAGCGAACAAAGTGGTGAGAGCCTTTTAATTCGCCTTGCTTTGGCTTGGCAACGTCAAGACGACAGGTTGCTTAGATGGGAGACCGACCTGTGCTCCTGTAACAACTAGGTTGACCTTCAACTAGTAGGGACCTCCACGATAACCAACAACCCCAGTCCCTACACAATCAACCATGAGCATTATACATTGCATTTGGTACGTTTTTTACATTCTGTGACGTAATAGTTGTGAAATGTTTCTAATTCATGAAGAACAATTTGCACTGGTATCCAAGTCCATGCATTAAGAATGACTATAAAATTGGGCTTTTGGGGAACTTTGGACGGATGTATGGTTTGCTCGCTAGTGAAGCCTGTTTCTTTTGTGTATTGCGTCGTACAGAGTACAGTTGATCGTGCACCCAGACCTTATCTTTATACCAGAATGCGTCTGCGCTTGTGGTTGCCGAAAGTGAGAAAGGTTAATCAGTTTATGTTAGCAGCTTTCTCCACATCGCCCATTCTGCGTAGGCATGTAGTCAGGTTTTAAGGTTTGGGGGGAAATATTTTTTTAGAAGGCAATATTTTTGTTTTTATTATATGTTTAAGACAAATTTTTCTGGACACAACAAAGTTAGGGAAGGGCACAAAAAAACTTGGGCGGGCCTGCCCGCGAATGCCTCGCCCCGTGGCTAGGGGCCTGGTCCTTCGAACGAAAGTGGCGTTCACTCTTACAGGAGTAACGTATATTGCATTGTAGGTTCAATTCGCTTGTTCGGTTTGATTGAGGTAACTACGTAACTTTTCACTTACGCTCTCCGCTCAGATCTCCATTGCAGAGCTTCCTTTAGAATGTTCGGCTGAATTACGAGTTGTAGCGGTACACTGTTTAATGTCCACCACAGCAGCATATTAGTCATAAACATGGACGTAGTTAGGGTGCACTTTAGCTATGCCCAGTGGCGGATTAAGGGGGGTGCTGACTGCGATACAGCCAGGGGCCCCCAACATTTAGGGCGCCCCCAATCCCTAAGTCGGCAAAAAGTGTAATATGTGAACAATACACAATGTGCTGTAAAAAATACCATCGCCAATTGGAACTAATAACTAGGCGCTCTGTGCTCACTCATTGAAAGTGCTTCGTTGACATGAAAGTAGATAATTCTTTGGGGTGCGGTCTGGCCGACACTTACTAACAAGTTAGTACCCCAAGGTCTAAAATTAAGGCATTTCATCTGCTTCTTATATTGGTTTCCGATGCGCATGCAATATCTACGACTCCACATCATTTGAACATCGGTCCTGCAGGCAGCCCCGCAGGAAGTTGTGAACTTAAGTGGTGTCAAGTCCCTCAACAATGGTGTGAGTAATTAGATTTTAGCTTAGGATAATAAATCATGATGTTATAAGGCAGGACTGCCAGAGTTGGTATATACGTCACGTATATGTCCTCGTGTACTTTCATGTATTTGTGTGTTTGTTACTGCGATGCATGTTTGAAGTCTAGCGCGTTTCATGTAGCAGTGAAGACTTTACACAATACACCATGTCATGTCAACTGGTAGTTTAATACCAATTCTGATACTATTTACTTCCAAGATGCAAGTTTGGACATTTTCGTGCCTACTACTTTTATGTGAATCGCCATTAATTGGTACAGTGCTTGATAACTGACTTAAAACAGAACAAACGCAATAATAAAAAGAAAAGTCGGCAGATATCGAGTTACTTAAAACGTTAACGGATGACAAGAATTAAACCATATCAAGCACGTCTTAGTTCTGTTTACATTTCGTTCAAGAAACTCTAAGCTAGCTCACGCTAAACTCAATCACTCATTCGATTTACGAATTTAGTAAGTCGTAAGATGAGCTTTTAGTTAAGAATTTTGTTGTGCCATTTTATATTCTAAGTGCAGTAGAAAAATAAAAACAGTTCAGTACTGTTATGTCTTATGAATGAACGTAAAACCATACGTAATAAGTGAAAGTGAGTTTCACAACAGTTATTGATAAGTGAGTGCATGCTCTTGTTCTTACCAACAGTCTTACTGATTTGTCCGTGATTGTGAACAGAAAAATGAAATACTGAATTGCAGTGAGTACAATTATCATTTTTACCATATCAATTTATGACATATCAAACTGGGCTATTATGTTAGGTAAGGTTAAATTTTGGTTAGGTAAGTGTTTTTTTGGTCGGGTATCTGGTATGGAGAGCTGATTGTTCTGAAAATAATTTTCAAAGAAAAAATTATCTATCTCCAAAATGTCATTTTGATATATGTATACAGTGGAACTCCGCTAGCAAGACCACCCACTGGATGGCACTCGGTTGTGTTGGGGGGGCTGGGATGGTCGCAACACACTTGCATTCCTAAAGGTTTCATGTATTGTCGCGATCACTTCATTTCTACAATTCTTTCCTTGATTGAAAGTTATTTAGCTTTGTCTTACGTGCTACTGTAGGCTATCGTTACTGTGCTATAAAATCACACAACAGAAAAAGTCGATATCGGCAGTACAAATATAAGAGTTTACAGTGGGAGTTTGCTACGTCACATTGGCATTTACTGCACTTGCACTCACGCCTAAATCTCTGTATCCACGATGCTTCAGGACAACGTGATGCAGCTGAGTACATTGCTGCTGACAGGTTACCAGTTTTCCAGCGTAAGGATGCCGATAGAATGTGGCGGTCGTGTTACGCGGTGCTAGGTTAGCAGTTTTGTAACAGCTGGACTGTGGCCCCGGTCTGGATACCAGGGTGGTTGCGTTCGTGAAATAAAAAGTTAATGCATTAGCATAGGGAAGACCGCGTTAAAGTGGTCGTGATAGCGGGGTGGTCGTCGACGGGGTTCCACTTTATATTTAAAACATTTCACCGGTGTTTTGTGAACATTTATCGATATGGTTTCATGTCTCTAGCAAAAAATGGAGACTTGAAATCAGTGAGTTTGCGGCGTCCATATTAGTTAACGATTCGTTTTTTTGCTCAAGCTTTTTTGTTTCAATAATACAAATACTTAGGTTCTTAACGACAATTTTATATATATAGAAAGGCCCCTTTCTTCGTTTCAGCCAGGGGCCCCACACAACGTTAATCCGCCCCTGGCTATGCCCACACCCTTCCAAATGAAAAGAATACTTTGTGTCTACATATCATCTACATACAGATCAATTCCAATAATTCACCGTGTTTTTTACATTCATATAGGCCAAATTTGCAATGATAACAGAAGAGTAGGTAGGAACTGCATTTTCAAGGACTGCTTGGATTATTTCTATTTCTTTGTTTGTTTATTATATTCACCGCTGGAGAAATGCCTATTTTATCAGTCAAGCGTATCATAAATGCCCCTAACGTCACAAGCACTCTTTCAGGCCTTTGGCCCGTCCAGCTGAAACCCTTTGCCCCTTTGCCAGTTTCCCTCATGTCCCCAGTTTGCCCCTCTGTTCCCGTCCTCCTGGGGCCCCTCATGCTCGAAAGCCATAAGTTAGAGTTTGTATTTTGTCAGGTTGAATTATTCTCTTGTCATCATTGGCAGAGAGGGCTATTTTATTGACAGTTTCTGTGAACAGGTCATGTTATCGTGAACGAATGCCATTCATCTCTCGATGTTCTTCTTTTTCGGTGAACAAGCATCGCTTGTAATCCTCAAGATTGATTGATTTTGAAACGGCGGATTTCTTTACCCCCTTGCATCGTTTCTCCTCTTCTCCATCTTTTTTGAAAGCATACAATTTTGCTCGAAGTGCACAAAATTCTGAGATTATTTCCCCGCAACATTCATCCTTGAACTTCCCAGGAATCTTTTTGTTCATTCTCAGAATTCCTGTAGAATGGTTTTGTGGAAAATTCTAGGTGTCAAATCTTACCTGAACATCTTCTCTGATGTCTACGTAAAAATCTTCCGTTTTTACTTCATACGTTAGTGAATCTGCATCAGTCATCAGAGTTTACAGTTGTCTCCGAATTTCACTTTCATGTAATAATGAAAGTCATACATGTGAGTCTTTGAGAAATCGAGAATCGACATTCTAAGATAAACTTGCTTGTTGAAAACAAGTTCCGTTTTATTCGTATGAACGACGATGAGATCTTCACTGAATATTGTCGTTCGTTCATAATTTGGTTTCGGAACCAGTTTTTCCGCAGACTTTTCACTTGTTCGAAGTCTGACATCAACACGATTTCGGATATTTTCCATAGCTTTTCCAAATACTGAAGTGTTCATCAGTTTGAAAAAATCTTTTTCGAAATCGTTTGTTGCTTTGTTCGCAATTGAGTATTCAACTCAATATATGGTTTCAGCCAAGCTTCTTTGTTAAATGAAACTCCGAAAGTTTCAAACCCATCTCAAGATATTGCTTGAGATTGCTATAATGGAGAACATAGTTCTTCTTATCACCAAGAGTTGGAATCAACTTCTCGACTTTATTCACAACAACTCTCTCTGGTGCAAGTGGAAGATCATTATGCAAATTATGAAGTTCTTGCGGATACTCCAAATCAACCTCAAGAATGCAACCTTCCCTTCCTGATCCAAAAATTGTCTCCAATTTGACAGGTCATTTTCAGTCATCCACTCGAAGTTGTTGAGAGGGAGTGTTTGCGACATCGTCCAACCATACAAGTTGTTGGCGTCCAAATACTGAATAAACTTTGATTCTTGAGTTGGATCAAAATTGTTCATATACTTGTTATTAGCTTTGCAATATCATGTTGGAATCATTGAGACTTCACCGCGAATTCCCTTTTCAATCATCAACAACATGTCAATGTCACTCAACAGTTCAAGGTGAACTCCCGTCTTCTTGAGACATGCATCCCAAGCAAGTCCAGGCGTGGTGTAATACCAACAAGGGTCCAGCTCATAATTTTCCATACAAACACCTCTGAAATTTTCAAAGACATCTGCCAGGAGAAGAACATCTGTTTTGAGATACAGATCATGATATTCACGGAAAGTTTTCATTCCAAAATGATACCAAACTTTCTGAGCCTGCTCATAGTCTGAATCACTTATTTCAGAAACATTCAATTTTGAACAAAATTCCTCGTTTGGTGGAAGTTTTGTTTCTTTCAATTTTTCGAAAGAATCAAACCAATCATAAGGAAATACACCTTTCCTTAGCAAGAGATCACACTCATCACAGAGTGTTTCTCTCATATGTTTAAATTGGTTTGGTTCGAGGATTCCCGCAAGTTTATCAACACTTGCTGGCAAGAACTTGAAACTATCAATAAACCGAATTTTGTATTTGAATTTCTTTTCATCATCATAAATACTTTTTGAGAAACTGATGTATTTCTCTTCAGTATTTGGAATACAGTCAATATCACCTTCTCCCATCGCGTTTGGATTTTTAACAAACAAATGAGCGTCATAACCAGAGAGATTATGAAATTTCACAGGCACAAATTTTAGTTTCCTGGAAAGTGCGTTACATTTATGATGAGCAGCACCTTCGTATTTCCCAGTAAAATGACAGTGATCACGAACTTTTTTATCTTTCTTGGTAAAATCTCTTTGGCAAATCCAACATTGTGTTGCATTGTCAAAGTCGATTTTATCATCTTCTGTTATCATCATTGGTTTAACTTCAGAAGACCAAACTTTTTCAATATCGTTCCAAAGTCTTTTACAAAATATTTCAGCCACGTTTTCATCCTGTTGCAACGTCTCCGGTGGTGTTGAGTTGAATGTGTGATTTACCACGAACGGGATGTGCGTGAAGAACAACACTATATATATATGTGGTACGAACAAGCAATAAAAGAGTGATCGTGCCGTGGAAGCTCTGCCGATATTAAACTTGTGAACCATTGAACGTAATGACTAGCGTACACGGAGAGTGATCATGGCATGTGAACTCTATTGTTGCTTGCTGCCACAGTGCAAAGCTTTGCGCATATGCCGTTCGGGGTTTCCGATCGCAACAATCCTCAGATTGTTTTGTATACTAAACCGGTTGCAGTTTTGTCCCAGCGTAAACAATATAAAAGCAGAAACCTGAGGGTTGGTGCTTTTGATATTGTTCTGTATATGAGTGTTCTGAATTTGGTTGACAACTTTGAATTGGTTTTGTGATGCACTCAAAGTCTGTATAAACCGCAATGGGGACTCTCATCGAATGCTTGTGGTTTTTAAACTCGAGAGTTGAACCTTTTTCAGGCATCATAATTCTCACAAAGTCATGTTTCCCACAATATTCTTGATGTCTGTCTAACACCTTCTTCTTTGTGAAAGAATTCAAACATCTGAAACAGAAAAACTTTTTTCTGTGTGATTTGTCATTTGACTCGTCAAAAGCTTTGATAAATCATTAATTAAGACATAATGTCTTATGTGAATGGGAGACCGCGAAACACAATTTACAGTTTCTTTCAAAACGTGTCACCTGGATATAAAATCGTTGAGAACCTGAGAAACCTTGTGTATCTTCCAGTGATTTTAGATAAAATCAATGAAATGGAAACAGTTGTCACAGACCAAAACGGAAAGCAATTGAATCTTCGTGGAGAAAACCTAACAATCAGATACCACTTGAAAGAAATTTAACAGCATATTATAAATGTATTATACCAACGTGCATGTAAACATTTCTGAAAATCAACAGCAAAAATTGAAACACGCCGTTGATACAAAGAGTCCCGTGAGCATTCGTCTCGGCTACGAAGATTTGTGTGGAAGTGATGTTCTTGCTTTGACCAATTCACAAGTGTACAGAATAACAAAAGCTTATCAGGATGGAAAAGGCATCACAATAAAAATGAGTAAGCGTCAAGTTGTTCACAATATGAAAATAGAGAGGGGTCCTCGGGTTCCTAGCAGGTTTGGCTGCAAAGGCTTTGCCATTTTTGGCGAAGACTGTCTTGCCAACATTGACGACTGGAGCGTTGAGCGTGGTTGGGTCTGCACTTGCTCAGAAGGCTACTAACAAAGCTATGGGGAACAGGTTGTATTTGAAAAAAGGTTCAAACATCGCAAGGGTTGAAACGGACGGTCAAAGGCTGTATTTGAAACCTTTCAAAGGTTCAGGGCTTGGCATGGTTGGAAATGATTTGTATTTGAAACAGGGAGGTCAAATTATCAGTGGTGCGGGTTTGCTTCTTGGTCCGAACAGTCCTTTGAAAAATATCCCCGTTCTTGGCTGGTTGCTTTGAAAGTGTTGTGAATTTTTTGACATTAAATAAATGTGTAAATCAAAGGAAAAACGAATTGAGCAAAAAGTCACGCAAGACATCAACCAGCACAAAAATCAACACATCAACCAAGCCATTGGTGAGCAAAATAAATGCAAAAACGTAATAATTAACCAGAAAATTTACCAACAAATAAATCAACATTTGAATCAACACATCAACCAAAATGTAAGGTAAAGCGATTTTTTATTCATTTAATGAAAATGAATAAGGTCATTTATACAGACTTCAACAAATACATGAAATCGAAAAACAAATCCATTTTGAGAAAGTTAAACTAGAGTCAGTCGTTAAAAAGTCTCATCGTGTGATCAATTTTTTTCATGTTTGTTTCATACTTGTTCAGTTTTGTATGTTTTTGTTGAATGTCGGCTTTTTAACCAATTTTCAAGAAATCATAGGCAACATTTCAGGAAAGATTTTGCAGGGATTAAACTTGATTTTTGGAAGTGTCTCAATTTTTCTGAAAGTAATTGAAAAACACCTTTTCAAGAAAATTCAGAAACATGAGAAGCAAAAAACTTTGATTGAGAGCCAAATCAACTCGATTCGAAACATGGTTTCGAAAGCGTTGTCAAACAATGAAATTTCTGAAGGTGAGTTTGAAAATATGCTTTTTGAAACAGAAAAATGTAGGAAGAAAGTTGAAACATACAGAAGTTTCCATGAAGTGAATTTGGATTTTGATAAGATGTTGTCAAAGAAATCGGAAAGTTTTGTTTAGAACAAATTATTCAAGTTGAAAATATTGTTCTTCCAAAAAAACAACTTTGAAATCGAAGATGCGGCGAAAAAGATTGATTTGAAAAACTTTCGTGGTGTTTTCTTGAGAGACAATTTGCCAAAGAAACCAAAACGAAATGAGTGCGCAATTATGAACCTAGACGACACTTCTGGAGATGGGACGCACTGGGTCGCGTGGTTCAAACGTGGTGATAAAAAGTGGTATTTTGACTCATTCGGATTGCCCCCACCAACTGAGCTGAACAAGTACCTTGGTGATGTGTTCTATCCAACTGAGCAAATTCAACCAAGGCAAGAAGTGATTTGTGGCCATCTTTGTCTTTTTGTTTTGAAAGAGATGCAAAAAGGAAAAGGGCTGCAGGAAATAATCAACACATTTTGGTGATTCAATAAATGACTGTAGACAAATTCGGACGAAGTCCAAAAACGGGACAGAATGTTACAAATATGAGTGGAGTTTCACATGAATATGTGAACAGCAACTTTTTGCGAAAAGGTCAAGCCATTGACATGTCTGGTCAAAGCATTGTGAATCTTGGCTCGCCGTGTGTACAATGGACGCAGTGAGGAAGAAATATGTCAATGAAAAATTTTCAAAAGAGGTGATCCAATCGATATGAATCAAAAGGCAATAAAGAACGTATTGTCTCCAACCGAAGAAGGCGACGCGGCGACGAAAGGCTATGTCGACTCGAAAAGTACTGATGAAAGTGATCTGGATATGAGGGGTCATTCGGTGAGAAATGTCAATCAGGATCCAATCCATGAAGATGAAGCGGTTCCGAAACAGTGGATTGAAGAAAATTTTTTGAATCGTCATAGCTCTGCGTCGGCTATGGCAAGAGATTCAAACATGGATACCCATCATGTCTCATACTTGGGTGCGCCAGAACAAAATCACCATGCAGCGACAAAAGGATACGCAGATGCGAAGCTGTCACTTTTGGGTGGAAGTATGCAGGGAGGGATTGGGATGGCTGGAAACAGGATTTCACATTTGGGCGAGCCTGAGCAGAGCAATGACGCAGTCAGATTGAGTTATGCAAACGAATTCTATCTGAAACGTGATGGAACAAATTGGATGAGAGGGCCTCTTCATGCTGGTGGTTTTCAAGTGATTCGCGTCGGGAACCCTTGCGAAGAACAAGATGCGGTAAATTAACGAAAACTTCAATCTTCAGCAACAAGTGTTTTAGAACAAGCAACTGCGGCAGCCAACACAACAGTCGGCGACGCTATAACAAATCATGCAAACATTTTGAATCGAGACATCAGAACAAAAAGTTCGAACTTGGACCCACAAGGAACAGCAACAAAAAATTTCAGTATGGGTGAACAATATCATATTGCTGGGTTGCCAGATCCAACAGCTGACCACGAGGCCGTCAATCTCAGAACGTTGAACCAAAAAGTTTTGAGAGAAATAAGGGCTAATAACCTCTTGGAAACCCAAAAATATTTGAGACTTGATGGTGAAAATCAAATGGTTTCAGATCTTCAAATGAACGATCATACACCTGTCGATCTGGCCGACGCAACAGCGCCTGCTGATGGTGTGAACAAAAGAACACTGGATGCTGCAGTTAATTCACTGAGATTCGAAAACGAGCAGCTGATACTTTCAACTAATGAAAATATTTCTCAGAGAGTTATGTTTCTTGATGGAACTTCCTTGCCAGAATATCATCAAAATTACAATGACAAAAGTATAACAAACCTCGGGCAGCCGGTTGAAGACACCGACGCAGCTACAAAAGGTTTCATAGATAATCAACTTAGGAAGAGAACCTTTCACGTAACTCCCGAAGGTGCTCAAAGGCGTCTAAAAATGAATAATCACCAAATATCTGGACTTGCGAATCCAACTCAGAACAACGACGCTGCTCATACAGGGCCGGCCCTGGACACAATTTTCTGGCGCAGAAATTGGAAGCGAAAATTGTTAGTTTGGTATCGGCACGTTGTCATGCGCACCGCCACGCTTCGGCCTCTTACTACTGTATACTGCCGCAGTTTTGTACAGTATGGTGTAAGAAACTGCGAAAACACTTTAATGCAATTGTAGAAGTGTTTTACTGTTTCACCGTTGCGATCGGCTTGCCTGGCGATGCATCAGGCTGCAGTGAAGACACAAGTTGGCAGTTGCAGCGCGCATGCAAAAAAGGTGGTTGTCGAGTGAGCCAACAGTGAGAGCAAGGAGTGAGGTTTTGGTGGCTATTTGGGCCGCACTGAGGCAGCTGTCAGAAAATAGAAATAATGCAATGCACCTTGTTTTACTGTGACTTATGAAAACAAAAAATTCTACATGCTGCTTTCATTTTGTCAACATTGGCACCTCACCCGACAGAAATAAAACAAAATTTTTCAGGCGGGATTTCAACTTTGCACAGATGAAAATTTCCGTAGAACTGTGCATCAATAAGCTCCCTGGTGCCGCTGCTAAATCCGAGCTTAAAGCTAATTGCGAAAAGTTTGATAGTAAATTAGGGGAACGTAGAACCAAGGGCATACGCAAGGGGGGTCTTGAGGTTAAAACCCTCCCTTGAGCTTGAGATTTTACAAAAACTTTATTACCTGCGAAAACAACGTTATTGTTTTCCCATACATTTGCTTGTTAATTTGTCAACTTATGCAAATACCACGGAATGGAATTGGATGAAAATTTCAAGGAACATTGTGAAATGGACCAAAAGGTAACAGTAGGTTTTGGTAGGAAACTGGGCTATCGTCTGCATCCAGAAACCATCTCACCACATCTTGCAGACCCTTCACCCACTGCGCACGTTTAAGATTGTGTGCCGCGATAGTTCACTTTATTCAAAACAATTGTCCGTATTTTGTCAGCTATGGCTGATCAACGCATTGGCTACATTACCAATTTCTGTTTGTGGCATGATAGAACTGTTGCACGAGCTCAAAAACAGCATTTGTTAACATAGAAGCATTCAGTCATCTAATAATGTCTCTGCAGGGAAAAAGGAAAACTAAAAGTTTGCTGCTCTTCCATACATAAAAAAACGAAGTTTTCTTGCGTAGGCTATTTTATGCGCATTCTCAGTTTTTGTGCATAGTTTAGCAGGATTCGATCTTGCAAACCGGTGAGTGCTCCAGCCAGTCCAGCGACACACTTTCTATGCTCGACTGCTCGTATGCCACAAGACACCAGCGCAGCCTGATTTTGCAGTTGCAAATTGCTCTGACGCAATGACGAATGTGTTTCACTCCCCTGTTTTATTGCGCAGCCTGATATTTTTGCAGTTATGAACCGTGTTGAGTTTATTTTCCTCCGATATCCTAACTTGGAGCTCTGATAGTTTATATTCAGTGCTGATAGTCATATTCACATAAATGAAGGGAAGTGCGTGTAGAAAAATATGCATATTATCTCAACCAACTTCGCCAAAACATTGCTTTGGAAACATGAATATGGCGTCAAATTATGACGTCACAAACAACGCACACAATGCAAATCATACCACCCATGCTCTAGAGCAGGGGTCTCCAAACTTTTTTGTTCGAGGGCCACATGAGCTATTACTCAACAGTCCGAGGGCCACATAAGCTGTTACTCAACAGTCCGAGGGCCGGACATCTTACAAAATGTGATTGTTTCAGGAAATGTTTCTGC
>Ga0210059_1014388_pt1 | contig 11701 bp, 6 predicted proteins | sample Ectturendosymbi2_FD_188042 | JGI IMG/M metagenome (GOLD analysis project Ga0210059, IMG submission 188042) | Ecteinascidia turbinata endosymbiont from Florida, USA - Sample 2 (SPAdes) (version 2) | ecosystem: Host-associated > Tunicates > Ascidians > Unclassified | place: Key West, Florida... | reverse complement strand
ACTCCCAAGCCCTGAGTTAGACTGCCATATCAGTAAATCAGTGGATTCACAATTCGCAGTATTGTGGAACGAAGTATCACTTTGAGGCATTATTTTTGGCGGTGCGCCATGCCTCTCGAAGAGTGCCACGCCAGAACGATTACAACGCAATTGCGCTCTCGCCAAAGAGCTTGTCATTTCTTGAATCATTGTCTTAAAACTGTGTTACGTCATAGCGGAAGATTATATTGCTGATAAGACCATCTACCCAGTCTCTCAATCGATATAAAAAAGAGATTCTGATTTCAGATCTACTCACACAGCATAGTTAAATCAACGCCAGGGCGCTTGCACAAGGCTTTCCGCACAAACAACGATTTCGTGCGCCAATTTGAAAACACACAATCCGCAAAGTAGCACCAAAAACCGGAAACCAATGATTAAAACTCGAAATATTGATTGAAATTCTGGCTTTTTCATCAAAAATGAACTTCTGATAAATACCTTTCGCTACATTAGGCCTGCATTGTGCCAGAACATGTTAAAGCTCATCTAATATAAGCCTACAAATTCATCTTTACTATTTCTTTTGTTTCACATCAATTAAATGCATCCTGTTGGGTGACGAAAATATGCTGACCGCACAGTTTAATAAAAAACTGGTAAAAAAATATTTACAGGCGGTTCTGCTCTGGTGATGCCAATTCCGAAAAGCAAAAAACGGTTCGACTATGGTTCACGAAAAATAAGCGTACGCTTTAATTTCTGTTACGATTCAATTTTACTCACTGGATTTTCCACCTACTGCAGCCTTTGCAATCCTGAGCTGTAAAATGCCAGCGACGGATTTTCGGATGTATAAAGGCGATGGGAGACTTTTTGCAGGTGCGACAGTCTAATCATAATGTATGTTATTTAGTCGGCCAACACTGAAAATAATGTAGGGGTAGGATCCCCTTTGTCGACAGGCCTGCGTACTTTACTCAAAACAATATGCATACCTGAACAATAAACATGACTGTTAAAGCAAAAGATCGTATGCGCTACAGTGCTCTGAATCTTTGCGCATGGAATTAGCTCGCCGTCACTACATTGCAGTATATGTACGTCGTTACTCGTCTGACACCTGAAGTAAATGCTTCAAATCTGTAGATCTTTTCCACTAACGCTGGCGCTGCAATTAAAACCAATTTTCAGGGATTTTTAACTTACTAATGGTCATTTTCCACTGACAGCGTTGACCTGCTGCTTGTAGCTCACAGCGCAGCAGTATTCTGAATGTGGATTCAGTACCATCAATGTCAGAGTTCTGAAAATCTATTCATTGTCCGCGCTTAGTCATAGAAGTGCATATTCGCCTCTTGCTAGGAGTCTGATTGCGTTTTGATGAAAATGCATTTTATTTGCTGGTATTGGTGTGGCTGCACCTCGCACTTGGAATAACAAAGAAACGAGGAAAGTAACTTTTTGGATAGTGATATTGAATTTATCCTAACTTTTACAAAACGCAGTTGCGTTTGGAAGGCATGACTAGAATAAATCTAAATATGGGCTAATCCTAACTATAACACATTGCATGGCGTAACAACAAACGGCTGCGTAAATCAATGCCCCTACGCTGTCGCACGTCAGGTGACACCGCTTTCACGCAAGATTGACTTTTTGCATAACGCGGCACTCTCACGAAACCGAGTCTAAAACCATTTCTGCGTATGTGGTTGAAACAACCTGAAAGTAGCTCAGAAGTGGTGAATATCACTAATGTTACGTGGTGGGGTAAAGCATGTAAAAATTCCCCAAAAGTTTTCTGGCTATCAGATGTTGCTGTAACTGAACAAAACATGACAATTTTAATTTCTTCCAAACCACACTTTGTATTAGCACATAACAAGCTGTGAAAAGTTACAACCCGCTCAAAATGTGGTGATTTTGTCAGGTTTCATCAGGGCCGTAACCAGGGGGTCGAATACCCCCCTAGAAAATTCTTCACCCCCCCTGGAAATATGTGTTGGATATGGTTGAAAACTATTGGACATACAGTAGTTCAAAACATTTGGGCCCCTCTCAGAAAACTCTTCGCCCCTCCTGGTGTCCCAAGCTGGTTACGGGCCTGGGTTTCATCGTAATTGAATAAAATGTTACTAAACATATTGTGTCAGAAATAAACACTAAATGATAAGATAAAACATATTTGTAGCATTTAAAACATTTAGCGGTCGTAACTATAGACCTGAAAATAGCCTCGGCGAATCTCGCGTTCCAGTCTGAACACATTCTGAGAGCAGGCGCAAATGAGCTACCAACACAACAGACCTCAAGTTAAAGCGTTTTCATTGCAATTTTATGCTATGATAAGCACCACGTTATAACCGTATACGTTATAACCCTAACCACGTTATAACCGTATACGAAATACAATACTTGATTTATGGAGATTACAGACAAGTTGAACAACCAGGTTTAGGTACTGGCATTTGCAGAGCTTGTGCGACAAGGATGCAAGATATTTCAGCAGGATTTTAAATTTTTTTGTAAGGAATACGGGGTCCCGCTTGCCAGGGAGCCCCGGACTTAAGTCCCGCTAGTCCCATTGTAAATCCGGGCCTGATTAGAACAGTGGTTCCCAACCGGGGTGCCATTTACGATACTCGGGGGTGCCACGAGCTAATGCGCGTTTCAATATATCATTAAAAATACTATTTTCAAAAGGTCATCAAACCCTAAATCAAACTGCTATGGGTTCTCCACTGGGTGCCGCAAATTATATTTCCCTTCTGTAGGGTACCGCAAGGCTTAAAGCTTGGGAAACACTGCATTAAAACATGGGTCTCCAAACTACGACCCCCTAGCCGGAGCGAGCCAAATCCGGCTCAAGAAACCATTTCATCCAGTCGCAAAAACATTTTGTCAGTGATGAAAAAATAACATATTTGTGAAATATTTGTGGATTCGGTAGAATGTAACATATCCCGAAACATTCACATTGCATAAAATGTCCGGCTTTCGAAGTGTTGTGTAGCAGCGTATGTGTGGCCCCATGAAAAAAAAGTTTTAAGACCTTGCATTAGAGGAAGTGTTATTGCTAGTTTAAGGATTTTAGATCCCGCTGCAGCTCAAGATTTCACAAAATATCAAAAGTTTCTCCTTGTCCACTAAATTTATTTCTGATTATTCTGGTATTCTCTGTGTGATATCAAAGAAGGCTTAGATAACACGAAGTTTGGAATACTTTCTCACTCTATGAACAAACTTATGGATTTGCGACACTCTTCTGCATCAGCACAAAGAATATTTCACTTGTGAATCATGTCAAAACAAGAACAAGCTCGCTAAAACAGACAATGTTAAGATAAGCTTGTTGGCGAAACAAGCATTGTCGAGGATGCAGGAAAACCGTTATAAATGGGTAGGCTACTTAGAAACCTGAGTTACTAAGAGGTGTCATTAAAGGGGTATGTCACCAGCGTTACGAAAAACGTCTTGAGCAACAGAAAAGTGATCCAAATGTGCATGCTACAAAACAAAATTTGGAAGATTAACTGCTGTATATAATTAAATTAGTATTTTAATCATCTTTTCAACTCATGTAATTAGGCATGCATCAATTGTCTTTTTGTAAAGCAATATTCTGTTTTTTGTAAAAAAATAAGTGTTGTGTTTGTTTTATCTACTTACAGACGAATAACTTTTCAAGTGCTATTAATAAAGTTTTGTGTACTTGGTAAAGAAGCAAATGCCTAGTAATCATTGTCAAGTACTAGCACAGTACTATGCAACTGCCATGACACCATGGGCGTAGCCTGGGGGAACATGGGCCATGGTCCCCAAAAAATATCATTTCCATAATTTGCCTCCCGTTTTACCAATTTTAGAAAAAGGGTTTAATACGGTTGAACGAACATGTTTGCGTCATCGAAACACAAATAACAATATTATATTTGTGTGATATGCACAATATCATGCATACATACATCTCAAACAAAGTTTATCCCCCTCGAAGTTTTCTAGCAAACTCGATCCCTGCTAACGAGGCTTAGGGTAGCCTAATGGCTAGTCAGTGGCTACTGTCTGGGTTTGCTACAGAACGTTCCTCTGGATTTTTTACTAGCGTAAGGTGTGGCGCAAAAGTTGAAACATGTTCAACTCGAAATCACACTTCGCCACACGCACTGAAGCAGGAAGTAACGTCCTGAAAACAGACCCACCAGATTGAAAAACTCCTTCGTAAACGCAGAGTCCGTCTGTATTAGGCTTCACTACTAATTTTCTGATGCAGTTGAACTCATGGGTGGCGGAACCTTTTTCAAAGTGGGGGGCAAGTGATCGTCAAAATCTATAGAAAATTTTTGTGGTTTGAATTGGCAACTGTGACGTCACAAGCTTTTAAATATGACGTCATTAACTTTTGTCAGCATGTTTAAACTATTTTATGCATTGTTTTATCATCCCCCAACGACCCCTATCTAAACTACACCCTATCGATCTGCGCTACACTGACTTGAGCACACCATTGTAACTCAGGGGTTCTCAAACGGGGGTAAATTTAATGATGCTGAAGTTATAAACACTAGCGTACGGAGGGGGGCACTGTGCCATGGCCACCCCTGAGACCCTAAAAACAAACAAATGTATAAACAGTATTCGGCAGTGGCGTAACTAAGGGGGGGCAACGGCCTCGATTTATAATAAGCTGACTTTGTTTTCTGGTCTCTGATATATACAATACGCAATTTTTTTAATGACTACTGTACGTTTCCTCTGGTTGATTTTCATTTTACAATTCCATTCTTTCACTGACAAAATTGCTTCACACGTGGCTGTTAAGTAACTTAACACAGGTAACAATGAACACCAGAAAAAAGCTTCGGCTGACGTGAGATTTGAGCCCACAAGCTTCAATAAGCATCTTCGATAAGCGATGCATGTCTAAAACTTATAACATCCAATCACGTATATAGGTTTATTTCATGAGCCTCAGACAACAAAAGTTCAGTTTTCTGTCTCACCGGCTAATAAGTCTCGTAACAGCATTATACTAAAACTTGCTTCCAGAATGCACAAAAATGCGTATTTTTAGGTGTAATTTTGCAAAATTTTCCCGGGGGCATGCTCCCGGACCCCCTGAGAATGGTCGTGCTTTCGGCACTTCCCCTAAAGTTGATTTTTGACGTCACACGATTGTGACGAAACTTTGAAGCCCCTCGGAAATTTTCTGCGTACGCCACTGGTTACAATACTTTGTTTTTTTCTACAGCGCTAGTGTGTAAACACAAAACAGGGGGGAAATTTTATGTTAGGAAATTGGCAAGGGGTAAACGCGAGAAAAAAGGTTGAGAACCCCTGATGTAACTAGTTGTTCTTAGTGTTACTACCCAATATTCATTCACAAGTAAGTACACAAATACAACATGCACAACGCTAAAGGAGCGTCCCTGGGTAAAAGAGACTTTCAAAATGATGATGGGGTAACGAATATATATGAACAGTGACAAGGCCCAATGAAAAGATCCCGAGTTAACAACTTAATGAAGCGGGACCGTGGGTGGTGGCACAATATAAAAAGCAAGCAAACTCGCGTTCTCCAGTATAAATCGTAAACGAAGACTCGGTCCATGCCCGAGGAAGCCATGTGCCGCAGTCGGCACTGAGCTGTTAAAACACCAAGAACACAGCTTAAAAACAGGCAAAAATAACACAGTATTGATACCTGTCTTAAACACATTCAAAATCACAACTTTTCCGCATCTAGAACACAGAGGTAACATGACTGAATACTCATTCTAAAACTGCATTAGATACCGCAATGCAAAGACAAGACAAAGCATATGTAGCAAGTTGTCTGCAAGGATGCTAATTGTGTTGCCAATGCAAATATAAAATATAGCTATGTAGGAGTGATGGAGCCTCTTTGTCTCGAGAATCGTCTCGAGACCCATTTTTGTGAGTCTCGGTCTCGAAGTTTTCAGGTCTCGTCTCGGTCTCGATCACAAGCCTATTGTTGTGAGACTTTGAATATTGCAAGAGCATGGCTTAGTAAAACTGTAATTCAACAAGTTTTTTCTCTAACGTGTTGGCAGAAACAATGAAAACAGGTAGGAAAAATGCCAGAAATTCCACAAAAGCTTGACTTGGGAAGTGGTGACGACATTTTTTTGAAAAGCTTGGCAAAATCCACAAAATTTGAAGCCTCGAGTCTCGGTCTCGAATTTCAACTCTCGGTCTTGAAATTTTAACGAGGTCTCCGTCTCGATAGTGTTACCAATGTAAAAATAAACACAAAGTTGAAATTGATCTGTCAAATAGTTCATTTCCGCATAAGATTCAGCAAATTTTCACTATATAGAATCATAGGCGTACACAAGAGGGGCCATGCCCCACTCAAATTTTTTAAATATCTAATCATTTTGTGCATTGAGAGGCGGTATCCCAAATAAAATACTGTTGCTAGCCTAAAATCAAAAATGTTGCCCCCCTACATTTTTTTGACCCCCCAAAATTTTAGGTTGGCTACACCACTGTTTAGAATGGTGTTAAAACGTTTGAAATTACACCAATCTTTCGATGGCGTGGCACGAAAATTTTCCTACAATCAAGAATGCAAATATACACCATCTGGCAACACTGTTCAACAACACCAATGCGGCAAGCGATCCCGAAGAAAGTGACCAGATTGGGCACGGTGTGTTCTGCCAAATATTTACGAAATCCTGCCAAATTACAAATATTATATTACTAATAACATTGCCAAAATTCTGCAAATTTTTTTCATTGAAAGATTTAGTTTAACGATGGTCCCAACACCAATTGTGTTACATAGGATTATTTAAGCAAATGTTGAAATTTCAAAGTGGGGGGCCAGCCCCCCAGAAAAAAGTGGGGAGCCTAGGCCCATGCGGCCCCCCCGGTTCCGCTACCTATGGTTGAACTACGAAGTTTCTGATGTAGTTGAACAACAAAGTTTCTGATGTATAAGTATGTTCTGAGAGGCAGCTGGAAAATTTTAAAAGACCGCTTCGGTCGGTCTCTCAAAAGGGCTTAGAAAGCACTGCTGCCACTAACAACGGATTTTTCAAACTTGTGGAAGCGTTGCTACAGATTCACTCATGCTTCTTTTCACACAGTATAACTACGTGGCTTACCGCGATCAGCAGTCGCTGCCTCGCTGTTACCTGCGATTAGAGTCCTGCGCAGGTTGAAATTTCTTGTTCGCTCCCGCCCTGCAAAATTTAAACCCGCCCCGCACCCGTAGGAGTTTGAGAAATCTTGCCCGCTCCCGCACCCGCACACTTCCAACCCGCACCCGCCCCGCAGACCATCCCAACCCGCGCCCGCACCGCACTTTTCCGGTCTAAAACCCACACCTGTCCGAAAACTACTAAAAACTCACAACTAGAGCAAGTTTTTGTTGCAATAAAATCGTAAGAAATATGCATTTATTTTCAACAAAAGTGGCAGTAAGAAGTTGCATTTATGCACAAGTATTTTAAACCACAGTGATTTACTCAAGCGATTTGTTTACGTATAATGCTAAATATTTCTAAGCATTCTCTGGGAAGAAATGGCGATCTTTTGCCAACAGTTTGCGTAGCATGCTAAAACTTCGCTCCACAGTGCATGAAGTTGCTTGGAAGCCAGAGACCCCATTTGCTTGGCAATTTAGCAATTTGGCCTACAGTTCTGGACTGATGTTTGTTTGGCCGGGTCATTTCTACAATTGCTTTTAGGTCAATATTCAGTTCGAATCGGTTACCAAACAGAACAGAACTATACTGAAGTAGTTCTAAATCATGTTTTTTTAATGACACTTTTACATTTTTCGAAAAACTTGATAAAAGTTCAGCATCGAGATCTTCACTGACATTTTTGGTAGTTGAATTGAATAAAGAGTAAAGAGGTTTTAACTCTTTCCTTGTCGAGAAAGCAATTCGATGCTGGTGAAAGAACACGCAAAGATTTGATGAGAGACATAACAAATTCCGAAAACCGGTGGCTGAATTCGCTGTAAATAGTAGGCTATCAATGATTTCAATGTAAGATGCTTTCAAATTCAAACTCTCACTTTCACTGTGAATTCCGATGTGTTTTGTTTATGAATGACGTCCTCTCTGAATCGAGATGAAACTGACTTTTTTCGCTTGTTCAGAGGGTGGGATGTAGTTTCGCTTGTTTAGAGGGTGGGATAACTGTAGCTTTCTTGCGCCACACACTAAGTGCGGAATACGCGCTAGCTGCATTTTATGTTGACTTCTTGTCAGTGCTGCAGTGATCTATACACATGCTGATTTATACGTCAGACACAGAATTCCCTAACCTTTTCTGATCAACTTCCAATTCGCGTACATTATCCTACTGGGTGTGGTTTGGCTATTGCAGGGGTTCTCAACCTTTTTTCTCCCGTTTACCCCTTGCCAGCTTCCTAACATAAAATTTACCCCCTGTTTTTTGTTTACTCTCTAGCGTTGCAAAAAAACAAAGTATTGTGACTTCAGCATCATTAAATTTACCCCCAGGACAGGTAAGATTTACCCCCAGGGGGTAAATTGACCACCGGTTGAGAACCCCTGGGCTATTGCAAGGAGCTCTGTTTGACTACAAGCAAGGCTAAGACCAGTCCAATGTTCCCTCTAAGATGCGAAACCACGCAGTACCACCAAATCATCTGCGCAGTGAAATCTGATTCTCGTACACTTGCAACATTCCAAAACGTTGGAAAAGCAAGAAAACCAGGAGAAGCTATTTGAAATAAATGTGTAGGCCCTACTTTGTTGGTATATTCATAAGATTTTATGCTTATCCTAAATTCTAATAATTAATTCAAGAAATTTGTAATTCAGTTAGAATTCTGGCAACTCAGCTTTAAAATATTCATGCCCACTGAAACCAACATTTGCTAAAATTTTCTTAGAGAGAACGCTGGCTAAGACTTTACAGTATATATAACATTATCATAGCCAGCTTGCTAGTGCCATGGCATTCGCGCTAGCAGAGAGACTGAAGCAGTGTTGCCAAGTCCACAAAGACAAAATATGCCAAATTGTGTTTCAGAATATGCCAAACAAGACAAAAATATGCCAAATTCTTTTCGTATCAAAAAAACAACTGGAATATAGGCAGTAAAATTTTTTTCACCCTATTATAAAGTTTACTGCACAATTGACAATTCATACAAACACATTTTAAGGCTATCTGTCAAAAAGAATCATTTCCCAGCAAAGAACCAGACACTAGAATGTTACAGAGTGTGAATTTCGCCTACTAGACGGCATCACCAGCTTTGCGAAGTGCATGAAATACAAAATAGAATTGAATAAAGCCCGCAAAGAGTAAAGATACCAATTCAGAGAATCTAATTGAAAAATTGTAACCCCAGCTGCCCACACATTACATAAGAAGAGGACACAATAGGAATAACTAGGCAATTTTAAACCTGGGTGATGTTATTAACATGTCTTCACTAATAGGCCGGTGCTATAATGTTCATGTCACCAAGTACTAACTAGTGAGTGATGGCCATTACATGCATTACCTTTTAAAAAGCGGGGTTTCATTGTACTCACATATACTGTATATATACAAGCTCAAATTCAGCAGATGCTAACAAGACAGACACTTTCAAACATACATCGGCATGCAATAGGCACAGAATAAAGTGTTTTCTATTACAGGTGAGCAATGAGCAAAAGTGCATTTGAGCAGTGGCATAATTAGAGAGTAATTAGAGGTTTGAACCACGGGGGCAAAAGTTAGCTGAAGCGGGTCCGCTAGCCACTATAAGTGGACCACTAGCCAACAATAAAAAAGTTGAGAAATGATAGTGAATCCGGATGTGGATGTCTACACTCTAAAACCTGAATTAACCAGAAAACGCTATGAAAAACGAAAAAACATATGTTTAAATCGGTCAGAGTTTATTAGCGGGGAAAGTAGTTTCACATTTTGCAACGCACCCTCAGTCCTTCAAAACTGTTTTTTTTTATTCAATCATAAATCTGAAACTACAAAAACCGTGAAGATATAGTACAATTACCCACGGACCATCATGGAGTACCACCAGGCACATAGCACCACCAATGATGTTCCAACAAGCACATATAGTACCAGCGAATGAGGTTGAATAGGCAGAGGTAAAGACAGATTATAAAAAAGTTTAACAGTAAACAATAATTCAGTATGTGTTGGGCACATGAAAAACAAGATAAAATAAGGTTATTCAGGATAGCTAAAAAGAGGAGCGAAACAATATTGCACAGGGGCCTTACAGAAAGCGAAGAAAACATGCTGAAGACATTTAAGCTCCCAGAAACTGAAAGCGCAAACAGTGGAAAGGCAACAGCTATTCATTAAGAGAGGCAAGTGGCGGGCAGAAACACTGGTTAATACACTGAGGATGGCTAAAATCAGATCAAACTTGCACACAGGCCAATATGCTGGCAAAGTTCCCCTTGACCATAGCCAGGGACAGGCGCTGGTGGAGCCACTGTCGTTCCCTGGAGTCACGTGACATGTCAACAAGTTTCTTTGAACACATTTTTAAAAAATATTAATACAGCAATATGCTAATTTGGGGCCGATTTTTACATTTAGCTTGCCAGGGAAGCGGTTTGCCCCTCTTTCAGTTACACCGCCACTGCCTCTGAGCTTGTTTACTACACAGTACGATTTCACTTGTCTCTGGATATCATCATCATCCTTCAGTGAGGCATTTAGCTATACACCAAGACTTTGGCTTGGTCAAAATATCATATATGTACACCATTCAGAAAAACATTCCATGGAGTAGGTTGTTCATAGTATTCGGGTCAAAAAGGTACACCAATAGTTTTCTTGCAATTTCGTTTTCAGCAGCATAATCACCACAATATCAGAAGACACTGGAGTCCTCTAACGCTAGGTTATATATTGCTAAAAGTTACAGCATCTCACAGAAAAAAATACAGTTACGGCATGTTGCAATATATATGTAGTATATCATGTACAGTGGTATATCTCGTTCTCCAACATTGCCTTGGTACATAACAACAATGGAATTTTCCGGCATTTTTGGTCACTTTCAAGCCTTTACAACAGTAGGCTAATGATTTGTTTCACTGTTGTGACCTTACTCGCAAAATGACGTTTATGATTTAACATGCAAAGTTTTAACTTGTTCATAAGTTTTGTGTTGACAAATGCAACATGACTAAACATCCTCAGAAACGAGAGTTCTTGTGAAAACAACTAACAGAGGCAGGGTTGCTAGATTTTTTCCCAAGCTTGTGGCCAAAACCTGAATAAAAATGGTCATTTTGTCCCTTTTCATTAAGGTTCAACTTTTTGCATATGTAAAAAAATTGGTTGTTGAAAAATATGCCAAAATATGCCAAATTTGACAAATATGCCAAACCCAGTAGTGAAAGTAGAATAATTTTCTTACCGGAACGATCCAGTATTTGTCAACACCCTCCCAAAATTTCAGCGATAAATATAAAAAAGCAATCAAGAGCACATCTACTTTTGGCCCACCCTGTATTTTACATTTTTTAAATACAAAAAACGTACGGTACATTATGAAAACCACCGTTTTAAAATCAACCAATAAGCGTTAGGCTGTAGGCTACGTACAGCAACTTGCACTATCTCCAAAAGTGGTTCAGGCAATGCAACTTGAGTAACTTGAGTAGTCTAAATTTAACACCTCATACTATAGCCTACTTGCTAGTACTGTATTTGCAATCTACATACC
>Ga0210059_1014387_pt1 | contig 11701 bp, 8 predicted proteins | sample Ectturendosymbi2_FD_188042 | JGI IMG/M metagenome (GOLD analysis project Ga0210059, IMG submission 188042) | Ecteinascidia turbinata endosymbiont from Florida, USA - Sample 2 (SPAdes) (version 2) | ecosystem: Host-associated > Tunicates > Ascidians > Unclassified | place: Key West, Florida... | reverse complement strand
CAATTATTGTTATGGAGCAATCATCGTCATAGCGCGTACGATGGAGTCTTTCAGTGGTCAAGTTGATTCTGATACTGTATAACTCAGTGCAATGCTGAAGTAAAAAAGCATTCAAAACATAGTGTGCCTGGTAAGCTGAGGGCGAATTCTGCAAGCATAAAACACTGACATCAATTGACAATCACAAAAGCTGCTTGGTATAGGGACACGACTTCCATATCAATCATGTGACTGTTAGAAATTCCGCACGTTAAGATTAGAATAAAAAATGATAGGAATTTGGAATCGGCTGTCATACATAGGACAGGAATGCTCACCGATCCAATCTCATGAAGTCGCGAAATTTGTTTCCAATCGAAATCAGGTTTTGTGAAGATATCATTGCCTGCGTCCGAAGATTCAGATAAACACCAATCACACGCGATTCTTACGTAACAGCAGCAATTTAAACAAAGCACTGTTTTCATCAACACGCATTTCTTTCAAAGCACTTGATCAAGCCACGCGGTCTCTTTCCGGTTAGTGTGGTCTTACGGTAATAACTGCCAGCGTGCACTCAATGGTGCATTTGCATAAGTTACCTAACAGCAAACACACTCATACACATGCACGAGGGTACAAGCTTTTTCCGCAACAACAAATTTTTTCCCAAAACGAGGTTGAACAAGTGACTTGTACGTGTTACAAGTAAGAAATTCATAAGGTCAAGTTATGCGACGACCTGCAGCGTAATATGTGCATCTTTAGAGCAAGATCGCACAGAAACGACTGCAGCGTTCGTCTACAAAAACAACCGCATAGGACCACGAACATTAGGAAACATTAGAAGACAGAAAAATGCGCACCTCTTTTGCTCTTTTCACTGCTTCGAAATATGGCCGGGCTTTGTTGACACAAGAACCGAGCTGCCGCGACATCTCTTTCAACTTGAACGAATACTTTGTCATGAGCGAGCGATATTTGGCTCTTGTGTTCTGCAAAGATTTATATGAAAAAAGTTGTATATTTCACAGCAGAAACCAACTTACCGTATTTATTCGAGTATAAGCCGCATTTTTTGTACTAAAAATTTACGCAAAAAGTCAGGTGCGACTTATACAAGAGGTGTGACATGGGCATGTACGCTGCTGCTGTGCGCGTGTTATTTAGACGGCGCTTTGCACCTTCATACGTGTGCATGCGATGGCAACCGCAAGAAAAACTCAAAGGCAAACTAGACGGGGATAAACTATTTGAGGACAGTGAATGCAGTGACTTCGATGGCTTTCAAGTGTTTGTTACGTGATTTTAATGAATAAATATTGTTTAAAAAATTTTGTACCATTTGATCAGGTCAAATATGGAGGTGCAATTTTTACACGCATGCGACTTACACTCGAATAAAAGTAAACCTTGTCCTTTTGCTTACTCACATCAAGTTGCACTTCAACTTTAGTTATTCGATCGTGCGACTCGTGAACAAAATCCAGACCACTGCGAAGATCAAGCGCTGAAGTAGACGTCAACGTCGAATCTGCATTGCTCATGACTTCTAGGTGCTCATGAGATGATCCCCTGTCAAGTGAAGGCACTTCTGCATACGCTGTAATCTGCAAAGATGCATTTGTGCACATTAATCAGCAATTGCTTCTCACAGGGTTTAGATCAGGGGTCGGCAACCTGCGGCACGCGTGCCACACTTGGCACGCAGAATCTCCAAGTTCTACATAGCAATTTTGTTTTTATTCATAAGAAGTATTATTGACCTTGACTTGCACAAAAATACGGATGTAGGTGGCACACTGAATGATTTGGAATTTTAACTCGGCACACATTTACCAAAAGGTTGCCGACCCCTGGTTTAGATAGTTGAATTCCATCAATAAAAGAAGTGTCGTGGCCAGTGTTTCTCAAGGTTTGAGCTTGGTTGGTGACTGCAAAGACATTTCAGCAGACCGCGACTATTTCATCTAAATACACCGAGACTTTAGTAAAACAAGTCTTTAGAGTATTGGAGAGAATGAAACGGTCTCTCAAAATACATATTCAAAAAATAAGATACCAAAACGGTCTTTCAACACGCATTAAAAAACACTGGTCATGGTAGTCTCATTTAACCTCACATGTAGGACGCAAGAACATCAGTGAGGTCTTGACAACAGGCATGAAACAAACCAGGGTTGAGCAACAAAAAAAATTAACTTCTGTATTACAAAACAACATTATGATCTCAGGGTTTTAAACAGTGATTTATGATTGTTTTGTAAAGAAAGCCAAAGCTCAAAATATAACTAACCGATAAGATGTATTGTTTCACCGTAAAACGTACGGTACATATTCGAAAGAGTGAAGGTAATGTGTAGTCGCCACAGGAACGACTGGCTTTCATATGCAAGAGTTAGCATCAAGCAGAGTTTATTATCATCTGTGGTAATTGTACTTAAACAGTCAATGGTCACCGTACAAAATTTTAAAGTTTAGTTTCTTATCGCATGGTGCAAAATCACATTAAAAGTCTACATAATTTCAAGGATTTCTATTTGTCGAAAAATGTACTTAAAATCACTATCGCATAGACAGCATTTAAGCCTTACATAATGTACATCACTGGTAAATAATCAGCTTAATGAAGTAAGTTGAGTTTTTACGTCTAAAAAGTTTCGTTCTGTGTCATTTTTCGACGAAAGTGGAGATAACTGGGTGCGTATCGCCCAGGTTTTCAGAAAACCGACACTAATTTTTCGTGCAAGATTACGCATATTTTTGTGATATTTACCATTTTTAGCACATAAATGCTGCGAAAGTCACAATTAGAGGACACCTAAACACTTTCTTGGCAGTAACGAAAAACATGCAACCCAAGCAAAAAAGAAACCCTCATCCGCGAAAGACGTGTATCTCGTCGTTTTCGCGATTGCTGCAAGTTTCAATTGAGCGCATGCTCACGTCATCAAAAAGGCTTGTAAAACAAAAACAAAGCGACTTTAGTCATGTGAGCCAAATTCTTCCTAGTTTGACCTTGTTAAAAATATGCTTCACAGACAGTTGTTCGTTTACGTTGTCATGTAAAGGAACGAACAATTCACATGCGATTATAATATTTACTTGAGATTTAGCTTTTGCATCACCGGATGCGTCTGCAGCTGACGAATGCTGCTCGGAGGGAGTCACCGCGCTATCTTGACACAAATCCTCTTTATCTTCAGAAACTTGTTCTGCTGCACCATTTATGTCCAGGTAATCGCGCTTTGAGCCACGATCATTATGCAATTCTAGCAATAGTCTGGTATGATCTGAAAGGAGTCCTCTCCTTTGTGAAACAAGCTCCTCAACTTCTTGCGCAAGAAATAAGCCCAAACGGCTGCACAAATACAGTTCTTTCTCTTTCCGTCTTAATTCAACCTCCAGCTCTTCCACAGAGTATCCAATAAGTTCTAGACAAACAATGCACACGAAAACTTATGAAAATTATGTGAAAAACGAATTTATCAACTGGTTACTTTCAATGTGATGCAATTACTTTGCTATGAATTTTTTAACAAGCATCTTCAGTTTTCTTCATATTCATAGTTTTTTGTTGTTCTCAACATTTTTTCTTGAGAAAGAAGGTTTTAAATATGATAAAGATCTTTTGAATGATCACATATGAAAGTTTGGCAGTTTTATGTTTACTTCTTACAAAGCACCACTGGTGCTCATGAAGCAAACTTGTAATGTGGTAATAAGAAATTTTGCAAAATTTTACTGAAAATGAATTGGTGGTTACACATTCAGGTTTGGTAAATCAAATGCACTATAGCAAGAGCTTTATCGTTCCGTGGTCACAAAATGCAAGCTTTCAAACACTGCCAAGCTTTCATTTTTAAATCTGTCTTGTTCTGATCCACATCTGTGGTCATAATTCTTAGGTAATGGCTGAAAGTGTGCTATGTCAAGTGCAAGCAGCAAAGATAGGGTTTTAACCAAGAGTTCATGACATTTGGTGACAATGTGCATGGCTGTGAAATTAGTAATGTTGAGCTACTTCTTCGAATAAAAAGATCCCAGCTATCATGGTTCAGCCACCTTACCAGAATACCACAAGAAAGATTGGTGATGCAAGTACTGTTGGCTACACCCATGTCAAAGTGACCCATAGGTCGACCAAGTAGTATGATCACATCTTGGACCTGGCTTTGTCTGATCTTGGTGTACACTGTGCAGCCAGCAGAACTATCAAAGGTTGTGAAAATAGTGAGATTATTCAAAACCTCCCAAGACTGCTGGCCCAGTAACCCACCCAAGAATAATGTTCGTGAAAAGTCAAGTGATGGAAAAGTTCAATAATTTTTAATATATGTTCATTGCTCACACGCCTGCATGTCATCAGTGTATGCCCCAAGAATATCAAATAGACACTCTTTTTACCCAACTGCAAGTTAAGAATGCAAACACATATTATTTCTTCAAGAGCAATATGGTGTTTTAGCAAAGTAAAAACAAGCAATTAATAGGTCACATTCGCACTGTTAAACAAAAGACATCCACTTTTCAAAAACAATTTGCTTTTTGGATGACAGCATGTAACTGCCCTAAGGAGCTGATAGCATGCAGTGTTGGTGGAAAATAACAACACTTTGAAACAATACAACTGTAACAACCCAAATCTTGTGCCACACAAAAACCGGCATCGTGTTGCTTTTCAACTCAGGTCATGAAATTGATTATTTTAATAGCATACAAGTGCCTACACAAAATTATGAGATTTAGCAGTTTCTACTTTAGCACGTATGAAAACACACATAGCAAGGAGGTGTTTTAAAAGCAAGATTAACACTTTGAGAGGCAGCGTACGATATATTTGTAACTAGATTTCAGCCTAAAACCAGCAATTTTCGGTTGCCTTACCAATGCCATTGCTCCTCCGCCGATTGCGCTAGAGAGCTGTTCAAGGGCTCAAATGGATCGGCCAGTCTGCTAATCTGCACTCGAAAAAAATTTTTTTGGTTGGGGGTTGTGAATTTTTTGTGAGTGACGTCATACGTGAAGTAGTTTTGGGGTCATTTTGGCTCATGTTACCTGGACGAGGGCTCAACCGTTAGGCCAAAGAATTTCACTGAAGTTTTTATTGGAAAATGGCTCGAGTCCCAGTCTTTTGAGCCTTTGATCGACTTTCTAGCGTTTCTGGTTCAAAAGTTAGGATCTAAAATAAACAAATTAATTAATTAACTAATCAGTCAAAATTTGTTATTACTTCAGATCATAACTTTTGAACCTGAAACCCTAGCAGGTCATCGAAAGTATCAAAAGACTCAGATTGTAGCCTAGTTTCCAATAAAAACTTCAACGAAATACTACCATCTAACGCAGTGGTTCCCAAAGTGGGCGGTGAAGCCGAAATGGGCAGTTGGGGGACGATAGGAGACCCAGTTAATAATTACATTTCTGTTGTCTTACTAACTTTGAGTGACCAAATGTTATAAAAACAGTATGATCAACAAACGTGTGTGCATGTGCTTTGTAAACAAAAACTTTGCGTTTTGGAAACAAAACAGAGGTGAAATGCTAGGAGATAAATTGATGAACTGCTGTTTCCATCACTAAAGGTAAGCTGCACAGTAAAACTGCCCTCCTCTATAATGAATTGATTATGATTAGAATTTTCGTCAGCTGTACTTCTTAGCACGGGTGAACTGCTACTTAATAATGCCCGTTTCGTTACAGTGACTATCACCAGCCAGGTGTGAGAATGCACGCTTGCAATTAAGACTCAGTCTGTAACCAAAAGTGTGAGCTAATTTTGGATGAATGGTTTAATGATCACAAATATAATAATAACCTTGTACGAGTTCAATTTGAAAGTAGAAAGGCAATTTGTATTTTTTACAGATAGTGTTAGGTGGCAACAAGAATAAGTTCCCTAAAGCAAATCGAAAAGATTCCAGAAAACAGAAGTGTGTTTCAGAACGTACTTTAGCTTGAGCAGCGCCAAGAAAATCAGGGAGAGAGAGATGGTAGAGGCAGTGGACGACTGCAAGTGTCACGGCATATTCAAAAACTTTTAAAATATGTAGCTTAAATTCAATCCTGCACTGCTCCTAACACAAAATTTACTGAAAATGTGGCAGAGTATTAATAGATTGATTGATCAAAGGACACCAAAGGATATAGAAGTGTTCTGCTAAGTTTAGGCAATGTGGTGTAGTCGGATAATGATGAAGAGTGTTTGTACGCCTGTTTCTGAACACAGAAGGTGGCTGTCAAAGGGTGTCATAGATACAGTATCTTGGCTGTCACAGCCCACAGATATCTTCATGAAGTTCAGTGAAGTTAATTTCCAATTGCAGGGGAATGGTGTTAACCTCATTAAAGCCAAATCAGCAATCTTCACCTTCTTGTCCAATTTTAATGCTGTTCAAACGAAATCGAGCCCGTCACGAACTTTTACAGTTTCCAAATCATTAACTCTAACAGTTTCCAACTGCTAAATGAGTTAATTTACTGAATTAAGTTTTATAGTGAAATGCATCTTTGCGCTCATTCTTGTTTCAATCATTGTCAAACATACCAAATGCACAATATGAAAAAATTGTGTTGATATGTGTGCTAGGTATGGTAGGGGGCGATAGAAATTTGTTTGTCAGAAAAGGGGGCGCTAACCAAAAAAGATTGGGCAACACTGATCTAACGGTTTGAGCTCAGGGCCAGATGAAGTGGGCCAAGGTGGTCTAAAAGTCCTCCACTTATGACATTACTCACAAAAAATCTGCACTTCCCAACCAAAAAATTTTTTTCGATTGCAAGCTACAAGACTTGCTGCATCTTTTGAGCCTTTTACCGGGGCAGTAGCGCTTACAGGACCGGAGAAATTCCCGTGCAAAGCCACATGCAATTAGGTGTTTTTTTCGCAAAAATCCCCGAAAGCAGCCAGATGCCAAAGTGTTAAATAATTTAACCACTAATTTCTTTTTTTTGACCGTGGCATACAAACCACAACAACATACGCAAATCTAAAAAATCCAAGTTCATCTGACTCATGGAGTATTAAAATTCAATGAAACTATGGTGCTGGTACCTAACAGTTTGCACAAGCACCAACAAAAAACATTTAACAGGGTTCCCACACATTTTAAAAAATTATTTTCCATACTTTTTCAATACCTTTTCAACACTAAATTTAGCAAGTTCCAATACCACTACTTCTCTTCATTTTTCAAAATCTTTAATCATGAAACACAATTTTACACATTGCATAAATAATGAAGTGCTTTGCCTTCAGTAAAAGTATGCTCAGATACTTCTGATTTCTTTTCCATTTAGAATCTCCATACTTTTTCAATACCTAATGTACATTTTGGCCAAATTCAATACTTTTTCAATACCACGTGGGAACCCTGATTTAAAGAAATATATGATTTAATTACAACTGAAAACAAAACTGTAAAAGCAACAAATTTTAGAAACCTAAAAGCAACTGATTTTGACAGGGAGCAAGCTAAATTCAGAATGGTAAAATAAAGCCAATGTTACTTAAGGAATACACCTGTGCAAACACTGTCACACCTGAACTGAAAACCAGAAAAAAGTTGCTAGTTAAAAATCAATACAAGAATTATGAAGAGATTATGAAACAATGCTTTCTACTTTACATAGTAATTCTGACAATGCTTGCCTCACTGTTATAAAAATTTTTGATGTTTTTACATTTGGAGATTTAAAACACACCAGCTTGACACAGTAGCTTATCCACATCAACATTCATTACCTCCGAGTGTATCTTTTTCTTCTACAGATCCAGGATCATTATGATTTGGAATATTTTTAACAGCACAATCAGTCACCGCATTTAGGTCATCATCCATATTCAAAAAATAGGTTCATAACACTTATCATATGTTGTTGTTATACTACAGGATGCCTGTTCCAATTAACACTACTAGCCAATCTGTCAAAAAATGTGATTGAATTATTTTGCAAGGTGAAAAGTGTGGCAATACTTAAAAATGTTATGCAGGTTGAGAGTTTAAAAGAGCAATAGACAAAAATAAGTCTCAGCACATTGAGAAAACCTGGCTGAAACGCACACACTTGGATTTGCCTTGAAGAAACTTTTCTTTTTCAAGGAAGTTTCCCGTTGCTTTGTTGTAACACTATTTAATTAAAGAGTGTTTAACTAATTTGATTTAATTATTTTGATCCCCACAATTAAGAGACAAAAAAGACTGAAAAAATAACATAAGCTTTCTTTCACGCTACCTTTTGAATTCAGTGACAACACAAAACCTGCTTTAATAGCATCTAACAAGGTATGCATTTGACCAAAAAATGTGCAGCAGCTGATTTGTGGTTTGAAAAGTTACAATCAAAGAAATCCTTAGCCCTGTAATGTGTTTGCTGCTGGTGTATGAATATATCGTACCTAAAAATCATGCCTCTATATTCTCACACCACTTTGCAACTACAGAACTTGATAGTTGATTGTGCTAGAGAGCTGGTCAAACCTTCAAAAGACTTGTCAAGTCTTTAAGTCTGCAATGAAAAAAAATGTTTTGGTTTTGGGTTTTTTTGTGAGTGACGTCATAAATGAGGTAGGTTTTGGCCATTTTGGCTCATGTTACCTGGCCTAGGGCCCAACCACTAGATGAAAGTATTTCACTCAAGTTTGTATTGGAAACCAGGCTAGAATCTCAAGCTTTCGAGCCTTTGATGTTTCTAGAGTTTAGGGTTCAAAAGTTATGATGTAAAAACAAATTAATTATCTAATTTGTGGATTAATTAGTTGTTTTGCTGTTTTTTGGTCAGACTTTTGAACCAAAAACCCTAGCAAGTCATCCCAAGTCTCGAAAGATTAAGATTTTAGCCTATTTTCCAATAAAAACTTAAGCGAAATACTACCGTCTAGCAGTTTGGGCCCAGGGCCAGATGAAGTAGGCCAAAACGGTCTAAAACTATTCCACTTCTGATGTTACTCACAAAAATTCCAAAAACTAAAACAAAACAAAATTTTTTCATTGCAGACCCTAAGACTTGAACCTTTAAGGTTTGAACAACTCTCTAGCACAATCGCCTGGCAAGTTATGCAGTTGCTAAGACAAGCTGGAAACAGGATTTTCACCCAAAAACATACCGGCAGTGAAGGCAAGGACTACAAACGCTGATAAATCGGCTCATACTTTTCCAGTCATTACTTGCTGACTGATAGAGCTAGAGAGCTGTACAAACCCTCTAAAGAAGCAGAAAGTTTCCAAGCTTGGACTTTGGAAAATCCAAGCACTTTTTAGTTTGAAATTTTTTTGGGGTGATGCAATGACTGGGGAGAGGTCAAGGAGTTTTGGATGATGTCATCAGGTATAAAGCTCAAACTGATAAGGCGTTTTTGGGTCAATACCAATGTTTTTCATTTTCACTATCAATAACTAATGCCAATATTTTTGGATTACTCAAAACCCAGCTGAAAGACATTACAATGCAGTTTTTTATTCAGTATGTAGGCCACACAATCAAAAGAAATAATTACACAAATTCCAATTATGGAGGAGCAAATTGTCATTGTAGTAAGTTAGTAACAGCCAGTGTCTACTTTGCCTCATGCTCGTCAAGTTATTAGCATTCAAAATTTATGTCATGTATAACCGATTTTGATGACTACCCATTTTCTTTACCCCATAATTAGAGCAAGCACAGGGATTTTTAAAAATTTTTCTTCCCAAGTTAAGATGCTTGAGACAAACTCCTTTCAAGTTTTTGCAACAATTAAATGATTACAGTAGGAATGATTTAGTTCTAAAGTTACTTGATGATTTTCTTGTCATTTTTACGTTTGATTGACAAGAAAAGCAGTCATATTGTATGGTCCATAGCTTTGCAAAATCTTAACCAATTCCAAAAAAATTTTTTTTATTGAAATTAGCATGAAAATTATATTTGGTTATTAAATTTGAGGATATTCTGAAATGATGGGTTGGCTGGCTGAGACAGTTGACATGGAATGACCCAGTGGCAACTTCGGCACTCAGGTGACTCTTGCACTTGGGAGTTATTATGAAGGAGTTGAATACAGTTTTGACTTTTCTAAGTTGTGCTTCATTTCATTAAGCCTTATAAATGAAAAAAATAACAGCTAGCATTCAATTTTGATACTGCACCTTGCACCTTATCTATGGTCCAGAAAATACAGTATGCAAACAAAAAAATTGAAAAGCAAGAAATATTTTTCAAAATAACAAATGAAAGCGGATGGCAAACATTAACAAAATAATCCCAAGACATTTCAGTTGAACAGCATATAAAACAAAACCACAAATGTTAAAATCATATGCATAATAATCATTCGTATAGCACAGATATGGTGGGCAAGCAATGGGTGAAGAGTTGAAGTATGTATAGATAAACAGGTGAGGCATGCACACAATTGAGGAAAATAAGCAATAATAGGGATTATAAGGCAGAGAGCAATGCAGCAACCATGGCATTACAGAAAAGCCATGTAGCAATGGCAAAAAAGCAATGTTTATACACACAAATTGTGAGCAAGTAATACAATTAACAATGGACCATTGGAGTACCACAGTTGCAATGTCCCAGTGGTTGGGGACACAGCATTTTTAGTTATTTTTTTATAGCTATATCAAAAGAAACTGAAAGTCAGTTCTGATATAGCTATAGCTCACACGACCAGAAGGTAAAACTCTTTCTAAATTGAACAGCCTTGCTACAGTACTTTTTACAAACTCCAACAATTCACAAGTTTTCATTCTCAATTCCGTTTATCTGAACCTACAACAACATGGTCAAGATATCAATACATTTTCATCATGTTTATTAGTTTTTGGGAAAGGTCACTTTGAATTAGACTAATGAGCTACACTGTTGAGACAGAAACTGTTGTGCTTTGTTCAATGCTGAAATATTTATTTTTTTGGTAATGCCTTAATAAATGCTAACTATTTATCTACAATCAACTTATAAATGTATTTTGAAATAAAACACGTTTCAACTTGAAAATCAAAATGATGGGCTGCGTCATATAAAACATTAGGCTTACAATCATTACCACTAGAGATCGACTGATATGGCTTTTCTGAGGCCGATACTGATATTTCCAAAATTTTTAAATCTTGTTTTCTGCTTCATTATCAAAAAAATGGTGAATTTCATGCCCTATGCCACACCTTTTTTCAAAAACTTCAAAAATCAGGATTTATGAGCTAAAATTTTGGAAATTGCAACAATTTCACTACCTGATTAACTTGTTAGCATAGTACAGTATACACTGTTTGCAATGAATAAACACAGTGTCATGAATAAAAAAAATGTTAACACATATAGAGCCGGCCTACGGTATATTCGTACTTCGATTTCGGCTTAAAAAACAGCAATTTTTGGTTGCCTTACCAACGCCCTAGCTCCTCCGCCGATTGCGCTAGAGAGCTGTTCAAAGGCTCAGCCAGTCTAGTAGATTGCACTTGAAAAAAAAATTTTTGCCTGGAGGGGTGAGGGTTTTCTGTGAGTGACGTCGTAAGTGGAGGACTTTTAGGCTACCTTGGCCTACTTTGCCTGGCCCTGGGCGCCAACCGTTAGGTGGTAATATTTCGCTGAAGTTTTTACTGGAAACTTAGCTACAATCCGAGTCTTTTGATACTTTGGATGACCTGCTGGGGTTTCGGGTTCAAAAGTTGTGATGTAAGTTAGTAAAAATATTTGACTAATTAGCTAATTAGTTAATTAATTAATTTGTTTATTT
>Ga0210059_1014386_pt1 | contig 11702 bp, 4 predicted proteins | sample Ectturendosymbi2_FD_188042 | JGI IMG/M metagenome (GOLD analysis project Ga0210059, IMG submission 188042) | Ecteinascidia turbinata endosymbiont from Florida, USA - Sample 2 (SPAdes) (version 2) | ecosystem: Host-associated > Tunicates > Ascidians > Unclassified | place: Key West, Florida... | reverse complement strand
CTCATGCTTCCACAAATGCTTTACACTAACGGGTCATTTGAAATCTGCCAAGAACGAATGTTTGTGAAGCAGCGTTGAACACACGGCTGAAGCACGTACTTGCTGTCGAAAAAAATATTTATGCTCAAGCAAAACTCGTCAAATCTCTGCATGATAGTTTTTAACTCAGTAAGAAAATTTCTGAGTGATTGTTTATCCACATTACATTAGAAACAGCCCCCAATGAAATGCAATGTGACGAGACAATCAGCCACATGGTTACAGCAGGCCGATCTTATTTCCGCACTCTGCGAAACGCGTGCGTGACTACAGGCAAAACCACCATGACTGCAGGCAAAATATACCATGGTTGCTTTGAAATGATCTCCTGACCATACCGTACGTCAGCGAACATTATAAATACATGTTTCTGGTTCCTAGAGACTTGTACGAAATGTTCGTACTTTATAGAGGAAATGATACGTCCCGGCGCTCAACGGTTGGCATTTGAAGTGAAGTACGAGCATATCGTACGCCAGCCACGAATATACCGTGGCCCGGCGTTCTGCGCTTGGGCAAGTTTCCAGACAAGCGGCAATTGAAGTGAAAAAACAGGTGTTGAGGTTAAGGAAACTGAAAACTTTGATCTTTGTCGTTTTTGAGTGACTTATAAAGAATTGAACCAAACAGTACCACGCTTTATGGCCGTCCAAGAATTAGATCGAGATCAGTGTACCCATCGGGGTCCACAGAAATTTTTCCAGGGGGGCCAACGTCAAAATTTTTCATATCCTTTACAGGTTGCTGATGATGCAATACAAATAGACGTCCCCAAAACGCTTTACCCCTTCTACCCCATTCGTCTGTGCTGGTTGAACTTCAAAGCTCAATTTTTTGTCTAAAATGTTTTCTACACTTTGGCTATCAGAAACGCTTTTTCTTTTCATAAACTGCCTAATATCCACTTTTTCAACTTCCTGCAAAGAAGTCTTAATATAAGGATAATCAACGGCCTGAACAACATGAGCGGTGAAAAAACGAGAAAGTTAGACACTCTCGCAAAACTGTTTTAAGCAATGAGAAATATAGAACTATATGTTGACAAAACTACGAGTTGTGCCGCGGGTGTTTTTCCTATTGTGACTACGTCTCGCATGCGTACAAGCTTTTCTCGTAGTATCGATTACTAACAACAGTAATGGACTGCATGATGTGACCACAGCAACACCATATCCTTGCCCACAAACTTAAGTCTGAATGAGATCAACAGTCAACACTGCTGACCATGCGATCACACACGCACGGTCACGTGATCTCGAAGCTTGATATATTGGATCTTACATCAAGAAAACAGAAACGAATGAGAAAAGCCAGCGATCACATTACTTAAAGTAAAAATAAACCTCACTACCTCAGTAGAATTGACAAAAACTATACTCCTTGACAGAAAAATCTTGCGAAAAACTAGCCCAAAAAACAGCAAGCATTTTGATAAAACTAGCCCAAAAAAACGCAACCCGCAACAGCAAAAAAAATCCCGCAACGCAACGAAAAAACCAACCCAATTGTGCGGGAAAACCGCCCAACTGGCAACACTGCTGCAGGAGCCAGGAGTTGCTGTAGTTCCATTGAAGACAATGAAAAAATGACGCAAGAACAAGGCCATTGAGCGGAATTATTTAATAACAATGCGTGTCATCAGGCTGGAGTTCATTTTGAGAATTTCAATGAAGTGATATTCCGGGACATTTTGCTAACCGGGACGGGACACCGGGACAGACATTTAAACTGGGACAGTCCCGGCCAAACCGGGACGTATGGTAGGTGTACGTTTAGGGGACCTTGCGGTCACGACTTTGCCCGGGGCCTCGCGTTCATTTAATCCGGCCCTGGATACATTCACGGAGTTATGCCTTAGTTAGTAACTCCTTGAATTAGGATCAACTGTTAAAACGCAAATGCAAAGCAATATCATATCGTATTACCATGGACGTCCGCAGGGTGGGGCAAAACGGGCATTTGCCACCCTTGGAAATTGGACCTTGGAAATTGGACCTAGAAACAAAATTGCCCCCCTTGGAAATTGGACCTAGAAACAAAATTTTCTAGAAAACGTAAAGTCAGCTGCTCAATTTCGATTAATTGATTTAATTCTTGCAATGACAGTTCATTTGCCAGTCAGACACTCACACTGCACAAGATCCAGGTTCACGGTACTGGTGTCATGCAGTTGGGAGCTTGCAGTTCACTTATGTCTGGTCCACGGCGTGGGCGAACTTGGGAGCGGATTCTTCTGCTGTTGGTCTTTATTGCGTAACAATACCATGGTTCACTTCAAGTTAGGATAGTAGGCGTTTTATCGCATGTTGCCGCTTGCTGTTGAACGCAAATATCTTGGCAGATAATGCAGCGAGACAGTGACTGCTGATAGCGGTAAGCTACGTGGTTTTATACTGTGTGAAAAGAAGCCAGAGTGAATATATAGCAATGCATTCACAAGTGTGAAATACCCATTTTAAGTGTGAGACTGAGTGTGACCAATCAATGTGCCTGAGTGAATTGCTTAATCCAGCGTGGTCCAACTCGTTTTGACCCGAGGCCATTTTGCAAAAACTTGCGGGCCACTTCTAACAAAATGATGTGTAAAACAACAGATCCACATTGAAATTATTGCACATCAGCAAACAGCAATTTATTACAAATCTCTATCAGTGGGATGCCTGTGGTGGAAATTTCTGACACTATCGTTCCTATATCAAACCCAATATGTTAGTCGTCGCAAAGCTGAGACTGCTGTACAGTGTTTCGCTTGCAATTCGATTTCTATTTTTAGATTTGGCTTGTTCTATGGCAGAAAGTATGCTCCAAACATCGAGTGCATTTTTTATGCAAAATCTTTCAGTTTGGGAAGCCTATCTTTGCTGACCAATTTCCAGAATATCTCTACAGTCTAGTAGTCTAACACCGTTAATATTGTACATTTTAATTAAAAAGATGCTATGCTTGTTCTAACTAAAATTACCTAGTGTAACATATACTCAAGAAAAAACACTGAGAAAACTCGCAGGCCTTAAAAATTCTATCCGCGGGCCACATGTGGCCCGCGGGCCTGTAGTTTGACAACACTGGTTTAATCGAACTACGCTTACGCAGTTTTCTTTTTACACACTGCGTGGCTTGTTATGTATGTAGGGTTGTGGAGTGGAAATATACATAAGGTTTAGTTCTGACTTCTGAGTGAGCAAGTGCAAAGCTGTATTTGCTCTGGCGAGTTTTCATAATTAATCTGTGCAATTTTTAAAGCCTGCGTGATGTTCTTCTAACTGTAGTAAGTTGTTCGATAGTCGTTGTCACCTTACAGGTCTACTTCTCATTGCTTGCAAGAGTTTGTGAGTGTCTAGCTTTCGTGTTTTTTCGCCGCTACTGATGTTCTGACCGTTGATTATCCTGAAATAATGACTTATTTGTAGAAAGTGATCGAAATGGATATTAAGTAGTATATGAAAAGAAAAAGTATTTCTGATAGACAAAGTGTAAAAAACATTTCAGAGTCAGACTAAATTTTGAGAAGTGAGGTCAAATTGCAGGCTAATGTGAGCACCGCAAACGTAGTTGTGGATAGTTCAAGTCCAATTCCGACTCAATTGTCTGCAGTTCACAATAATAATGATATTGCGTGATACCCTATTCAGCAAAAGCTGCTAAAGGATGACAGAAAGTAGTCTACAATCTTTTCGCAAACTCGAATACAACTCGACCTGAATACATTTCAAAAAATGCGAACGGAACACGTGCTTTCATGGGGAATTTTCTTTGCGGTGTAGCAGGCCCGTAACCATCTTGGGACACCTGGGGGCGAAAAGTTTTCTGAGAGGAGCCCATTTTTAAACCTATTTCCAACATATTTTTCCAGACGGGGAGGAAAAACTGTGTAAGGGGTCTTCGCCTGCCCTGCTCCCCCTACGTACGGACCTGCTGTGTAGAAAGGGTAAAGCATTTTGTGAAGCTCCGTTTGCATTGCATCATTCGCAATTTGTAAAAGGATAAGCGAAATGTCGAAGTTGCCCCCCTGGAAAAATTTATGCGGACGCCCACGCGTATTACACTATATTTATAAACCAAATAAAAGTGCGTGGCACTGAGAAGCTTGCGTCTTGACATGTGGCCTGCGTCATTTGCACAATAAATTTCGCATTGAGGAGCGACACAGCAAAAATCGATAATTGATGTGTGACCACACGCAAATTTTGTCTCGTCGAAAACGAAGTAAAACACACTGCAGTTATTACACATTGTTGTCGACGTCCAACCGAGCGTTTCTAAAAGTACGTTCGAAACAGCGATTGTTCACACATTCTCTCAATCATGCTTTTTAATTCCTCAGCCCTGCGTGGTTAATTACAGATGGCTGAGAGTGAAACAGAATTGATTTTTACAACTTGTTTTCAGGTCATTTAAATTAGAAACTATGAAACTTGGTGGCCTGATGAATAAGTATTCTTCAGTTTATTTTTCCAAGTCAGATCAACAATTTTGTTTCAGACCAAAAAAAACTAAAAGACAAAGTACTTGTACTAGGTAACCTATGTTCATAAAACCATTTTCGCAGTGCATTGTCGTAGCGATGGGTAGGCCTAAGCCTGATTTAAACTCACAATTTTCTGACTACACTAGCTGAGAAACCGTCGTCCAAAATCTCGGGTGTACTGAACCTGCTAGATGATTAATTTGCCACTACACATTATTCCTTTTCTATTTCATAGCAACATGACAGCGGCTATTCAGAAAAGTACTCAGTTGTCATTTCAAACCCAACCCTCAAACACAATATAAGCAATTCATGATTTTTTGGCAAACAAAGGTAACCATGAACTTTGTTACCATTACGTTAACGATCTCTAATCAATCCGTCGTTTCTCTCACAGCATCAAAGCATGCGGAATTGTTTCAGTCAACATTTTACCGATAAAATGTTTGTCGACACGAGCAAAATTTAACATCTACAGTTACGAACAGATAACTTCACTTGTTCACCTTAGCAATCCTCAATTATGTCCAACGATTTTCTTCATTTTCAGGCAGTGACCGGAAACCTGCTTTGCAACCCAAGCCTGCACCGTCGGTTCAAGCCACATATTGCTGTCTGCTTCTCGCTGCGGTTTCAGACCACGCGCTATTTCATCAGCACTGAACGACTTTCTTCCTTTTCCGCTCGCAGGATTGAGAACGGCAGTATGCTACTTTTCAGCGAGACGGCATTAATCCTTCTATTGTCACCCACCCGAGACAACACCTTTATATTTATTGCAAATCGACAACGAGCATTTTCCTCGCTTCTCTTTTTGATACATGGATAAATTCGTAGGATAACGATACATTGATTGGTCCACAGAGGACTTATGAATGTACAGCCCAGTCTACAGCTTCGTGAGGTATCCAGGCATTATTTATCTTCAACTTAATTAAAATTTATTTTTTAGTTTTGAGCCAGTACGCTAAACTCAACGCGGTGATAATGTTAGATCAAGAGAAACTCGTTTTTGAAAGATATGAGATTGTGTCTGTCCAAATTACGAGTTCTTCAAGTAGTACTCGCATGATAGCCGAGTTGAACCTGCATGCAAAGCTGTCTGTTGGGCGCAAATGCTTTCCACATGACATTTCGTTGTTTATCAGACTGAATCACAATATTATTGGCATCACTGGAAATTTGAAAGATTGTTTGAATTTGATACTTTGTCACGATATTATAAAATTCAGTTACGCATCATCAGATTGTTACGTAATTTCATTTGAAAGGTTTTAGACTTTTAGTCACTACCAAATCTAATCGCCAACAGTCAACAACCAATCAAGGAAAAAAATTACGAGCCACGTTAGGTACATCACGAAAAAGTAAACATCTTCACAGTCAAAATAGAGTTTATAAGTTAAAAATCAATGTGTGCGATTTCGCTTCGGACACCACAATTAAGGTTAAAATGATTTGCACAGAAAAGCGTTTGGGCAAAATTGTTCTGGGCAAAGTTGTTTCATTTCTAAAACCCAAACTTTTCTGCTTGAATGCTTGAACAAATTGATACAGGCTGAAACCTTGCTAAAATGGTTATCTATTCTGATAGCCAGTAGTGGATGCAAATGGGAGGAAAGTTGGTGCAACTGCCTAACTCCCCAGGGACCACAACTCCCCTTTGCAAAGAAACGTTTTCCGAAAACTGCGTCTTTTTTGAGTGTCTTTGAAAGGTCAGAAAAAAGGGAAGATAAGGCGAAGCTAAAGAAGTTTTGGTAATATTCTTGTTCGAGAAAAAACAGTGACCATTCATAGCAGCGATTCTTAACCGGGGAGCGTCAAGAAAGTTCCAGGGGGGCGGGAGCCTTTACATGCTCTACAACAGTGGTTCCTAAACTTTTTTTCCGCGGAACACTGCAAGGTTATTTTAAGTGGACAAGGAACCCCCGACAGAATTCCCAAGTAAACATAAACGTTCTTTTCACCGAAATTCCCGTTATTAAGGTTTCGTACTGTAAACAAAATTATGCACATTAAACGTAACCATAAAAAGCATAAACAATTCAACAACAAGCACGTCTTAGAGAGACATATCAGGAGTTTTTGCTTAAAACTGGAGAGTATAGTTCGTGGAACCCTTTAGATTTGTCTATGGAACCCACTTTGTGAATCCCTGCTCTACAACATAGAAGTATTTTTAACGGAAATGTGTCCCCTCCAAACGTTACACCAGTGTCAATTTTACGCCGCTACATGTTATTTGGTTTGGTTCCGGCAGAGATGGAAATCGGGGTTTAGTTTCTTGCAATTTTGCAGGCAAATATCAAGACTGTATCAGTGCACACAAACATTCAGGGTCGCAACTAGGACTGTTTAGTCGGCATGCCGTGCCAAGTCCCTTTGACAATAACATGAAACTTCTAACTAGTTGAAGCCAATGGCTCAAAGCTGCTCCAACTAAAATCTAACTCATAGTGAAATGACGAACAACGCTAGGGAAATTTAGCAAACCAAGCGTGGGCAGCAATTCTCTGGGGCAGTAATACCACTGGGCTCAATCGCTTCAACATCGAATTTTTCAGACTTCAACATCAAATGTCAGGCATCAAAATCAAAAAGACACAAGACTGTTATCAAAACTTGCTTTATAACATGGTTCCTATATTGCACATCTATCACCGCTTCATGAAACCATCTGTTTGGCTAATAATTGCCTCTTCAAGATGTCAGTATCCGATTTGTTGCATTTCTTTGTATTCGCAGCATTCACAGAGCTGAAAACTCTTTTGACCGCAAACCCTTTCACAATCATTCTTGAAAGTATACGGATGGATTTCACAAGATCAGTTAATTAATTTGCAGCTGAAAATGCTGGATCATGCTCAGCAATAAATCCGTTCGACTTCAGAGGCAACGTGTGAAGCATTATCAGTCCTGTAACCAGCTTGGGACATCGGGTGTGGCAAAGAGTTTTCTGAGAAGGGCCCAAATTTTTTAAATGTCCCATAGTTTTCAACTTTGCCCAACACATTTTTTCCAGGGAGGTGTAGCCCCCCTGCCTCCCATGTCTACGGTCGTGAGCATAATTCAACTTCTTATCATGAGAAACTTTATATTGAGTCAATTTCATCGAGTGAATCGAATAGCGCTCGCATGGCTGTAGCACGTGATTTGATGTGTCTTTGTGTCATAAACGATCACTGTTTTGGGAGCTTTGGACGATGTACTGCGTTAATTTAAATTGCAACTGATAATTGTCATCAGTTTTCGTCAGCCAGTTTATTAGTTCATGTCTTCAAGCCACGACTCATTAAGTTTTGAGGCCCGCAAGTATTATATTTTCACCTTAGAAACTGCAGTTACCTTAAAATTAAAAAGGAACTAAAACCTGTGAGTGACATAATGCCTGAGAGGTCTGCAGCACAAGCATTTTGTCTAACGCACTTGAAATTTCTAATTCATAAGGTTAAAAACAAAATACAAAAATGGACTTGATTCGAGTAAATAAACTAAGCCCCGCGTCACTCACTCGGAAATGAGAACCCATGACGTTGACAGTAAGAATGGCCTTAACATATTGCAAACAAAGTTAAGGCGGCCTACGTTCTTGTCGACCTGCATTAACAAAACAAAGGGTCGAGGCTGCAGGTACTGAGTTGAAGGTTAGACAGTGTAGCAGACCACCTCGACTTTTACCAAATCAGCGGTGACGAGAGTATAGTGCAGGGTGCATTAACTGTGGTCATGTTGCACTGTCAACAGAACAGGTGAAAAACTGAAAGCTGAACTGGAAGGGAATCCAGAATAACTGACATGCATGAACAAGCTTTACCATCAGTGTAAACGGTCCCAATGCCTGCAAAATGGCATTTTCATGATCACTAGTTAACATCGGGACTGTTACAGTGAATATTAGACCCACTGCTGTGTCATTAAGGCAAATATGCTTACCATAAGCTATAATATTTTTGGTACTGCTGGCTTTCCATACTTATCATGGTGCATTTTCTAAGCCAGCAGTTCCCAAACTTTTTTGATCGCGTACCATTTATGGGCCCCATACTGTCACTACGTACCACCTTGTTCCAGGAAACCTCAACCTTCCAATACCATTCGTCTCTATCAAAAGTTTGGAAAACCAGAACTGACATAAATGCAACATGAACGAAATGACTGTGAGAAATTATAATGGCTATTTTTAGAATCCAACAATGAAGTAGACTACACAGAAATTCAGGACTTTGTTAACATAACCCGACAAGTAAAAGCTACAGCTATGAATATACTTTTTTTCAAGAAAGATATAAAGTTGGCGCATTCGCGTAGCACTTCGAAGGCCTTCGCGTTGAGAACTACTGCTGTAAGTGTATGCGATCATTTCTAAATTCTTCGAACATTTTGTGATCTGAAGTTTGATATAGCCTACTGTATGCATACATTTTTATACAGATTGCATTCGCCCACACTAGGTTAACCATTGTGTCACGACCTTTGATGCCGTGCTAAGAAACAACTTGTATGGATTTTTTATACGATGCTCATCTTCATCCAACTTTTTTATTCGATCGCTTCAAATGTCTGATGCTTTTTACAAATCTTCATTTTTCCTCAATTATTCAACTCTCCTGTATGGAGAACAAATGCAGTAGTTGTCTGTGAATTGTTTCGGAGTTTGCGTCTCACCAGTATTGCTTTTGCGTAGTAAAATATGTGGACACTCTGTACACACCAAGCATAAAAAAGTAAGAAGTGATGGGATAGGTCTTGCTCGTGACAAATCATCCCAATCAAATTTTTTAGGCTACCTAAAATCACGAAGCAGTCTTCAACTTTATAAAGAAGGCTACAGGCTAGTATATTCCTGTACTGACTCATTGCATCACAACCACCACTCCCCATGCGCACAGTCCATCCCCTTGGCCAAAAACATACCATTCACTTAATCTAAGCCACATGTTATACGTTAAACCACATGTTATATCTACCACAATTGGACAAAAGCTAAAAATTACAAAGATATTGGTTTAAACAAGACTCGAAAACAAACCAAAGGTGGTTCAAGGCCATGTGAGCACTGTGCACTTTGTGGTTGCTATGGAAAAACTAACAAATCCATGCTACCAAATGTTTCACAATTGCTGACCAAAGCCAAAACTTTCCCGCTGAACAAACACTTGACTTGTGCAAATTTTGGCATTTACATAGTGACTTGTGTGATATGTCATGAACAGTATGTTGGGCAAACTAGCAACAAATTTTCCAAAAATGGTCAGCGCATCGCAGTAATTGGAAGAGACAAGATTGTAAAACCGAGAGTGACAAGGACCAGATGGCCTTGTCGAAAACCAAGCTCTCACTCTCTAGATATCTATGAAAATAAATGGTATCACCTATTTGACGCGCAAACTAACATTCAGAGCATGATGATTCCCCATGAGAAATAATTATTATGATTCATTGCTTTGTGTTTGACTCAATCCAATGTTGTCTTCCGCTTTGTGTGCTAGCCTTTCTCTCAACAAAACTTGCTTACTGTCATCGCAGTGTTCAAAGCGAGCTCGTGGCAGGTTTAAATGCGCATCCCAGATAATTGCTGCCAGCGCTCGGTTTGCTAAATTTCTCTAGCGTTGTTCGTCATTTCACTACGCGTAAGATTTTGGTTGGAGTAGACTTGAGCCATTGGAGTCAACTACAGTAGTTAGAAGTTTCAGACATTTATTTATTTGATAAAACGTCTTTCTAATTTTATAGTCATTTTATATAGTCACAGTTTCTTTTTGTCGTAGCTGGTGACTTTGATGTCAGTCAGTTTGTTAAGCTGTTATGATTTCTGAGCTTGTGTTATGATATTTTGATTGTACTCTTAAGTTTGGTTGATTTCCTCTGCTGCTACTTCAGCCTTTCAACTTCTCACCCGTAAGCTTTGCTTGCAATTTTCAGGACTGAGGATGCGTAATTTTACGTGAAATCGATTTCCTATTAAAAATTTGCTGATCGATTCCTTACTTACACCCATCGTGGAGTGAGCTTATTTGTTATACGTCTTATGTCACAAATCCCTCAAAGACATTTCCCCACGGATAGGTTCTCACAACAAGGAAAACTACGACTAGTCTACACGTGCGCGCAGTACACTCGCGAGCTACTGAAGCCAGATCGACGAAGGACTATTTCTGCAAATCAAGACTTTTCAAGTGGAAACACTGGCCCTCAGCGGAGGTTAGCACTAGCACGCATGGGCCAGCAGAGATGATCATTATCTGGTTTGCCGATTGGATATCCGGAAGGATACAGAAATGATTGGATAATGCTTTTTTGCTATCCGATCCTATCTTGTTTTTGAAAAATTATATCCGTATCCGACCCGAATCCTGTTTTGGTTGAAATCATACAACCCATATCCTAAAACTATCCGAAACTGTATTGATGATATTTTTATGATGATGATATTTTATTGCGAACTCATGGTCCATATCACAGACACAAGAGCACAAAAAGTGTTTTGCTGTACATCAGCACACATTACAGAAACGGTGTTAGCACATGACTAACACTGGGAGGAGCAAAGCAGTTTATCCTCTCCACAGCTGTATCATCATTCGCAAAAGCACAGAAAATGGATAACCATAGAGTAGGGCATTACACAACCGGTGTTAGTACTTGTCCAGCCTTGAGACGAGCAAGACCTATCCCATCACTTCTTACTTTTTTGTGCTTGGTGTGTACAGAGTGTCCACATATTTTACTACGCAAAAGCAATACTGGTGAGACGCAAACTCCGAAACAATTCACAGACAACTACTGCATTTGTTCTCCATACAGGAGTGTTGAATAATTGAGGTAAAATGAAGATTTGTAAAAAGCATCAGACATTTGAAGCGATCGAATAAAAAAGTTGGGTGAAGATGAGCATCGTATAAAAAATCCATACAAGTTGTTTCTTAGCACGGCATCAAAGGTCGTGACACAATGGTTAACCTAGTGTGGCGAACACACATTTCTGGGTGTGTAATGCATAATTCGATAGGCATTGTTATATGCAGCACGTAATCGCTTCATACTAGTCTGCGTGTATTTGCTCTACAAATGGCAACCATACATTGGCATGCAATAGGCACGAAATAAAGTGTTTTTTACTGCAGGAGTGCACTGATCAAAAGTGCCTCTGAGTTTGTTTGCTGCACAGTATAGTGATTTCACTTGTCTCTGAATG
>Ga0210059_1014385_pt1 | contig 11703 bp, 9 predicted proteins | sample Ectturendosymbi2_FD_188042 | JGI IMG/M metagenome (GOLD analysis project Ga0210059, IMG submission 188042) | Ecteinascidia turbinata endosymbiont from Florida, USA - Sample 2 (SPAdes) (version 2) | ecosystem: Host-associated > Tunicates > Ascidians > Unclassified | place: Key West, Florida... | reverse complement strand
TCCTACCCCTAAAAAAGGTAACCAGGGTGGAATAACACCCCTTTTGGATATGGCCATAACTCGCTGTTAGAATAGGCTAGAGAGCTGTTCAAACCCTCTAAAGATTCGTGAAGACTAGTAGTTTAGACTGAAAAAAATATTTTCAGTTTGAGATCACGGGTTTTTGTTAATGTTTGCCTATTCAGAGGTTGTTCATGCATATTTCTATACATTGCGATAATGACGTATACATTGGGATAATGACGAACCATCCATCAGATTTGGTGACTCGAAGTTTTTTTGGATTCTAGGCTTCAATACGAGTCTTTAGAGGGTTTGATGGACTTTCTAGCATTTATGGTGCAAACGTTATGGCAAAACTTCCGGGTTTTAATTAGCGAGATCCCCTGAAATAACTCAGCCATGTCCTCAATGATTTGGGGTCTTTTGGCCCTAACTTGGGCACCAGAATCGCTAGGAAGTCGATCTAGGCCTCTAAAGCTTCCTATTCCAGCCTAGAATACAACCAAACTTTGAGCCAAAATTTTGGCCTATTGTGGGGGTGCTGACGTCATAATGAAACATCCTACTCTTTTTCTAACCCCACCCACCGAAAAACCCGTCCCCAAATCTAAAATGTTTTTTTTCAGTGCAAACTAGAAGACTTCAAGAGTCTTCGGAGGGCTCGTATAGCTCGCTAGCATATTCTTTCGGGGAGTTATCGCGGGTTATTGCGAGCTACTGTAGCCGCCAGTGGGAGACTCATGCATTTTCTGATTTTGGGGGTAAATGGGGTCTTTGGGCCATAACTTTGGTTCCAGACATGCTAGAAGGTCAAGCAAGGGCTCTATCGAGAGATTATCTAGTTTCCAAAAAAAGTTTCAGCCAAAATTTTGGCCCATTGGATTGGCGTCCAGGTCCGTCAAATTTGGTCAAAAAACGAAAACACCCCCACTTTGCGAGCCCGTCCCAGGCGAACCCCTGATCCAAATCAAAAAAAAACTTTTTCAATCGAACCAAAAAGACGTGCTGCATCCGTGGAGGGTTTGACCAACTCTCTAGCTAAAGCGGCTGGCGAGTTATAACCAAAAAAGCACGCGCCAATCTATTGGCGCGCGCGGTCGTGAAAGGGTTAAGTTCATTAAAAAAGTTTTATATGCTTGATTCAAAACCAAACATATGTTCGCTCAACATCATCGAACTCAAGAAACCTTTGCGTTTTATATCACCGTAAAAGTTAAGGGAATCTGGTACCAATTTTAATTTCACAGTGCAACTGTGCTGACCATCCAGCAGACTGCAATCCCTTTAAAAAATGTCACCTTATCACGACTATAAATTCACCTACAATTCGGCCATCAACTCTGAACCATGGTATAAAATTAGGAAATTGTTGAGGGGTGTCCGACGAGACTGCCTGTTAACAGGTTATTTTCGGAGTTCCAGCACTTTAACCTTAATTTCATGACATTGTCTAATGTTTGCGGCAATAAATCAACTCACCGTCCATTCACATCCGACAACAGTCACAGTAAACCTCAATAAATGTTAACATGTCCTTCACGCCAACTCGATACAAATGTGTATGGTGTCCCACATGCAAAAGGCGTTAACACCCACTTCCTTGCACTCTCATAAAATGCTTTAATTAGTTATTACTAACAGGATAGCCTGAAGTTCAGATCAGTTTGTTATATTTTGCATTATTCAAAACCTACTATCAAGATAAAGGCCTCAGCACAAGGGGGATAAGTAATATTGTAAATGTTTCGATAAACGCTGTTCTTATCATCAGTAGCTGGATCGCATGCAATGCGACGAACTTATTTAAAGACAGTTGGCGGCAGGCCGAGGCCTGGTTGGTGCATCTTGTCAGGTTAGTGGGTACAAAAAAAACTGCAGCAAAGGTACAAATGGAACAATTCAATAGCGAAGCGGCCAAAGGCAAATAATATAACAGTAGGATGCACCAGCAAATGGACGAGTTAAGATTATCAAACATGGGATTTAAAGCGCCCACTGTGCTTAAGAAATTGAGACGGTGCTGTAAAGATAAATAACTGCTGTTGGTTCAAATGATAATTCCGGATGGCCAAACAGGAGAATATGGTTTAAAGTTTTACCATCAGTACCATACGATATGAGCGGAAGTAAGCCGATCCGCCACTATTGTCATAGTTTTCGTGTCTTTAGCTCAAATACATTAACTCTCTATTCCTCTTACTGGTTACAAGTTTGCGACAAGCTCAGTGCTGCTCATGTTTCTCCATGGCTCGTGATGCTAACACTGTTTACCGAATTGTTTCCGTTAAGGTTTTAACTTCAATCTCGTCGGCCATTCATTCATTCTAATACCCGCTTTCCCTCTGGGGAGGGCCGCAGGGGCAGTAGCCCGAAGTACCTCACATTTTTCACCAATTTCAGATAATTCTGCTGGCTCCACACCACGACGGAACCAAGCAAAGCCGGCAATGTAATCACGCCAACTGGACCTTGGTCGACCTCTTGGATGTTTTCGCCTGGGTATAGCCAGCTGAACTTGCCCTGTCAACCTGTCCTGGAACATTCTGGTCAGATGTCCGGAACAACGTAGCTGAAATCTCTCTTCGTGAAAATTTGGTCTGTAGGGTTCGGCCAGAAAGAAAACCGCGCTGAGTATCCTCTAGCTTTGGTTCAAATCGGTCACTTCGCAGTATCGTTTTTTAAGACACTTGGCATACAGCTTTCCAGGCGGCCCTTGCAACATAGATGTATGCTTTTGGATGTCTCGCTGTATGCAGTGGGCGGTGTTTATGTATGAAGTAATTGTATTTACAGAAATTCCTATACAATGGTGACTAGTAAAGCCCGTCTACGAGTAAACATGCTGTCTGTGAACTTTCCCTGGATTTCTTACTTTCATAATTGTCCTTGGAATAATTGCACATTCTATTTACCACTTGGAACTTACGTTCTCTCTCTGAAATACCAAACTTTATGTTTGCCATGATAAACTAACAGGCTGCAAACACCGTAAAGGTAATAGTTTAAAAAATTTTGATTAATGTTTCTCTTAAAGCTAGTTACAGATAGCGGAGTCAAGGTTTAGTTTCTGTTCGTTTTATGCTCCCTACAATCACGGTTGGCTTCACTGGGTTTAGCTCTCATCGCATTGTTGCAAGAACTGCAGCTCAACTTTTTTCAAAATCCAGGATCAGTCGAAGTTGCGCATATCTGAGAGAAGCGCTGGTTTCGCTCAACATGATGGGGCAGCAAAACTGTAGCCTTCGATATCAGCTGAAGTTTCTTTTTCTGTGTTGTGTAAGTATCATTGTGTGATGCAATAATCATATGCACTGCAGATTTCAATTGGGAACACTGGGAGATAAGTTTAAAGTTGATGCAGTCCTAGCGTATGCCTTCATAGCTAACCATTCACCCCATAGGTGGAGTCAACCTTTTTACAACTTTTAAAGAGGGAAGTTCATTTAATTTTTATTGCTACAATTTCTCTACGACTTGTAAACCCATATCAACCGAATATCTCAGCTACGATCTTCATCCTAGGCTAGCCTAAATTGTTTGTAACATAATTCTGGCCTGTCGATGGACATAGCCAAGAAATTTTCTGTCACTCTATTTGCCATTTAACTTAGAATTTGTTGGAACAGTTTGGAACAGTTTTTATGGATGCAGGCCCGCAACCAGAGGTGCAACCTTGGCAAATGCCCCCCTGAAATTTCCAAAAGCATGTTTAGTTGTTAGGTACAACAACAACTTACAATTACATTTCCCCCAATCCCTGAAAATATCAGCTTGTTGCAGCCCTGTATCCTACATGGATCTCACTTACACAGATCAACATTCCACTTCCATTTGAGCATTTGGCTTCAAGAGACCAAAAGCTACAAAGGATTTGTTTGATTTTAAAATATTCGGGTTGAGGGCGAACAATACGCCGGTGAACTATTACTGCTCCACAGTTCCATTTACTGTCATACATCGTGATCTGACTCTGAAAAAGTTACTACAATAAAAAAAGCTTAAATAATCTTATGGAAAGCGTGAAAATGAACCTTTTTGGAGATAAATACGATGAAACAAATTATGCAGGTTTGCAAATTTTAACAATTTTAGTGTTTTTCGGCTAACGAGATATTCAACTCATAATTAATATCTTTGCTTTTGCACCGCAAAGTGTTGCATTGGCTTATTGGAGCTGTTTGTTTGAAGAACAAACTTTCTCAAAAATATTCGCTAAATAGCTCACAGAATCTATGTCATCTGTGGTCATCAGTAGCACTGGCATCATTTCAGATTTATCCGTCAAAAACTCACTGAGTGGTTCAAATAGTTCCATAAATCTTTTTAGGCAGTTTCCCTTTGATAGCCACCTTACTTCGGTGTGGAGCAACAATCGCCGTGATCAGCGGCGTAACTGACGGGGACAGGGCTGCGTACCTCCCCCTGGAAAGATATATCTAAAATATGGGCCTCCACTTGGCTTATATTTCGGTATTTAGTGTTCTTTTGGTTTTCAGTAGATTGTTGTTTTTTTTCATTCTTTAGAAATTTTTCGGAGTGTTTTCCGCTGATTTTGGGTTTTAGTGTAGACATCCTGCACATCCAGATTCACTATCATTTCTCAATTTTTTACTGAGTGTTGGTTGGTGGGTCCTCTTCAGCTAAGATTTTCCCCCAGGCTCAAACCTCCAGTAAAACGCCACTGCCGATGATATGCATGATTAGCCTCACAAATCCTCTGGAACAGACGTTTTGCTTTGGCAATTGCTTTGATGGAATTGATACATTTGATCACGGAATGTAGTATTTCGTGCAGTTTAGGAGCAACATTTTCCAACTAAATTTCCCTGTGGATAACACAGTGCACAGCTAACATGCTTGAATTGTCATCCTACAGGGACAAACAAGTGAAACAGCTTTACATCTACCAATCAGTTTGATTGTGAACAAGTGCTTTTTCATTTTGCATTCCCACCAAAATTGTTTCATAATGTCTTCATCCTCCACGCCCCACCAAAATTTTGCCACACCCCACATTGAGAACCACTGGTGTAAAACAAGGGTTCAACCAAACACACAACTTTACACAAAACAATCAGTAGATGAGCAAAGACAGAATCCTTGTTTTTTGCAAAAGCAATTTGAAGCGGTTCTAGTTATTTCTTGTGAGGGTTTAAATGAAGTTGAATTAAAATAACTCTTTTCTACAACAGCTGTTTCATTGCAAATTTTGTAGGATGCATCACGCTAAAAATTGACAAATGTTTAACTTTTTCGAATTAGCCCCGAATATGAAAGGTCCCAACCTCTCGTAGTTGCTAGATTTGTGGTCGCAGATAATGCAATGTCAATAACCAGGCTTGTCCATAGGAATGTCACTCCTGTGGGAATCCCATGGGATGGGACAGCACACATTTGTATTTCCCATGAGACAGTAGCCATGTCATAGCAGCTTCATTACGTGAGAGCTAACCTTAGTTTTTATACTTTTTACCTTCCAAAGGTTTTTTACTCTCCTGTTTTCTTTATATACTTGTATCTATTATTTAGACATTAAACCTAAACTTTCATAAATTTAATAATTTTAATTGAATTGTATTCCATATCAATATTATAATGGGAATCCCATGGGATGGGACAGGCATAAATTGCTATGTGATGGGATAGAGAAATATGTCCCATGGACAAGCCTGTCAATAATCCTGTAAAATCCCTGGTTTGCACCATGAATGTAAAGTTGAGATATACAAATTCTGTAGTTCAGAGCGTAAGTTTACTTGAATTGCATTTGCACATTGCTTAGGTGGAGATGCCAAAACAAAAATGTATCCGCATTTGATGCCCCACATGATTTTTCTCCTTTCATGGGCTCTTTCAACTGCTGGCGCAGCCTTCGTTGCGGACCACTGAACCAAAAAGGACCAGCGCTTCACGCGATGTGGTGTAATGCCATGAGATAGTCGTTAACACCTACAATTTTGCACGCAAAAAGCATGAAGGGTATACGCTTGTTGTGGACATCTCAAACTTGTACTTGGCAAATTTGGGGACAAATGCAGTTGCACGAGCAGAAACAGTGGGGCCAGGTATGCTCAAAGTAGATAGAAGGCACAAATTCTGTGCGCATTTGTGGAAGCCGTCTCTCAGAAGAGCTGATCGTTAGAAAATGTCTGAAAAAACAGGAGTTTTAGGTTAGTATGCAGAAAATTTCGTTTTTAATTAACGATAAATTTGGAGACATTACTGATAAGAGCAGCAATGAAACCAGAGAAAACTGATGTGATTTTGTCTGTGGTCTCTGGTATAATGTGCGTTTGACGTATATGTGATTGGGACAATAAATATATTCTTAACGTATAGCAAAATTAATTAGTGCAATAGTTACAGGCGAAAAAAAGACATAATACAGTAAAACAGTACCATGTGGTCTTAGAAGAATGTTTTGAAAGTTCTTTGCTCTACCTGATGACAATTTTAATTCATGAAGAGTTAGTTAATACCACAATCGCATGTGGCAGTGCATTAAGAGCTGAAAAATGGGATGGTTCTGCATGTTGTGACAAAATAAACAACAGATGTTGCGTGAGCGGTCTTCAAAAATGCTGATCCAACGTTGAAAAAATGTATGCACATAGTTCACGAATCGTATACCAGAGTTATAATGCACGCTCAAGTATGAGAGGAGTTGTAGAACAACGAAAAAATACGCAAAACCATAAACAGGCATTTTTATATAAATATTTCTAAAATATCTGAAAGATGCAAACCCATGAAAAGACTGTACTCTTTATACTAAGAATCGAAGGCTAAAAAATCTAATTAACGTTTTTAATCACAAAGTGGCATTTTCCTCATCATAGGCATGTAGTCGAAACTGTAATTCTGACACCGAGGTCAAGAACAGATTCAAACTTCGGGACAAAAATCAAAAGACCGAAACGCAGAATTTGAAAATTTGTTGACTGGTTCCTGAAACCCGGCTCCATGTTCAAACTGCAGCAACATAATAGTGTGGGTTTACGTTATTGATGCATGCAATAAACTTTTTATCTAAGGCTAAAGTGAAATAACGGTAGAACACAAAACAAAATAAACCCAGGTTTATCTCTCGTGGAGCGTTCCTTGGCTGTAGGTTAATTTTCTTGCAAAAGTTTGAATTAAAGTCAAGCTGTAACTCAGATTGGATTTGGGATTAAGTTAGTCAATGACAAATATCGCTTAGACTTTGGGCCTGCAGGATGATCAACACAGTTGCGGATCACTCAGTATACAAAGAACAAGAAACAAAATAATATTTGTATTGTATTTTGAAAACTCAAGGAAAAATATCCCATTATTTTGGATCAATGCTATTTCAGATTTTTGGGCCAAACTGTGTTGGAGGCTTTTTCCAGCAATAGTTGATAGCCACTCGGTACGCAACCACGTGCTGACTTCATTTACCGAAATATTGCAAACAATCGATCAAAATTGATGAGAATTGAGAAGTCTACCACAATGGTAATTATGCAAACATTTCGCATCTTTAATTGTAGTATCGCCTTGGAGTATAACGAGAGTTTTAGTTTTTCATACAGCAGGGAAACATCTATATGAGATGTGTTGTATGTTATCGTCTCTATTATTTTTTGCGGGAAGCATTTAATACGCAGTAAGTGCATTGATGCACTGGCCGTCTCTATGAACAGACACAACATAAAGCACATTTTAATGCTTGGCGGTAAGGGATTAATTTAAAGATGTGCATGTTGTTATCATTCGTATGCTTTTTTATCATGAATTTCCAGCACAGTCTTAACTTCTCCGGCATTGTTTCATGTCTTATTAATGACTGCTGAGGTCAATTATATTATGGCAAATACGTTCAAACAAATGGAGTAAACGTTCTGATTTCAAGCTGTTATCCAGATTGGAAAAATAATCAACAATCTCCGTCTTTTCTGGATCACTAATACATTACAACTTTACTGGATCTAGCAACAGTTTGGGTAAGTTTTAACCAATGAAATCATTTATAAGTTGAACATATTTGCAAAACGATATCCACATATGGAGAATTGAAATTGACAATATACTTCCTTCAACATTAATTCTTTTAAGCAAGTGGCCCTTCTAATTGTTCTATACGAACTGTTTTCTTGTTTCAGTTAAATTACACAGTCGACATTTATTTAGGGTTTTAGGGACAGTTTTTTAAGCTCTAGAAATATTTTGTAATGGAACTTGTTTCTTCGGTTTCTTTCAATTATAGAGATGCCTAGATATAAACTTTCAGGAGAACATAATAGTTACACACAAGTTAACTCAAAGCTTTTTTCACTTGAGCCAAATATTGTTCAGCAGTAAATGAGAAGAAACAACATTCTCTACACGCCTCTGCACTGACTACTTGAGCATTGTTTGATAACACGTAATGTTCGCAACAGTTACAGCAATGGTATATATTGACAATATTGTTTACTTCATCTGTAAGGCTTTGTTATAAAAAGTTCATCTTGAGGTCACTACAGACAGCCTACGAAAAATTCAGATCATTCAGAAAATGGAGAGTTTTAACAAAATATTTTTTGACAAAATGAATATTATTGCTTCAGTATCTATTCACAACACCAATCACGCATTGTTTGCAGATATTAACATCATTCTATAGATTGCCTGAACCGCCCTTGGCGGTATGTATCTCAGAAAACTCTCCGAGGTTGGTGTAAATTGTTCTATAGAATTGGCCTATTCCCAAGAACATGTCCATTGTCTTTGCCAAACAATATGAGACAAACAACAAATTCAGCGCTTTCGCTAACGATGACTGCGACCATGGCCCGTAGCCGTAACGAGCTTGGGACACAAAAGGGGGCGAGAAGTTTTCTGAAGGGGGGCAAATTTCACATCGTTTAGAAACACTATAGTTTTGAAGTGCCCAACACATTTTTCCAGCGGTGTCAAAAAATTTTCCAGGAGAGCGAACCCTCGTAACTCCCCTTTAGTTGGCGGCTTGGCTGCGACAATGGTTGTCGTAAAGTGGGTTACCTTTTGCCTGAAAACTATATGTTGGATCCAAGATTTACTTCAAAAGTGGGACAAGTTTACAAACGTTTTGCTTACTCATTGTAATACAATTGTACATCGAAAACGTGCTAGACTTTGATCTTCTGTTTTAAATAATGAAAGAGCGTATTTTGCTAATCACATATATTACCACCAGTTTAGTATAATCGCTTTCAAAAATTACGAGATATGGAAAAAGCAAGCCTCTAAAACACTTTTTATTTGCAGTTGTTTTCATTATCGTATGCCGGTTATCTACTGGGTAACGCAGCCCCGATGGGGAATTGTTCCTGATTTAAATGATGACGCAAGGCGTGACTGAGATGTGGTGCAACTCTTAAAATGCAGTCAAGCGTATATTGTTTCGTAACTTGAAAATCCGACACCGACATCCGTCTTGGTTGAAGTCACGGTCGTGGCACCACTTCACGACAAGATTATGTTGCAAGTCCGAATGTTGCGTGGCATCTCAAACGCTGACGCCTTTGAGGTGCACTAACGCTGTTTAAATCGGCAGGTCCGCATAAAACATGTTTTTGCAACTTGAACAGTATTTTCGGAGCGCAACCTCTCTTAAACTTAGTTTTTAAAAATTCTAAGATTAGAGCATTAGTAGAAAGAACTTCTCCTTTTAATTGTTTTGCATTTTTTGGAAATGAGGTTCTCGCTCCAATATTTAAACATGAAAACAAAGAAGAGATCAAACTTACCTATTTCTCTAAATAGAATGAAATATACTAATTGCAGCTGGGCCATTCCGTGTCAATTCTCAGGAAGTGGTCAGGTCACCCTCTCCAATTTTCCTGAAATTTTACTCAAATTGTCATTACCCTATATGATGAACATCTGCAAAATTTGAATGAAATCTGTCAAGAAATAGCATGATTATAAAGCTTTTTAATTGGGGGTATTTAGCCGGGGGAGCGCAAATTGTTCATATTTGGCCATGTTTAAAGCCTTATTACTGCCAAACTACATTAGTGAACAACCCCAATTTTTCAGGGAAGCTAGTAACTTTGCCAAATATTGAAAAAATAGCATTATCTACATTGTGACTTTCGAAGGTCAAAGGTCACAGACACCCAAATTTGACTGTTTCTAGCTCTTGCTACAAATTGTCGAGAATTTTCAAACCTCGCCATGGTTTTATTTCTTGATATTTTTTGCTCATATTTGGACGAATTGTTGCTGATAAAATTATCTTTGACCTTAGAAAACTTGATTGCAAAATATCAAAAGGTTTGTGAGATATCTTGGGCCAAACTTGGCACGAAATTAAAAAACTTGTCGCCTCGGTTACCCATGACCGCAGTGAATAGAGAGAACAAAAAGTTTTGGTGGAGGAGCTATGTCGTTGGTAAGGCAATGGAAAACTGTTGGTTTTAGGCTGAAATCCAGGTACGATATTCGTCGAACGGCCTTAAAAGTGTTGAGTGAAATGAAACAAAATTTTTCAGTTTCATTCCACTTAAACAAGCAACTGACTTTGCACAAGACACAACAAAACTCTAGAATTTAATAATGAATTTGTAAAGTAACAATGCTAGCTTGAATAACAATGGTATAATGAAAAATAATGAATATTAAGACCTCTGTATTACACAAAATTTGTAGTTTATGCACAAACTTTGCTAAATTTTTCTCTATGAAAACATTGAGAACCATTCATGAATTTTGTATGGTAAACTTGCCATATCATACTAAATATGTGAAAAAAATTTTCAACGCAAATTTTCACTGCGGTCATGGGTAACCGAGGCGACAAAGGTACCACACTTTTCTAGTTTTTTCATTTCGTGCCAAGTTTGGCCCAAGATATCTCACAAACCTTTTGATATTTTGCAATCAAGTTTTCTAAGGTCAAAGATAATTTTATCAGCAACAATTCGTCCAAATATGAGCAAAAAATATCAAGAAATAAAACCATGGCGAGGTTTGAAAATTCTCGACAATTTGTAGCAAGAGCTAGAAACAGTCAAATTTGGGTGTCTGTGACCTTTGACCTTTGAAAGTCACAATGTAGATAATGTTTTTTTTCAATATTTGGCAAAGTTACTAACATCCCTGAAAAATTGGGGTTGTTCACTAATGTAGTTTGGCAATAATAAGGTTTTAAACATGGCCAAATATGAACAATTTGCGCTCCCCCCTGCTAAACCTCCCCAACTAAAAAGTTTTATAATCATGCCATTTCTTGACAGATTTCGTTCAAATTTTGCAGATGTTCATCATATGGGGCAATGACAGTTTGAGTAAAATTTCAGGAAAATTGGAGAGGGTGACCTGACCACTTCCTGAGAATTGACACGGAATGGCCCAGCATACCCATCATATTAATTTCTAATCTAAAAAGGCAAATTTTGCAAAACTTTGTGGTGTAAATGTTTCTGAAACGACAATGGTTGAGCAGATACCTTTTATTCCGTTAAGCAAAAAAATTATTTAAAATGTCTTTATTTTCTTCAAACAGGAAACACCACTTGCAAAAATATGTAACCAATAACCAAATTCAAACATGTACTTTCCACGATGAGTGTAAGCAAGGAATCGATCAGCAAATTTTTAATAGGAAATCGATTTCACGTAAAATTACGCATCCTCAGTCCTGAAAATTGCAAGCAAAGCTAACAGGTGAAAAGTTGAAAGGCTGAAGTAACAGCAGAGGAAAAACAAACT
>Ga0210059_1014384_pt1 | contig 11703 bp, 9 predicted proteins | sample Ectturendosymbi2_FD_188042 | JGI IMG/M metagenome (GOLD analysis project Ga0210059, IMG submission 188042) | Ecteinascidia turbinata endosymbiont from Florida, USA - Sample 2 (SPAdes) (version 2) | ecosystem: Host-associated > Tunicates > Ascidians > Unclassified | place: Key West, Florida... | reverse complement strand
TGTTAGAGAATTATTTAATTCTAAGGTATAGTTTCACAAAAAGCCACAGCTTATCTATGTAGACTACCCATTTATCTCTCAAATGTAACTGGTGTCATGTCATTGACACCGTCATTCAGCTTTATGCGATTGTGGGCCTAGGAATTAGGCTGAAGTCAATGTCAGTGAGGTCTTGGAATGAGGTCATTACAAATGCGTTCCGTTTCATGGAACCAGGGATATCTAGAAACTCCAGGGATATCTAGGAGTTTCTAGATATCCCTGGATAGATCCATACTGTTTGTACATTTTCACATGCAGGGCTGGCCCTAGCAGGTGCGGGGCCCAATGCCAGACCTGGGCGCCGGGCCCAATGCATGACCTAGGCGCGGGCCCCTCTGAGCAGTGGTTTTATGACGTCATCGTGTTCAGTCAACCGTGTTATGATCGTGGTAGAGCGCAGATATAAAGGACCAACGCGAGAATTGAGCACTTTTGCTAACGTTCCAGTGGAAATTTGCTAGTTGAACTAGAACTAGTAGTTCTGACGAGAGCGTTTTTTGCTAACGATGAAGTTTATATGACGTTTCTATAGAATTCTTAAGCGCAAGGTGTATCTGGCAAAAATGAATCTACCCAAACACCATGGCGCGGGGCCCCAGAGGCGCGGAGCCCAACGCAGCTGCATCGGCTTAAGGCCGGCCCTGGTCACAAGCTGTACGTTTTGCGCAAAAATTTATGCCTTTCCAAGGTAGAAGAAAAATTCAAGTTTTCACTAGTTTGCACAATGTGGTGCCAGTTCGGGTGGTCTGGATTACTACACTTGTCTGCAGACGAGCAGAGGTGTTCGAAACGCCACGGAAATTTGACAGAAACCGGTTCGGTTTTTCTGAAATATTCCATTTTGGTTGATTTTTCAGACATTGTTTTCGTTTCATTTTGGTTGGTTTCAAAGTCATTAAGGATAAATATTGATAGTATATCGTAAAATTTAACAGACTTTTCTCAAAAACGTCATGTTGCTGCAGTTTCGTAAAGGTTGCTCCTTAAATGTGATAATAATCATTTTCAGATAAGCTTGAAATTTTTGCATTAAAGTTATGAAAACAGTTGGAAGTTGTCATTACTTATAACCAGGGTGTTATGCAATGATTTCATTGGTCAGAGCCGCTTGAGATTTAATATGCCTGAAGTGGCCCTGGAACTGAAACGAGTTTGACACCCCTGCCGTAGAGGGTTTGAACAGCTCTCTAGCTCTAGAGGCTGGCGATTTGTGGCCAAAAAAGAGCGAGGCAAATTAATGGCTGGTGCGGTCGTTAAAGGGTTGATTGTTTTGAGCATGTAGTTAACTCATTACGATTATCAACTTTAATGCACTTCATGACTTATATCTTTTGTTCATTGTTCATATATTTGGATCACAAAATCAAGAGAAGTCTAACCTACCTTGCCATTGAATTGGAAAGTTAATTTTTAAATTGTTTAACCCAGAAAGAAATGGGTCAGAATTGAAGCATGTATCTGTACAATAGCCTTTTATATATGGTTCTAAGTTTTATTACGATAAATAAAGACAAGTTGTAATAGGTAATTTTATGTTTACGGCAGCAATTGCTGTTTTTGGGTAAAACTTGCTTCTTTGGCAAAACCACATTTTTTCGGCAAAAAATATACAGCTTTCTAAATAATTTAAGACACCTATGATTATGAATATGGACATTGCAATAGTTAAGACATGATATTGTGATTTTGGCCATAACTTTTTCAAAAAGCAGCCATTTTGGCTATTTTTTATAAGGATTTTGGCCATAAGCTACGAAAAAATCTGGCAACCCTGCTCTGGAACACGACTGTGGAATGATTATTAATTAATTAATGTTAAATGGATTGATATGAAATACTCAGTAAGTAGTATCTTTTAGAGCTTTGAGAAAAGTTTGAAGATTGCTTGTATGAGATTTTCTAGGCTTCAGCATTATTTTGACAAACTTACAAATGGTGATATGAAGGTTGTTGGGCAAGTAAGGTAGTGGCTACGTATATGCTTGTAGATCTTGAAATTTCAGAACTTATTCATGTGCCACTTCTGATGTAACAGTAACGAACGACGAGAATGAGTGCAGTGGGCTTAGTAGAAACAAACTAAACTTAAAAGATCAACCCTAAACTTAACCTTAGACCTTTACCATAGCCCTACCCTAACCCCTGAACGTAACACCTATGCCTGAAAAAACTAAAGAAAAAAACTTTTAACGAAAGTCAGCAATGTGAGACTCAAACCAAAAACCATTTGCATAGTAGCTGTGTAATGCATAACTCTTAAGCCACAAGATCCATGCAGTTTGAATGACAAGGTGTCCGTTTTATTTGCAAGACAGGTGTATCCATAGTCACTTCCAAGTAAATAACTTATTTTGATGCGAAAATCTAAAATCTGGTGATTTTTTTCAGGTTTACTGATTTTTTTTCAAGAATCTAGTGATTTATGTAGAGAAGCCTGTCGTAGCATATGGATATTGTTCTGACAGCTTTGCTTGTATTGGAGTTGGCACTGCCAAGAGTGCCAGAGGATAATATTCCGAAATATGTGCATTTGACGCAATGTCAATTTAAAGTGTTCAAAAATGTGAATTGTTTCATGTCATAGTGCAGGCACCATTTAGATGAGGCAGGGACATTATTTCATGATAGTATTATGCAACATTATATGGGAAATGTAGGCTGTTGTCTGTTCCAAACCACCATGGCTCTCACAAATGAAACTCCCAAAATCCCTAGAACAGTACCAAAAAATCCCTAAATCTGTGGTGGTACAGCATAAAATCGCAGTGCCAATGATAAATGTTAAAAATGAACCAAATATGGTTTGAAAAATAAACTAAAATAGTTCAGACATTTATGTACTTTTCCAAAAATCCCTAAAAAATCCCTGAAAAGGGTCCAAAGTTCTAATCTAGGGATAAAATCCCTAAAAGTAAGAGCACTGCAAACCACCCGCATTAGGGGAGCTGCAGTGACAGTGTTTGATATTTTAACATCAGCTTTAATGCTGAGTGAGAAGCCTACCTGCAGTACAAAGGGTGCTGTCATGTGTGGCGGCCTGAAGATGGCATCACATGTAAATAAATGGTCACCGCTAAGTGGTGCCCATGAGTAACAAGTCACTGTGGTAGTCACCGCAAACTAATTATTGTAATTTACTTAACCCTGACCTTAATGATTGTGCGACCTAGTAGGGTCTGACCACCAGTATGTGGATCGGCCTAGTATGCAGAAATTCGAAAAACAAACGCCTTTTATGGAAAAGGAGAATAAAAAAAATAATTGGTTGCTTCTACCAAATTTCAAGAAGATTCAACAAAATCTGACTGTTCACCATGCGCTTTTCTTGCACCAACTATGTGTTCCTAGCGTTTGACCCGAAAAAAACAAAATTCCTGTTTGCCCACACAAACACCGCTACACTAATCAAACTTGCTCCAGGAGCTCTGGATTTTCATGTGCTTGCTCCTGCAACTATTTTCTAATAGCTTGCCAACTTCTACGAACATACCTTTTTCCTTTACCCATTTTTTTAGATTTATGAGAAACAGTCTTCAATGCATGTTTGATGCTAGAAAGTGGACAAAGGTTTGGTGCTCGTGTGACGTCATACAGATCTATGTGAACGGTATACCGTATCTACTAATAAGCCAACATGCTGTAAATTTTGATGAATTAGATGAGGGATTATCATCATTTTTATTTAAAATAAGCTGGAAACATATTTTTCACATTCCAATCCTGTTATCAACAAAAATCATCAATTTTTTCATGGTTTTGCATCATTTACATCATCTGCTTGCTGGCGCTCTCATCCGCATATTGAGCTGAAACACGGGTTTGATTGGGGGCGTGTAACTGGAGTTATGTCAAATGAAATCGGATAGTGAATGATTCGTATGATAGAGGATGTTTTTTCTAAAGTATTTAACATATTCATTGAGAAGTAGCTAATTCAGTGAAACTTCAGTGTTTACATCCTCATGCTGGTGGACCGATCCTATTAGTAGAGTGAACTTGTCAAGGGAAGGGGGCTATATTGTTGCTGGTTGTTTTCTTGTTAGTTTATTGCCCTGAATTACCATCTTTCTCTTGTGCTTGCCTAAGTAGTTCAAAGCGATGCAGATACTTGCACCACATAACAGCTAAACAAACCTCTTGGATGCACCCCTGCTTTCATGTATGGGCAAATCAGGCTAAACAAACCATGTACGAAAGTGAAATCTAAACAAAATGTATTGAGACGACACAACTGTTCTTGAATAATGTATTTTTTGCTACACACCATTTAAATGGAACAAATCTACACATTGCTCTGTTTATTTACATTGCTTATTCTTGATTCTTAAATGTTCAATGTAATCAAAAGTTAAAAAATGAACAGTTTAAAAACTCTTCAAGAAGTTAAGGATGCTGGATTGGATGATATTCAGATTTTTCCTGAATAATACTGTGGCAGCTCATAGGCTTGTAGTTGGACCACACTGGTCTAGAACATAGCTTGGCATTCTACATAACAAACATAATACATTTTTGAACATAGTTTAGTGCTGAAAGTGTTATTCATGATTTGTCTGAAAAGAAACTGAAATCACCAACAAATGGAAAATACTGACAAATTTTTCTTTGCTTGAAAGTTTCAGATTTTTATTGTGCATTGGTTACCCGCTTTGTGAATTGTGAAAATGATTCGATTTATCTTGATTCAAAACAGAGCTGGAAAAACTAGACTTGCAAAATGGTATGTATTTGCTTTGTTATCATAGTTTATTTTAAATAAGGAAGTTTAAACATAGTTATTTTATCAGGTTACTAAGTAATAATTAGACATTAGTTGTTTAGCTTGGCACTGATTAAAAGTTTAGTGAGCATGCAAAGGTAACAGCAAATTCGAATTCGTAATTTTTTTCCAATGCTGTTGGTGCTGTATTTGTTTGTTAGAATAAAGTGAAGCCAATTATTGCTCATCAGCTGCAAGCCACGAAAACAGGTTGCACAGTGAGCTACTGTAAACGAGTGTGGATTCTGTGGCAATAGCCCACACAATTTTTTAAATTGAACTTTAGGGTCATGTTGCAAGATTTTAGTCAATGACCTATTTTCCTTCCACAAATTATCACGCTCCATTTTTCAACACAGAAAAGTAATATTTTTATGTTAACATTTTTCAGGGAAATTAATTACCATGCACAACATTAAGTATCTATAGCATAAACAAAATAGCAAATTTGAGCTTGGTGGGTGAGATAGATTTATATATCACACAGATTTATAGTTCTGCAATAAGTTGAAAAATTTCCATCTGAGGTTTGCTAAGATGCTTATAAAATACTTTTTCCAGAATTTTGATCCAATTGAAAACATTTTTTTCCAAAAGTTTTTTACGGTTAGATTTTTATTAAAATTGACTTTTTGAAATTTTAACAAGATTTTAATTTAAATTTTTTTTCACATCTAATCCAACTCATGTGGCCTTTTTTGCCCATTGGCCTTTCCCAAATCAATAACTGTAGCAATTATATATGTTGTTGCAAATACTATGTTTCTGTGTTATGTGTAGTTTCATAAACTGTTGACTGAGAACAACATCGGTACAAAGTGGTTTAACCACCATGAAATCAAGAGAATATTTGCATTCAGCCAATTTGATAGAAGACATAACAAATCCATCAGGTATTGTGGAGGCAGAGTCAGAAGCTAACATCACTTCACAACTAGATCAAAAGGTTCTAAACCAGTGCTTCTTAATATTTTTCAGTTTCATTCACCCTTGCCATTGATTGTTGCATTCCCATTCAACCTATTGTTAATGTATGGCTGATATGACAGCAATAACTTAACTACTGTGTATACAATTTTTTTGCTGTGTTTGATTTTTGTATGCAAGATCTACTTATGCTAAGTAACTCAGTTGAATCCACATCAATTGTCAAGGAATGTGAAGCTACGAAAGCAGCAAATCTAGTCATCTGATGCATTTTAACGAGTGATGACACAGACCCTGAAAACTACAGACCTAGTGAGAATCAAACTCCAGACCTCTACCACTGCGGATACAATAAAAATTACAAAAAATGATAGGAAACTATAGGCTTAAATATTTACAACAGAAAGCTGTTTATTAATTACTGCACTGTTCCTGAACTTTAGTGATCAACTTTTCAAACTGCAGATGAATTTGTTCCTCCACTACCACCCTTAGCAACGAGTCAGTGTATTCAGCGTATTTCGCATTTTAGTTTTTAGCTTGATCATCCAAAGGATTTTTTCCAGGGGGGAACCACAGTGAAATTTTGGTTAAAACTAAAAGAAAAACATTTTTTACTAAAAAAAGGAATAGGAATATATCAAACTTTAAAATCCAAGGGGATCAAGGCTCCCTGCCCAACTTCCGATGCCCATGAGCTTGACCAAATGCTAAAATCATTTCTATGACATGTACGTGGTAGTCATGGGTGCCAGTTGTTGCAAGGTTTTTAACTCTTTGGCGTTCGCTTGGATTCGGGAATTTTTGGAAAAAAAACAACGCCTAAACGCACGTGGCTTTGCGCGGAAATTTGTCTAGTCCGGTATGCTCTACAGACCTGGTAAAAGTCTCAAAAGACGCTGCAAGTCTTCTAGCCTGTACTCGAAAAAAAATTTTTTGCTTGGGGGGTGTGGGTTTTTTGTGAGTGACATCATAAGTGGAGGACTTTTAGGCCAGCTTGGCCCACTTTGCCTGGCTCTGGGCGCCAACCATTAGGTGTCTTTTGATACTTTGGATGACCTGCTGGGGTTTCGGGTTCAAAAGTTATGATGTAAGTTAGTAAAAATATTTGACTAATTAGATAATTAATTTGTTTATTTTAGATCATAATTTTTGAACCAGAAACCCTAGAAAGTCGATCGACAGCTCAAAAGAATCGGACTTGAGCCTAGTTTCCAATGAAAACTTCAGCGAAACACTTTGGTCTAGCAGTTGGGCCCTAGGCCAGGCAACATGAGCCAAAATGACCCCAAAACTACTCCACTTATGATGTCAGTCACAAAAAATCTGCACCCCCCAACAAAAAATTTTTTTTCGAGTGCAATCTACTAGACTGGCGGATTCATTTGAGCGCTTGAACAGATCTCTAGCACAATCGGCAGCGGAGCTGGGGTGTTGGTAAGGCAACTGAAAACTGCTGGTTTTTAGGTCGAAATCAAAGTACAAATATATCAAACGCTGGCTCTCAAAGTGTTAAAGCAATTTCCTTATACTCTGCGGATTCAAACAAACCAACTCAAAAATCCCCATAATAGAGATATGTTTTGAAAGATGTTATGATGCAATCTTGCTGAATGAAAGTTATTCTCCTCTCCCTTAAAAACATGGTTCCTGAAATTACGAACCTGGCGTGCCATAATTTATTTCATCTATAAATTTACATTTAACTTCATTAAATTGAAGTGCTTTTGTAGCCTACGTATTTCCTACACCTGTAAGCATTACCTGAGATAGAGATGCATATTAGATGGTGGAATCAGTACCAAAGCAGTAACAAATGAATATCACAAATAGGTTACACCTGTACCTCAACTGGTAAGGCTACTCTGATCACTATTTGTATGTCTGGTTTTCACCCGAGATTGAGTATGAAACTTCGAAAGTACTGCACTTCTAGCAGATAACCTTCGCACAGGAGTACATGATGCTCACATATCACTCAACACAGACTCCATCACTCAAGTGAATGCAACATGGCATCTGTTGGCATAATATATCCCTATTACATCATACATACTTAATTCTTCCATGGCACAGTTTTTCTGAAGTGATGTTAAGTTGCTTACTGCTTCCGACATAACGTTGCAACGCTTCATGTTTACCATTTGATTGGTGGTTGCTGTTACGTGTTGGGAAGATACAGTAACTACAGCATGCAAAAACTTTGCAACAGAAAATTCGTTCACCCTGGGTTGAACCATTCATCTGGTTAAGAAGCACTGTTCTAAACAGATGTTTAGTGATTTCTTCATTAAGATTCATGTCAGATGTGCTGGACTCCAAAAAGGCAGTAAATTTTTAGTCTTAATGCCAGTTCAAGATTCTTAGCTGCAGCTACTGCAAGCGGTGGTTAACCACAAAAGGTACAGTTTATCAATAGTAACCACAGTACGTGGAATGACAGAAATAGTGACTGCAGGAATCTCTGGTGATCGTTTTTTCAGTGCTTGGATTTGCTTAAACAAACCTTTTAAAAATGTCCTTGTTTGCTACAACTTAAGCAGGAGGCATCTTTAGCAGGACATTGTGATTCGAGATTGGATAATGTTACTGCAGAACTAATATGCCTAGCTTGAGTAATGGACAGCAGCAACTGATGATTGAGCATCAGAAAGGGTGAAAGAATCTCTTTTATGAGCTTGTTTTAGGACAACTGCTTTAGTTACAGCAGACTGAAATGATAAGGTGTCCTCTTCTAATAATCATTGATGGATTGTAGATGAATCTAGACCAGTTACAAAAAGCATCGCGAGACAATTCGGCACGAAATTCCTCAGCTTTACGAGTGTTACAGACACAACACTTAGGAAGTTCCATGATGGCATGGCTAACTTGATTGATGTCTTCAGCTGCCTTTTGCTTTTGCATAAGCAGGTGGTGACACACATAGACATTATTTAGATCCTTCTTTAGATACACTTGGTCAAATTCTCCTTTCGCATCATACGAATTACAATTCTTGACATGTGAATGCACATCAGGAGAAATGTGATCAAACAATGCAGCTAGTTTGTCCAGTGTTTGGTCATCAGTCCATCATTTTCTTCATTTGCTGCCTGCAAAATAGACTGAATCGCTGAGGGAAACGCTTCGGATGTTTTAATCCTGTGCTTGTAGATTTTAGCAGAGCGTTCTTTGCTAGGATCAGCATCAAGAATCACAGGCTTGAGTACCATAACTGACTGATGCTAGCCATTGTCCCTTCAGAATATAGTAATAGTTGATTAAATTATTATGCACTAAAATCAGGCTTCTTGATTTAGTAGGCTTTATTCAACTAATGTCTGAATCAGGCTAACAAAATTAAACACTGTAAATTCAAGTACTTGCTGAAGACAAGCAACTGGTATGACAAGGTTGTAACATGGAATGACACGCATCTAGGCATAGCTGTCGTGAACACAACACGAATGCAGACCATACAATCAGGAACATGGGCAATTAACACATTCCATTCTGGGGTACGAGATACTCGTACTTTCATGCCAACGCTTGCCTACCGGTGTACGAAAAAACTCGTACTTGCAATCCCATGCCAGCAGTTGCCTCCCGGAGCACGAACTCCTGCTTGCATAGTGGGGTTCCAGAGATTGCCTCCAGTGAACGCGAACTTATGTTTGGCAGAGCGGGATGCTAGAGGTTGCTCAAAATCTCAAGTCACAAACATAACTTTCATCATTAGTATTCATAGCCAAAGTGGCCAGTAAAAATAACCTTTGCCGAAAATGTCCATGAAAAGCAAAAACTTTCAACGTTGGTAACCTTGGCCAAAAATGACCAAAACCAAGCAAAAGTTTCACCATTGGTATCCTTGGCCAAAAATGACCAAGAAAAAACAAAGCTTTCACCATTGGTATCCTTGGCCAAAAATGACAAAGAAAAAACAAAAACTTTTACCATTGGTATCCTTGGTTGAAAAGGCTAAAAAATAAAAAACTTTCACCGTTGGTAACCTTGGCCAAAAATGACTAAGAAAAACAAAAACTTTTACCGTTTGCATCCGTGGCCAAAAATTACCAAAAAACAACAAAACTTTCACCATTGGTATCTTTGGCCAAAAGTGCTCAAAATAAGAAACTTTCACCATTGTTAATCTTGGCTAAAAATGACCAAGAAAAACAAACTTTCACCATTGGTATCCTTGGCCGAAAAGGCTAAAAGAACAAAAGCTTTCACCGTTGGTAACCTTGGCCAAAAATAGCCAAGATTATCTTTTTGAAAACAAGTGAAATTCGCATGGGGTCAGTGTTTGTGTGACATACCAACAACATTAGCATTCCAGGGTAACTTTTCAAGCAAAGAACATTGCCAGAATGTTTTTACTTGCTTCATCTTGTTGCTTGTGTGCGCAAGAACTTGGCAACAGAAAAAAACATCTTGCAAAGAGGCAGCTCCACTGAGATAATTGGAATTTTTGCCCTCGCAAGAAGCCCTTTAGGGACCGCAGAAACTGATATATTGACATTACTGCAAGATTTTTGCAATAACTAGCAAACCGCCAAAGTTACGTCCACCAGGAAGTTATTGTCAGAAAAGTTTTTTCACCGCGCATGTTTTGAGGTATTGGCGATAGCTTTGTGGCGTCATTGGCGAACTCAAACAGGAGAAACTGAAAAATCACAGTCAAAACAAAAAGCAGTGGGTGTGTTAAAAAACCAGTAGAAAAATCTACAAACATGTTGGAAAAATCCATTCGGCACAGAAAATATCAGCCAGGACCCAAAGTTTGTAAAAATAGTTATACAAGAATTGCGCCAATTTGTGGGGAAGTACAAAAAATAAATTTTGTTATTTTAGGGGAGTTTTGGTCATTTTCACATGTAAAAATATATCTCTGGTACCAAACACAAAAAAAATCTGGAAGTTGGAATACATTTTCACTTCTCCGTCCTACAGTATCCCACCAAATTTGAAGCAGAAGTAATGAGAATAAAAAAGTTTTGCCAATGATCCAAAAGATTTCTGACAAGTGTCTGAAAATTGAAGTAACAAAAAGTGCAATAAAGCATTTTGAAAAGTTTCGACTTTTTGTTACTGGTTGTGTTTTTGCGTTGTTCCAATGCTGCATTACGAAATTCAGTATTGGCAGCGATTTTGGCGTAAAACCTAAAAAATCGCTTTATTCAAATTGCCTTTTTTGCACCAATTTGCTTTTTTGCCGGAACATTGTTTTCCCCCAACCCTAAAACAATGGTGAGTGACTTGGTATAGTTCTTGAAAGCACTCGAGGCCAGGTATAGTCTTTACAAAAAAACTAAAATGGTGGCAAGAAATTTGTTTGAAAATCATCAAGAACTTTTCCAAAATGCCAAGAAACAAAAGAAAAAAGCAGATTTTCTCAGAAATTTCAAATGCAAGCATAACTTGCTGTTAGACCTACCTGAAAGATCTCACAAAAACCTTGCAATGTTTTACCTGTCGACATACATTTATATTTATTTTTTATTTAACAACGACGAGCGGCAGGCCGGAGCCTGAATGTACTCCTCGTCACGTCATGTCCAGCGAACCAATTCAAGACGAACAATTAACGAGAGATTGCAAGCAGATGATAAACAATTAACAAAAGATTGCAGGCACGAGTAGACACGGATTGCTAAACTGCAAGCATATAACTAATTATACAACGAGGGAAAAAAAGTGAAATGGAGAATTAAATTGCGGAATAATAAACGCGTTACTATAATAGACAAATCCAAGGTGTTATGGCGAGGTTAAGCGGTTAGTTAATTCAAGATATTTAGAGACAGCGTTATACATATTGGTTGTGGGTTTAAGTTTCAGTGAAGGATGTCCAAATAATAGAAGTTGCAACAGGCTTGAATGATCATGTAATAATACACTTGACAATATATCTTGCAGACCTTCTTTCAGTAAAATTGATTTCACAGATTGCATCAGGTCAACTCGAAGCGCAGAGTGAAGAGAGCAGTTAA
>Ga0210059_1014383_pt1 | contig 11704 bp, 7 predicted proteins | sample Ectturendosymbi2_FD_188042 | JGI IMG/M metagenome (GOLD analysis project Ga0210059, IMG submission 188042) | Ecteinascidia turbinata endosymbiont from Florida, USA - Sample 2 (SPAdes) (version 2) | ecosystem: Host-associated > Tunicates > Ascidians > Unclassified | place: Key West, Florida... | reverse complement strand
TGTAAGTTAGTGAAAATATTTGAATAATTAGCTAATTAATTAATTAATTAAGTTGTTTATTTTAGATCATAACTTTTGAACCAGAAACGCTAGAAAGTCTATCAAAGGCTCAAAAGACTCGGACTCGAGTCTTGTTTCCAATGAAAACTTCAGCGAAACACTTTGGCCTAGTGGTTGGGGTCTAGGCCAGACAACATGAGCCAAAATGACCCTAAAACTACTTCACTTATGACGTCACTCACAAAAAACCCGCACCCCCTAGGCAAAAATTGTTTTTTCGAGTGCAATCTACTAGACTGGCCGATCCGTTTGAGCCGTTGAACAGCTCTCTAGCGCAATAGGCAGAGGAGCTAGGGCGTTGGTAAGGCAACCGAAAATTGCTGTTTTTTTTTGGAAAATCGCCAAAACCACCCATACGCCAAGATTTTGACATAATGATGCTTGCTTAGCCATTATTTTGAAATGTTAATTAGGAATTAATTAAAAATAATCAGTTTATTTGCTGGAAAATATGACTTTTGCAATAGAACCGGCTGACAAAAAATTTGAATCCCACCACTGGTAATACTGTACAGTAGGTTGAAAAAAATTTACTGGAGACAGCAGAATACGGGTCGATAGAAAAGCACTTGATTTCGTGCTGAGCTGAACTTTCGTCCTGAAATTGTTGCTGGGAGGTCTGATGCTGATCATTGTTCAGTAGCCATCTTTAGCACAGCCTACAGCTAATCTAGCGCACTTCGTTTTTAGTCTACCTGACATGAAGGCTACGTTTTATGGTTACGTTTGCTGTTATGGAATTTATGCTGTGACTGAGCGCGCTAACCTAACCTAGAGTGAACTATATTGTTAGTTCGTTCTATCGTAGTTTTGATGTCTTCGTTTAACTAATAAAATGAGCTGCACTCATTCATGAAGACTTGTATAGTCTTCTGCTTAACTTTTGTCCACTGTCTGCTGCTTATTCAACTTTTGTTCAGCAAAAGAAGCCCAATCTTACCCACATGAAACAAGAGATTGATAAGTTACAAACATTTTATTACATGCGCAAAGGAGGTTAATTGTTTTCGCATATTTTTGCTTGTTAATTTGTCGACTTAATGCAAACAACACGGAATGAATTTGCATGCGAATTTCAAGGAACATTGTAATGGGCCAAAAGGCAATAATTGGGTTTTGGTGAGAATCTGGGTTATCATCTGCATTCAGGAACCATCTCACCACTTTTTGCAGACCTTTCTTCCACTACGCATGTTTAAGATTGTGTTCCGCGATAGTTCACTTTATCCAAAACTTTTGTCTTTATTTTGTCAGCTATTGCTGATCAGCGCAAGCGCTGACCGCATTGACTATATTACCAATTTCTGTAGCATGATAGAACTGTTGCACTAGCTTAAAAACAGCAGTTGTTAACATAGAAGCATTCAGGCATTTGATAATGTCTCAGCGGGGAAAAAGGTAAAGTTTGCTGGACTTCTTTAAAAAACAAAAAAATCGAAAGTTTTCTTGCGTGCTTAATGCGCATTCTCAATTCTTGTTTAGTTTAACAAGATTCGATCTTGCAAACCGGAGTGTGTGCAAGCCAATTCAGCCTCACACCTTCTATGCTTGAGTGCTCGCATTCGACGAGACATTAGCGCAGCCTGATTTTGCAGTTGTAAATTGCTCGAAGGTATTGATGAGTGTGTTTTATTCCAGTGTTTTAACATGCAGCCTGATATTTTGCAGTTTTGAAATGCTGTGTCGTAGCGTTGAGTGTATTTTGTTCCGATATCCTAACTTGGAGCGCTGCTAGGTGTAATGACACATGAAATACGGAGAGGGCGTTTAGAAGAATATGCATATTGTGTCAAGAAGCGTCGTCAAAACGTTGCTTTGGAAACATTAATATAACGTCCAATTGTGACGTCACAAACAGGGGACACGAAATAGAAATGATCATCATATGCCACTGGATGAACCCCTTCGCCCATGAAAATTTTCTGCTTACGCCACTACTAGTGTTGGTTGTGCGAATGAAATTTTCGTTGAGCAAAAGAGTGCGAACCGTCTTTCTAAAGGTTGAAAAGCACTGCTTTAAGGTATTGAAGTTGGTTTCAAGCTTTTCCTTATTTACACATTAGAGATGATGATGAGGGCCCTTTGAAAGCAGAGCACTTACATATTAGTTACTATTGGAGGCTCTTTTGAAAGCAGAGTACTTAATCATTGCAGTTGGGGACCCAGAGTACATACACATTGCAGTTGCTACTGGGAACCCCTTTGAAAATAAAGTATTTACACTTCGCAGTTGCTGTTGGGGACCCCTTCAAAAGCAGAGTAGGCATTAATGGCTGCTGGGGACCCGTTGAAAGCAGAGTAGTAACTTAGCTTTGGAATATATTATATGAGTTGATAATAGTTTTTCACTAAACTGAGTAAAACTTACGCGTGAAACACCGAGGGGGGCTGAAAAGGGGAGGAGAGGCAAGTGTCTCCCTTTAAACACACCACTGGACAGGGCTTTGGAAGGGGCGGCATGGGGTCAAGCCTCCCGTCGATTTTGAAATTTGATTTTTTGCTATTGACTTTTTAGGAGAAAAATGTTTTTCTCTTAGTTTTGGGTTGGTAAAATCAAATTTCATCACTGTTGACTCCCCCCCTGGAAAAATCCACTGTCATTCCTGTGACGTGTGATGTAGCCAGATCTGAACTTCACGCTATCGTTAATTTTATTAGCAAAATAAACATACGTAAAAAAGCACAGATATATTCTCTTTTCAAAGGTCAAACGAAAGGAATTACCACAATACATGCCCGACTGTAAGCGCTCGGTGACCGAATTTAGACGTACAGTTTCGACGCATTAAAACGGGCAACGCGCACGATGCGGGAAACAGCAGCAAATTAAAAAACGACCACGACAGTTTTAAGTAAAGATTCGTACCAGCGGTAAGGTCACGCGTGCACAATTGATCATCACTGAGTATATACGTCGAAAAGCTGTTTTTATGTCACTGCATCGTTCCACCTTGTTAAGGCCTTTCGGAAAAAATGGACAATTGCAGCAAACCATCCACTCTTTTCAGTGGTGTGCCATAGGAAATTACAGCCCTGCTATTTGCTACAAATTTGATAAGATTCTTAGGGAGTATATGCAGTGTGCCTTCCCAATGTCACAATTAACTTTCTTGTATGTCACAGTTATTGTTTCTCACGTCGTAATCACTGAAAAAATCGTTGCTAAAAATTTCCAGATAAATCAGTGGACGATCGAAGCGCATAAATTTCGCAGAAGTGTCAGCCAGGGGCGTAACTAGGGGGGCACAATACCCCTGGCGCCGAAAACACCCAGCAATGTTGCAAGTACTTTCTTCAATACAGTACATTTACTCCCAGAAAAACTTCAGGTTCGAACATGGGGGAGGCAAACTTGCTTCTTGCCGTGGACGCCACCCAACCTGGGTGTCAGTGAAACTACAGATCAGTCGCGTGCCGTCCACTGGGAGGCGTACAGAGTCACAACATGCGCAAAAATAAGCGCTTTCGCAAAATATTTAATCACAGTGAATCCGTGATGACCCATAAACACAAAACGAAATATTTCTTAAGTAAAAAAAAAAAACAAAAAAAACAAGTTGCAGCACAGGAATTCAGCTGAGAATGGTCAAGTCATCTGCTCGCCTCGTCCCGAACGATTATGATTCAGGGCGTGCTTTTCACAAACACTCATGCGTGCTAAGAAATTGCAGTATTGCTGGGAGTCGTTTACTCAGGACTTGTACCAGTCAGTGAATGCCAGTGCAGTCAGTGAATGCCGGCCCGTAGCCACTTCGGGGCATTGCCTCCCTAAATTTGTTGCGCCCTCCCAAAAGGACTGTCCAGAAAAATTTATTTTAAATATATAATAAAAGCAAAAGTGTTGTCCCCCAAAACATGTATTCCCCCCAAAACTTGCCTAAGGGCCCGACTGAATGTACACATGCACTTTTTGCTGACATCGTGCACTGGTTTCACTGCAAAAACATCGAGTTAAGACAATAAAAAAGCAACTAAACTACAAAGGTACCATCAGCTTCAACGAAGAACAGTGGACTTCTACAAACGACGCATATCTTCCTGTACGTCCTGCAGTTTTGCGTTCATTAGCTTTATGGTTTGCAAAACTACTTTTTTTTACCACTGTGCTGTCTCCACATCCACACTCAGCTACGGTAATGTTCCGGAGCGGATGAATACTGACAGTCGCAGAGGTCGTTCGCGGACTGATCCTACCTCGACGCGAGCTGATTTCGCAGCCACTCGTTGCTCTTGTAGTAGCGCGAGTCGCTGATGCGTAGCGCCGTGATTTTATAAAAGTAGTAATAAAATGGTGAAGCGCCGCGATGTATGATGTAAAGCGCATAGTATCCGCCGATGGCCCAGACAAAGGCTGTCGGGTCGTTCCATCTGCAACAAGAAAGACGAACTTGGATGTTTTATGTGCCAACGTCGAACCAATTCCTTCTGGTGGCTTGACCTTGCTTGCGAAGCATTTTGCTTCAACAAACCTTATAACCGCATTGCGCATAACAAACTTTAAACTCGAGCAAAAGACTTTTACTTACTGCTATAACTGTTCCCTTTGCACTATAAGTAGCTTCGTCCTAGGGAGGTCTGCAGCCTAAATGACCCTTGTCCTTGGCCCTTTGCAGCCTCCCACTCCCCCCATGCATTTTATAAATTGGTGTACCTGAAAGTCATCGCAGCACTATATTATAAAAATCATGATGGCGTCATTTATGCCTGTACCCTTCATGCTTGTGCTTCATCGAAGTAAATTTATTAGCGCCATTAAGCACACCCTTATGCAATCCCCCCCACGTATATATCCTCGTGCTCTTTCAGGTACTTGCATGTTCCTTGTTACTGCGGCGCATGCTGAACTCCAGTGCGTTGCGTGTGGGAGTGAAGGCGTTATACGATACATAACTGCTGGAAGAGCCGAACGAATGTGTGGCAGCAACGAAGACCATCAGCGAAGAACAACACGATTTAGTCAATCAAGCTGAACTACGGGAAACACTTAACCGACGACGATGAATGCAGCTGCATTTTCCCAGCTGCCAGTATGTACTCGCATGTCTGCATCTTTCCAGTACACTGCTCAAGCCACTGCAGCGCAAGAGGATTGACGACAAAATTGTGACTTGCACTAGTTTCGTCATTACGTCACAGCAGGCAGCGGTGTAGGAGGCGGGGGTTCAGGTGGTGCAAGCGCATCTCCAAAAATTTTGATTTGTCGAAAATCCGGGCAAAATCCTAAAAATCTGGACAAAATCTCTGAAAATCTGGGAAGAATCCCTGAAAATCCGGGCAAAAATGGGCGCCCAGCGTATGCAGAAAAACACATGAAGACCTTTCTTTTGGAGGTCACATCAAAAGGTCTACATTAATTTCGTGGGAGAAAATTTTTAGGCAAAATTCGCACAAAAAGTTTTCTAACAAGTTTTGGGAAATTCGGGCAAAAATTTTAGTACCCCAAAAAATTAGCCTGCTCCTACAACTATGACAGCGGGCTCGTTAGCAGGGGAACCAGCCGGGCAATTTTCCCCCTCTGAAATTTTCAAAACATGTTAGTTACAATCATATCATTTTCCCCTCCCCCGAAAATGGTACAAAAACAAATTAAAATCATTTCCCCATTCCCCCGAAAATATCAGCTGGTTGCGGCACTGTGTCACAGTTACTTTTCTCACGTCATAACTACTGCAAATATGACGTCATAACTACTGCAAATACGACTCTTGTCGGCGGGGCCTGAAATTGTCACATCACCAGCAATTTATAGAAGTGTTCCTGCGTCATCCAGTAAACACGAGCCAAAACCTTTCTCGCTGGGACGCACCACTGCGACAAACAACTTTCACTCTGCGTCGATGCTAACTCAACCACGCACCGAAAACTTTGATTGCGCCAGCACGTCAGTCGCACTCTCATTCGCGACTGGCCGCTGCGTGAATCAGAGGCTTGGTTGGAAATAAAGACGGTTTGATCCGTGCGGTCGGGCTCGAATGACCGTTAATTATTTCATAGCTCGAAACAACGCATTGCAGACACTGCGTCGACTCGATCGGGAAGAAAAGTTCCAACTTCCAAATAATGAAGCAGCAGTTGGGCCTTGGTTTAACGTGCACGCTTCCAGACAACGCCTCAGACGTTTATCTTGATCAGATTTCTCAAACACGTGGCCCCCGAGGGCATTGTTTGCGGCCCGCGATTCTTTTTGGGAATTTTCAAATAATTAACCTTCATGTTATTTACTTTATTCACCGGTGTTCAAAAGTGCTCGGCCAATCTCTTTTAAGCGGACGCATGTCATCCACAAAAAATACAAAAAGCTAAAAAATTTTCACTGCAACTAGAAGACTTGCCGCATCTTTTGCGGGTCCGAACAGCTCTCTGGCTCAATCGCCTGCTTTAGTCATGATGCTTTTCCCAAGAACTAAATGTTTCTAGTAAGCTTCAGGTTCCGCAATTGCTGTGACAGCATCATGATGCAACCCTTGGGTTACTTTTAAAGTCTCCGTTTGGCCGTCGTAGCAATTTGAGTTTGAAAACACCGATCTAGACTCTAGACATGACTATGATGCATGTGACCTTCCAGGCGAAGCTTAAGCCTGGGAACGATTCAAACATATTATTCCCCATCATGGTATTTCAATGGTGAAATTCAATTGTTAGTAAAAACTCTTCACTAACTTGCGGGAAATCAGTTGCCATGTGGCCTAAAGCCTTGTATAACTATATCAGTTACTGCTAAATCCAACCAACTGCGTTCGTACTACTATACTTAAGATTGAATACTAAGGGGAGCAAGGCTGCTTAGTTAGGACATCAACATTTACTGCTTCATTTGCCATGGCATCGGACCCAACAAAAATATGTTAATTTGACATGATAAAAAGCTTATTGCTCCATATTTAAAAAAATGTTTTTGCCCCGTTTCCTGTGGATAAAAATTGGGTAAGTTTACGTCATTTTATGCTAATAGTTTGTACATGGACACTAATACTTAGGTGTGGAAAAACTGGTTTAGAGACAAAAATGTCATGTAACACAGTGGAAAAAATGCGGAGTTTGCACCTAAAAAATATCAACAGTTGCTGCACAAACATCAAGGAATGAGGCATTTAGATTTAGAATGAATTGGACATAAATGGGCGAATCTAAAGTAGATCACCCTAACTTGCTAACACACAAACTTATTTGTCATGTCAAGCAATATGTTTGTGCCATGTCAGACTGTAGTGGTGGTGGCATCATAAGATGCAGCACTGTCAGCATTAAGATCAGGTGTTTAATGGAAAAAGATTATGTTTCGAACAAACCTGACACAAAGAAATTGTCATAGACACAAAAAATACTCACTTTATAGTTAACGTCCATATTTGTATGCCAATGCTCAAAAGAAGATAGATCAGGGTGACAATAATTGCTGCAGCAAACTTCCGCAGCATGACACGAGCAAATCCTGCTTGAAAAGTGGTTGTATTGAACAGTTCCAGAAACAACATAATGAGTTGAAACACGATGCATACATCTTGCAATCTGCAATAGAATAGGAAAGTGAAGAGGAAAAATGAAAGGTTTTGACTAAATTTCTCACACTCACAAATAAGGAGTTGAAAATTTGTCTAGTATGCATTTGCTAACTTAGTTGTTAGCTTTATGCATATTGGACAGTCCTTCCAATGACTGGTTCTGATGTCAAAAAAGTCATAGCTGACTTCTACTGTATGGACATCTGTTTCTATTTTTAGTGTGCAAGCCCTCTGAAACCACCCTGAAAATGTGTGATGCAGCTAACGTTTCTTACAAAATGCATATGATAAAGCTTATCATTTCGGAACAAGTTAAAAATGAAATTGGTTTCCAGGTAATTAACAGCTCTCAGTTTGTTGCAAGCTTTTGAGAAATCAGCTGGCTGGGCTCTGCTTTCTTCACTTTGCGATGATTCAAACTTGCACATTTCTGTGTTCAAGTAACTCTCCACAAAGACAATGAAGTTGACTTGATCAGCAATTTTTTGGATTTGTTGGTCAATTCAATTTTGTAAAACAAAGTTGCTGATCAAATCAACTTTGTCACCTTTGTGGAGACTAGATACTGGTTTACAGACAACAATCATGTTATAAACAAGTTGGAGGCGAAATAGGCTATGCCCCATCTAACTTAACATTGCATACATAAGAGAAAAAACCTTGGTTATCCTCCATCAAAAGCACTACAGTAAAGTATACACAATATTTCACATTGTCATCACAGCTTTTGCAATAGTAGCTAGTTTCTAAGTTGAAAAATTACGCTTATTAAAAAAGTTTAAAACACAAAAGAATTTATTGTTTTTAGGCCATAACTTTTGAACTAGAAATGCTAGAAAGCCAATCAAAGGCTCAAAGGACTCCGATTCTAGCCTAGTTCCTAATAAAAACTTAATTCAAAAATTTCAATTTAGCGGTTGGAACCCAGGGCCAGGTAACCTGAGCCAAAATGGCCAAAAACCTACCCTACTTAAGATGTCATCCACAAAAAATATAAAAAGCTAAAAAATTTTCACTGTGAACTAGAAGACTTGCCGCATCTTTTGAGGGTCTGAACAGCTCTCTGGCTCAATCGCCTGCTTTAAACTAACTATTGCACAAATCATAAATATTGAATAGTTGTACCAAATCTTAATGCAGTAGAATGTTTTCATCGCTTGGCACGCTTGCAACTCATCATACATTTAAAATATATATATACAGTAGAATTTTCCTAATTCATCACCTCAAGTGATTAGAAAAAAGGGGCGATTTAGGTGAAGTGACAAATTATGCAAACAGGTGAAAACTCTATCACAGCGGCTCGTATACTTTATCATAGTAAATTGTATACATAGTGCTTATATTTGCAGTAAAATACAAGCTCATGACGTTATGGTTGTTTACTAAATTAAACTCCTTAACTCCTCTACTTTATCTAGACTCCTCCATTTAATGTAACACCTTTTAATTCTTTAACACCTTGAAGTCTGGTCTACAAATATCATACCTGGAAATCGGCCTAAAACCAGCAGTTTTCAGTTGCCTTACAAATGCCATAGCTCCTCCGCCAAAGAGCTGTTCAAACCCTCTAAAGATTCAGCAAGTCTTCTAGTCTGCACTTGAAAAAAAATTTTTGGTTGGGGGTTGCGGAATTTCAATGAGTGATGTCATAAGTGAAGTAGTTTTTGGGCCATTTTGGCTTATGTTACCTGGCCTAGGGCCTAACTGCTAGGCCAAAGTATTTTGCTGAAGTTTTCATTGGAAACTAGGCTGAGTTCAAGTCTTTTGAGTCTTTGATCAACTTTCTAGCATTTCTGGTTCAAAAGTTATTATCAAAAATAAACAAATGAATTAATTATATTTAGAATTAACTAATTATTCAAATATTTTATTTACTTTAGATAGTAACTTACATTATGTGTACCGCATTACAAGGCACACTTTCAATTTTTGAGAAAATAAAAGGATTTTAAGTGTGCCTTATGGCCTGAAAAATACAGTATATGTACTTTATCAATTGTCAGCAGTTTAAACCAAACATTTAACACCAGCATGGCTGACTAAAATGAAGTGAAATTATTTAGCGGCTGAAAAAAAAAAAAATTTTGAAAACAGAGCATAGAGCTTTGACATAAAAACCCACAGGCTAACAACTATAGTTATTATCACTCAAACAAAAATGGAAAAAAGATGCAGGGTTCCTATGAGCAGCAGAAACTGAATACACACTTACAAAAAAGATAACAACAATTGTATTCCAACAAATTACTTCTAGACATTAGGCATTTGCTGCTGTTGCTCTTCTACTAATAAAGTTTTATCTTCTTTAAAAACTTCTTGTTTGTCATGACATTGACACACATGTCCTTCAATGATTATTATTATTCTGCATGTGGCAATAAGACAGGTGTTGGAACCTAGTTACTACATCAGGGGTGGGGAACCTGTGGCCCATGGGCCAATTTTTCCCAAGTGAACATTTGACATGGCCTGTATCAGAATTTTCATTACTAAATTTAGACTCAAAAAGCACGTCAGAAGGAAGCTCCATGAGAAGCAGGTACTTAACATGTTCAGTGCCGGGGTACAATATATTCGTACTTGGAAATCAGCCTAAAACCAGCAGTTTTCAGTTGCCTTACCAACAGCATAGCTCCTCCGCCGATTGTGCTAGAGAGCTGTTCAAACCCTTAAAAGATTCAGCAAGTCTTCTAGTCTGTAATGAAAAAACATTTTTTGGTTTTGGGTTTCTGTTTTTTGTGAGTGACATCATAAGTGAAGTAGGTTTTTGGCCATTTTGGCTCATGTTACCTGGCCTAGGGCCCAATCGCTACACCAAAGCATTTCGATGAAGTTTTCATTGGAAACTGGGCTAGAATCCGAGTCTTTTGAGCTTTTGATCGACTTTCTTTCTAGTGTTTCCGATTTGAAAGTTATTATCTAAAATAAACAAATTAGTTAATTACCTAATTATGGGATTAATCAATTAATTTGTTCACTTTAGATCATAAACTTTGACCCTGAAACCTTAGCAGGTCATCCAAAGTATCAAAAGACTAGGATTTTAACCTAGTTTCCAAAAATACTTTAGCGAAATACTACCATCTAGCAGTTTGGGCCCAGGGCCAGATGAAGTGGGCTAAAGTAGCCTAAAAGTACTCCACTTATGACGTCACCCACAAAAAATCTAAAACCCAAAACCAAAAAATTTTTTTTCATTTTTTTCAAACTGCAAGACTTGCCGAGTCTTTTGAGGATTTGAACAGCTCTCTAGCGCAGTGGTTCTCTACCGCTGATCCGCGGACCGGTACCAGTCCGTGTAGATTTTTTGCCGGTCTACTAAACATCTCAGGTTTGCTTGTATCACTTATCTTCAAATAAGTGAAAATGGAAGTTGATGTTGAATTCGGTAAAATCCAAGACAATGTCATGTGACTGGACGGAATGAGTATTACGAAGTGCAATAAAACCCTTGTGCACTGTACAGTTTCATACTTATTTTGTACAGTATTTGAGAACGCACATTGGCAGCTATTGGTTGTGCGCTGATTTTTTAACGTTTAGCTTTGGTGACCGTTTGAAAATTTTCGCAGAGGTTCTCTGGAATTTTTATCATAAGCATTTATGGTACGGGTCATTCCATGCTTAATTGAACAGAAAAATTAAAAATGTTCACCCATCCTTTCAGATTTTGATGAAAGTGGGCTCATTTGAAAGAGCTTCAAAAACAACAACCAACAAAAAAAATTTGAACAAAATCGGTCAAGTGGTTACCAAATGGCAGACGTTTCAATTTTTTAATAAATTTGAATTTTATGGTCATGCTTGAGTGATTTCTGCTCTGTACAGCCTCCCCCTTAAGATAAACTGGTGATTTTTTTTTAATCCCATGTTTTCTGGGGTGCTGATTTCAAAAATGATGGTTTCATTCTTGTAAAATGAAGTTTTCACTGTCAAAATCTGCATTTTGTATGTTTAGCTTCCGTAATCGCTCATGCGTTGTGCACCTAACCAATTCATGTGTGAAAACCACCACATTGTTTGTGAAGCCTTGTATTTTCAGGAAAACATAGTGGTGTTGGTGTCCCGTTTCCAAATAATATTTTTTGGAAGGGTGTGAAAATTTACAACTTTGCTATGTTGGGCTTGCGATTTAACCA
>Ga0210059_1014382_pt1 | contig 11704 bp, 4 predicted proteins | sample Ectturendosymbi2_FD_188042 | JGI IMG/M metagenome (GOLD analysis project Ga0210059, IMG submission 188042) | Ecteinascidia turbinata endosymbiont from Florida, USA - Sample 2 (SPAdes) (version 2) | ecosystem: Host-associated > Tunicates > Ascidians > Unclassified | place: Key West, Florida... | reverse complement strand
AAGTCCTACTAGAGACTCCAACACAACGATGAGCTGAAGTCAATGTCATTGACCCTAGCTGCCAATGACAGGACCACACACCCAATTAAAACATAACAACATTTTATTACAGTATGATCATGAATATGTCTGAGCATGAACTCTTATGACCAACGGTAAACAAATAAACAAAGACAAAACCCCTTCAGAATTCTTCTAAGTACAAAAACATGAAAAATTTGGCCAGGACTTTGTCCCTATTTTCAATATTTTCTGCAATTTGTTACAAGTCCAAAACATGAATTTATGTGACAGAACTCTGTTATGAAAGATGATTTACAACGCAAACAAATGACAAAGTGTTGATAAAACAAACCAAGAATCAAAGTACTTACAGTTTTGCAGGGCAACAACTTACTGGCAATTCAGAATACATTGCTTACTAGAAGCTGTTTGCTATTTAACTTTTTAGCTCTACAAGACCCCCTCCGGCTATTGTACGTCCTTTGCAAGTCAAGTTCGAGCTACTACTGAGCATGACAACGCCCAAAGTTTGGAGTATTTATGCAAACCTTTTTTTTTGTTTGTTCTATTATTAGTACAACGTTCCATGGTACAACGTTCCATGAGTGGTACAACGTACCAAACTTGTTTCAGTCCAGTGATTTCATGAAATGACTCCCATTATGGGGCTTTAACATTTGCTGTTAGTTATGACCTGTTACATGTAATAACCTTATGACATGACAAGGGCATATTCTTTTGTCTTTTCATGTTTCCAAAAATTCATCAATGAGCTCTCTTTCTTCTTCGGTCAAGACTACTTCCCAGCAGTTTTCTTGTGTTTGTCTCATCTTAATGCTTGGTATTTCCCAAGATATTCCAGAAGAACCCGCAATTTGTTCATTGACTCGTTGTTCTATTTTGTCTTTTCCATGTTATTGTTTTTGTTTGTACTCATTATTTACACATGCTAGTACAAATAATGATCATAAGAGTCACTTATTATTGTCCATTGTTTTTTCACTTATATTCAGGAGTGTTGTATCCATGTTTTCTTCACAGAAGCTTATTCAAAACATGTTAGGTTCAACATGAACCCTAACATCACTCCCTCCTTCAGTGAGAATTCCATATCCTCTTGTTATGGAATTTCAAACTGTGCTCGAGTTCATTCTTCTGATGATTTGTGATTCTTCATCAACCTGATTGTTATTCAATCATTTCACACTTTTCTTCAGAGAAGTTAATGTCAATTAGAGTTCTCATCAGAACAGTCCCTCGTTGTTGAAGTTCTCATCGGAACAGTCCCCCGTTGTTATTCTGATTAAACTCCATACTCAATCATGAGTTGTTTTCTTCAGAATAATTATTTGCAATGTCAGTGTGTCTCTTGTCAATTTCTCTTCACACACTGTCTGCGGTTCACACAAACTCTGTGATATTACAAAATGTCTGTGATTCACATGATATCGGTGATCGCCTCATTTTTTTGCAATGGTTTACAACTTGGATGATTGACTTCAGCCAGCATATGCTTGTCTTCAATTCCTCAAATGAAGTTCTGATCAGAGTATTCTTTCTTGTTGGTACCATTTTTGCAACAGCTGCTCATTGTTCGAACTTTGTTCATGCTAGCAATTTGTCAGTTATTGTCGCTATTCACAGTTTCATCATATTGGAATTTAAGTACACTGCCCTATAGTTTATTAGTTTGGGTATGAATTTTAATTTCCTATAGGTTATTATGAGATTTGATGTGGGGTTAATCTAAAGACTTCCACTCCACTCCCTTGTTTTATGCAAGTATTGCAGTTTTTCTGTTGACAACATTTTCAAGCACCACCAAGAAAATATTCCCAACCACACCAATGACAAATTGCTGATTGGTGGTCAGCAACTCCTCACCAATGCATTCTTTTCTGTCCTTGCTTTTTCCTTATTTCTTTCTCATTTTGCACTGCAGTTTCTTTTTGTGATCACATTTTTATTCCTTCAGAAGGCACAGCAACATGCAATTCTGTCCTTATTGTATGATAGATGTTTGCAACAACATGCAATGCTGCTCATGACAGATGACCACATAGGTTCATCTTGAATGACATCATGACCCATATGTTAATTTCACTCATTCCATGACACTTATTCTCTTTTCAGATCATAAGAGATGTTTTTCAATATGACGTAATGATTCTTGCTCACGCAAGATTCTTATTCATCCATCCACACTCTCAATCATTCATCAAATGTTCTTGCAAGATCCAGTATACTTTTACCTATTTTCGACGTCATTATCTTTAAATTCATTATTCCAGGCCTATATCTTCTTAAATGTTCTATTGGCTAGCTAGTCTCCTCAGGGCATTTTTCTTCCCGACACAATTTCCTCAGGGCATGTTACTTCCCGACACAATTATTATCTTTTAGAGTGCGTCCCATGCTATCTTTAATTCCATTGCTTCTTTCTTGCGCACTATTCTAGCTAACTAATATTGCAAACATATGTCAACCAGTAAGATGAACTGGGCTACGTTAAATCACTCTTCCTGAGTTACCCCCACACTGTGTTGGAAGTTAAATAACTGCTAAGTAAAAATCATCTAACTATTGTAACTGGGCCATCGCTGGTTGACTCCCTAAACCTATTCCCTAATTAAAACTTTTCTTAAAATCCCCCTAAAAATTTCTCTTTTTTGCTTTTTATTCAAACAATTTTCCTCACATTTTGTTCTCAATTATCGCTGGTTGAAGTGTCATTCCTCATGACTATTTCATGACGCAAATGACATTGCCACTTTGCTCATGCCAAGTTGATTCTGACATCATGTAAATTTCTTCCACACTTCAGTTCACGCCAAGACATCCTGTACTCTTTCCCATGCAACTTGTGGTTTCACTCAGCATCCATGTATGATTTCTTAACTCTCAACATATGTGGTATTCGTCACACTTGTTCATTCGACTCTTCCACAAATGTGGTGGTTCTTCAACGTCTGGTGATCCCCACCCTTCACATGCTTGGTTTCCCATACACTACTGTTTGCCTTAGGTAACTCTTCATGCCGCATTAAATGGTACTATGCTCATGGCGATTTCCGTGGTGTTCTTCCTTTACTTTTGCCAAACCAGTGCTTGACACACTATTGCAAATGGCTTGATTCATTCCACAACCAGTTCCTACATCTTTTTCTTTTTTTACAATCTTTTTCTATGTGTCCTCTTTCTCTACAGAAGTGACACCTTTTCTTGGTCGTTTTGACCTGTCTAGGACTTTCTTTCCTAGAAGTATATTCTTGCATAATTTCCTGAAGACACGTTTCTATCGTCTTGTTGCAGGTTTCGTTTGATAGAATTTTTATCTGTTTTTTAATTCTTTTCTTCACTTTGGGATGGTATTCGACATTAGACAGTAGTAATTGTAATATTTCTCCTGTCGATTGGTCTGTCATCTCTTTAACCCGCTCCAAAGTTTTGTAATACCAACTTATTTCTTGAGTCGGCAACAAAGTATACTCATTTTGAAAAGAACTGTATTTCTCCCGCTTTTTCTCCAATCTCGTCAGTTCCTTTTGTTCAGTTTTCAATTTACTATTCAGTTTTAACATTTTGTATCGAAATTCCTACAACCTTATTCAAATAGAATGCATTTTCTTGTTTAAGTTTAGTTTAGTGGGTTGTAACTGACTATTGCATTTTCCTTACTATTCTGTCCCGTAGCAATGATATCTTCGTCACTGCCTTCCTTACCAGTCCATGAGACACTGGTTGCTCCGTGCATTTCATCAATCTTTTGCCTGTGTCGAAATGCTATTTTTCTCTTAAACGCTTGCGTTTGTTTCCACATTTCGCTATTTCTCTTATGTGGACATTCTTTTATGAAGTGGCCTTCCTCAAGACAATAATAACAGATTTTCGGGGACCGTTTTGTTTCTTGACCCCTTGGTGTCTGAGTTAGAACGTTAAAAAGCAGTGTCAGGTTTGTAAATTTTATTAATCTTAATTTTTTCTGACATTCTCCTACTTCTGTCAGGGTCATAATGATCCTTTGCTCCATTACCTCCCAATTTATCACATTTCTTAACATCGAATCATTATGTTTTTGTTGCAAATCTGCTCTTAAAAGCGTTAAAGCCAATCTCAATTCGTCATCTGCCTCTTGACAACATGTTTGCATTTCTCGTAGCAGAAGTCTCTTTTCAGATATGACCAAAGCCAATCTTGTTAGTTCCTCTTCTAACTGTTCTTTAGCTTGACCGTAGTGAGCTCCATTATCACGAAAGTTCTCGTTCTTTTGTCCCACTCTGTCTTGATTGGTATGTGACAAATTTTCTTCGTCATCCACGTGATCGCACCAATCTTGTCTTATTGAACATTCACCATCACTAGCCATTTTCAGGTGCAGTTTGTTCTTAATTTTTATTCACTATGTATATCTTAAACCTTATTCAAATAGAATAATCATCACTGCTTTTTTGGATTATCAGGCAGTACTTTCATGAACTTCGCATATTTCTTCTGACTTTCCTCATACGTCGGCAATTTTACATCATAATAATGTTCTGTCTTTAAACGTAATTGCGGCGGTCTTGCAGGTGCTTTACTTGGTAGTTGTACTTCTTTATTTTCAACTTTCACACATATATTGGCATTATGTGTTACCTTACTAGCCATAATTTATCTTTTTATACCTTGAAAACATTGTTCTCATTAACAATCGTTGCAAACTTTCAATCAATCATGTTCATTTTGTATCTATTCACATTATATAGCATTTTTAAGCAATTGTTGACATTCAACATGGCGTGCATTACGGGGTACATAAAAACTCCGCGATACCTTTACGTATACCGGCAACCATTATTGAGAATATAATTGAAATTCCCTAGGTCGACTTGCAGCTTCACCGTCTTCTGCTACAGAGTTTGCACCACATTAAATTTCACCAGTTTGCTTTATGGTATTAAATTCAGGTGTCACTAATTATGATTATAACTATATTTTGTACGTTTTACATCATTTAGAATCCTAAATTTGGTCAAAAAGTGGCAAAAGTTTTTGACACTTTCACTCCCCCCTTCAGATAATCTTATATCCCCTGTGAAGTGATTGACTTAAATATCGTCAGAACAAACAAGAAAATGCAAAAACACTTGAGCTTTGTTCTAAGCATGCTAGAACATATGTTGGGATTTCCCTATCCTAGCTATCATGGCATATGCTTTATCTACTTCTGACTTATTTCGATGCCATTTGCATCCTTGTCTTATCACTGCAGTGGCTATTACTAAAAGTATAATGGTTAGTCCTACCATCAGTATAATCTTGAGTGGGTGTTGGAAGATGTCGTCAAAGAACCCTAGTGCTGTATCTATTGTGTTACCGATAGCTTTAACGGGATGCTTCATTACGGTCTCAAAGGCTTTCTTCATTCGTTCTCCACTCTCGTGTAGGGAAAGGTTCGTGAGTTCGGGTATATATTCGACGACAATTGGCTGTGGTCTTGTCGCATTTATTTTTGCCGAAAGGTTCTGTGCTTCTTCACGATGGACTTGTACTTCCTTGGCAAGTTCGTTTAGCCTGTCTTGAAGATCAATGCTTTTTCCTAAAATTTCACTGCATGTCAAATTCGCTAGCTGTTTCCGTATCATCCAATAGTTTGTATGATATATCGGTTGTAATTGCTGTTCTATAGCTTGTAGTCGTAATAGACCTTGTTTAAGTTGCCAAGAGAGTACGCGACTCCTGCTTCTAAAAATTTCTTCGTCGTTCCGGTGAGCGCTGCAGTGATGGTTTTTAGTAGAAATGTTTGTGCATCACTCTTCTTTCGATTAAGATTAGATTCTTGTAGATGAGCTCTTGCTAATGTCACCAGTGTTTGCTGGTTTGCTGATATTTGTTCTTGTAAAACTGCATCTTCTAGCGCTTGTGTTTTTACAGTTTGTAATAACAACTGAATCGTCGCCGTTTCGGACTCTGACAGCTGTTCAACTTTTGAATTAAGATCTTGAATTTGTCGACTCAAATTTCCAATTGCAGTGTCAGCTTGTCTGAACCTCAAGTTATTTGCGACTGCACGTGTATTCATGTCATCATTCAGTTCCTGCTCCAATCCTTGTATGCCTTTATAGCCCGCATAGTCAACCACTCCTTGAACTGCAAAGGCAGTCACTATTGCTAATGCAGCAAAAACTTGTCGTTTTTCTCGTTTGTCTGATGATGGCGGTGGGAAAAATACTAATGATTGCGTGTGGTCTGGCAAGATCGACTGGTTCTGATAAGGATCATAGAAAGAATCCTCATACCTTATCTTCGTTTCAATATCGACCATTCGCTTGTGACATTTGCCATTTTGCCTTTTTGTCTCACACCCGTTTCCCCACATTGCTGGATAATTTTCTAATGGATGGAAATTCGTAGCCCTAGTTATTGGGAAAGTGTTCACCTTTTCTCTTGTAGTTAACCCAATTCCCTTTTTAATGGAGTGATTTTCCTGTGTCGAATGTAGTACCATCAAACCTTGTCCTGTTGTGCTTAAATGAGAGGGTGGCAATACATCAACTTTTAACGTTCTTGCCATTTGTATCCATACGTATGCTGGACCCACGGAACTGGGGCGTGGAACTCCCGGAATGAATTTGCATGCAAAACGACCTCCATTTCGAGGCCTGTTCATTAAGATTGGACTAAGCTTTTGCCAAGATTGCGCATAACCTGACAAATCGTATGGGATGGATAATACGTTTTCTTCCCCTGGTCGCTCCGCAAAGCCTAACGCGACCTGTTTATTGAGAATTTCCATTGTGCATTCCATTGAAACTGAAGCATGATCTGCTAGGTAGTACATCACTGCGACTAGTATGTGGTGTATGTAATCTGGAGGGACAGCATCCTGCCCGTGTCTCTGCCCTGTTCTTAACCATCTAGGTTGTGGATGTTTGTTGGGATCAGAGGATCTCTTTGCGCTCAGGGACTGTAAATACTGATAACTCTCTGGATAGAAGTCTTTAAATCCTTGTGGATACATTTTCGTCAGATTTACTAGAGTTACTACACGAAAATCTAAATGTCGCTGAAACAAAAGTTTCTCTGGAGGCCTTGGAGTTTTTAACTTGAGCAAAGGCCAACCATACACATCGCTTTCTTTTGGATCGGTGTATTGCCAAAAATAATTGTGTGGGATGCCGAAACCACCACGTGTTGTTACTCCCATCCACAATGTCCAATCATCTAATACTCGCACCCAACCGTTTGCGGTAACCTCTTCTAACCGTATGAAACAATGACATTCGGGCACATATTGTCGGTAGTCATTTTGATAATGCCCTTCTCTTCCAAATCGTGCCATGGCATGGTTAGTGGCATTCACCCCCACCAAATCATAGTGCGGATGATCGTAGATGTGGCTTACCGTGGCAGTCACATTTTTACCTGCAACATACCCTAATGGAATGTGTTGTACCTGTCCTGGTTGTTGCAATTTGCAATAGCCTAACTCCTTGAGATTGGACTGACTTCCGTTATCCCTATTGACACTCTTAATTTGTAACTCGCCCAACCCCACAGATTGTGTAGTGGCTTTTCGATAGAACGGGGCTGTCGCCCAATTAGTACACTGATCTTGCGCATTTCCATCTACTGCGTGGCGTGTGCATATACATGGCGTATCTGAACCTGTATGAGGACACGGATAACTTTTAACTCTTAACAATATTCGTAAGAGAGCAAAGAGAATTGACCATACCTTTATGTCAGCGCGGCCTGGTGTTGATAATGCCATGTTCGTAATTAAAAAGATCCGAGTATTGGCCTTTGTTTTTTTGGGAAGAATTTGCTTGCGCTTGTTTTCTTCGTTTTGCCAATGTTTTACAACTTTTAATATTATTATTATTTTACTATACCTGCAACGATATTTGCAACGGATAAGTTTTCTTTCAAGCACTGATTTATTTTTAGTCTATCACATATTTCTAATGTAATTGCCATTCAAATTCCTTTTTTCATTCACAACTGTCCTCTCCCCTGCATAGACTTAGTCTGGAAAATGGCCTCGTATATACCTTCGCTCAGATAGTCTCATGTCTACTTCCTCCTTCAATGGTATTATACACCACTTTTTATGCTCGAATAGCATAGCTTTGAGGTGACCGTTATATACATACACATAAGCTTTTAGCTAACCCTGCACATGGTAGGTTGTACTCCACACCTGTTAAAAATTCAACCCGTTTCCAGGCAACAAATTTGTTAATAGTTTACTCTAGTCTCAGTCTTATCCTTAACATTTATTTCATTGTTAAGTTTCGACCTGATTATTTAGCGACTCCCCCTTGGCTTAACACAATCGCGCTGTGATTGCTGCCACTCTCATCTCTTGGGTTCACAGAGTCGTTTCAGTCCCTACATTCACACACTAATCTCTGCTTCATAATAGAAGTCTTACTAGCTTTCTAGCTCACATGTCTTATTGACATGCTTTAGAGACTTATTCATCCTATTATTTATATGTGCATGTATGTTTGTGTGTGTGTTCGAGCAACGCGCATGCTAGATTGCCAACTTTAACGCTGAACAATCATAAGTGGCTGATCAGAAAGTCAGACTCCAGTAGGCTATCCCGTGCAGAATACTTTCCGCTTTAGGAGCTCCACCAGCTAAACAGAGAAAGCTATCGCACAGTCTCTGTAAAGTCACTCTTGATCTTCCACAAGGGGACAGGGTAGGATGACCCTCTTTATATATTGCTCGTTTTCCCTGAGGCATTGTCGGGTTGGACTTCCCAAGCCAGATGTTGTGAACAGCTGTACTATGAACAACCCTATTGTGTTTGTAGAGTTGCACCTATTTGTGCACCTTATTCCTACAAGGTCCTACACCCCTACATCCTTACTCACAGCAGCAAAAAGAAACACTTGTTCCAAATTCATTCTTTTCGTAAATCGCTCATGACTTTATTGTCTGAGCTTTTGATTGTTAATTAATTTGACTGATGGCGAACTACTGCCATTCAACATTAGCTTGACTACGTAACAGAGTCAGAGGTAGACATCACCGCGCTTACTACAACTGCGCCAGACCAACATTGGTTTTTGTTAGGCCTGTAGTGTTTCTCCAAGCTGCATCAAAGCCATTAATTATGGTTGTGAACACTTCACACTTCAAACGGTTCTTATTCACACAACTGAATAGGGTGTGTTCTTATTCATCATTCACTAGCCACTTCATACGGTATACTAACCATTGATCCAACATAGTCAGATCTGATTCCTTCCGTGGATGTTCAACCAGTGTAGTCAGTGTAGTAACTGTTTAACTTACTAACTGTTGATTGACTAATCATCCCTCAACTGCTTTCTGCCAAACTGTTTGGCCTGTGCTTGGCTCTTTCCATCTTCATCCAAGCATTACTCACTACCCACTACAAACTATAAATATCATACAGCCATGCATCAATTAATCAGCGAACAGTCCCATGTGTCCATAACTCTCGAATACGTTTTTTAAAGTTATGACTCCTGCTGGTAGACTGTTGACTCTTTTCATGACTTTTTCTTAAGTCCAAAAAATTATTTAAGTATAGCGACAGAGTTCTGTAATTTTTTCAAGTCCTTTGACACCATTTACAAGTTACTACCATGTTCACTTTAAAAGTTGTCGACTATCAAGAAAAGTCGCATTTTCGGCGGAGATCCGGCTACCGGAGTCCCGTAGAAATTTGTCGCAAACCCCGATGTACGTCACAATGGCGGATCGCGGCTAGTTGAAAATTTCGAAAAATTTTTTAAGTCCAAAAATTTATTTTTATATAGCGCAAAAAAATTTTATTTGTTACTTATTTGTGTATCAATTTTTCCTATCTATTGGTACCATTGCGACTTTACAAAAATTATTAGTTAAGGATTTATTCAAGATTTTAAGGTCTGTGAGAGGTCAAAAAATTTCAAAGTCCAAAAGTCACTTTTTATTTTCCGAAGTATAAATTTTTCTAATAATTTTTTTGCAATCGAGTGACTGTTTCACAGCATATATACCGAATATAAACACCAACTTTCGAAAAATATTATAGGTCACAAGTTATATCAAAAAATATTACTTAGAGATTTTTAACCAAGTTTGGGCCCAAAAATCGATCCCGAAAACCCGTAGAGTTCCTGCAACTACCCGAGGTATTCTTAATCATGTAACAAGTAATTTTATTAGGTCGTAGGTTCGAGCCTCATGCTTTCCAGGCAATGATCATACCATATGTTATTTTTAGCGCCTCGAGCCCCACGTTGGGCGCCAGTTTTACGAACATGATCCATTCATGACTTACAAACACTAGCTCAGAAAAACTGTGTCACGAATGAACATGCACGAAAACATGCTACCATAGCGCTTAAGGGTTACGTTAACGCTATTATCACATACCTTATATAATCGTGGGATCCTCGAGGCTAAGTCCTACTAGAGACTCCAACACAACGATGAGCTGAAGTCAATGTCATTGACCCTAGCTGCCAATGACAGGACCACACACCCAATTAAAACATAACAACATTTTATTACAGTATGATCATGAATATGTCTGAGCATGAACTCTTATGACCAACGGTAAACAAATAAACAAAGACAAAACCCCTTCAGAATTCTTCTAAGTACAAAAACATGAAAAATTTGGCCAGGACTTTGTCCCTATTTTCAATATTTTCTGCAATTTGTTACAAGTCCAAAACATGAATTTATGTGACAGAACTCTGTTATGAAAGATGATTTACAACGCAAACAAATGACAAAGTGTTGATAAAACAAACCAAGAATCAAAGTACTTACAGTTTTGCAGGGCAACAACTTACTGGCAATTCAGAATACATTGCTTACTAGAAGCTGTTTGCTATTTAACTTTTTAGCTCTACAAGACCCCCTCCGGCTATTGTACGTCCTTTGCAAGTCAAGTTCGAGCTACTACTGAGCATGACAACGCCCAAAGTTTGGAGTATTTATGCAAACCTTTTTTTTTGTTTGTTCTATTATTAGTACAACGTTCCATGGTACAACGTTCCATGAGTGGTACAACGTACCAAACTTGTTTCAGTCCAGTGATTTCATGAAATGACTCCCATTATGGGGCTTTAACATTTGCTGTTAGTTATGACCTGTTACATGTAATAACCTTATGACATGACAAGGGCATATTCTTTTGTCTTTTCATGTTTCCAAAAATTCATCAATGAGCTCTCTTTCTTCTTCGGTCAAGACTACTTCCCAGCAGTTTTCTTGTGTTTGTCTCATCTTAATGCTTGGTATTTCCCAAGATATTCCAGAAGAACCCGCAATTTGTTCATTGACTCGTTGTTCTATTTTGTCTTTTCCATGTTATTGTTTTTGTTTGTACTCATTATTTACACATGCTAGTACAAATAATGATCATAAGAGTCACTTATTATTGTCCATTGTTTTTTCACTTATATTCAGGAGTGTTGTATCCATGTTTTCTTCACAGAAGCTTATTCAAAACATGTTAGGTTCAACATGAACCCTAACAATAAAAACTCTAATAAACCAAGAGTTTTAAACTAAGAGATACTTCAAATAAAATTTGTTTGGAAATATGCCAGTTCGCAATACAATCTAATCTAACAGCAGTAGCCCTCGAATGATGGGCATATGTGTAAGATGATAACTGAAAAGTTTAAAATTAACAAGTAACTGCAGTGCAGGACGCAAGTGCATATAGTACACCTCGAAG
>Ga0210059_1014381_pt1 | contig 11705 bp, 7 predicted proteins | sample Ectturendosymbi2_FD_188042 | JGI IMG/M metagenome (GOLD analysis project Ga0210059, IMG submission 188042) | Ecteinascidia turbinata endosymbiont from Florida, USA - Sample 2 (SPAdes) (version 2) | ecosystem: Host-associated > Tunicates > Ascidians > Unclassified | place: Key West, Florida... | reverse complement strand
TATTATTGCTTGTTCGCGCCACATATATGTATGGTGTTGTTCTTCACGCACATCCCGTTCGTGGTGAATCACACAATCAACGCAACACCACCGGAGAGGTTGCAACACTACAAAGTCGCAAAGGTTCGGCAATCGACAGGCTGAAGAGACCCAAATGTCGCCTTCTGTTAAATCGTCTTCGTCACTTTTCCGCCTAGTTGAACATTTGATGCATGGTCGTCACAATGTCAAAACGTTCTATTCTAGTTTTAAAAAGGTTAGTCTGAAGTGACGTGTTGCCCTTCATAGGTCGCTGCTCGTTGAAATGCCGCTGGCGACCGTGTTTCGCCGGTATGCATTTTATCTGCCCTGACAACGCAAAAGGATGACGTCATACACCAACTACATGAAACGTGAGATTGCGCATGGAGCAAACAGCACATCAAGGTGCAAGCGGCGGACCAGCACAATACGGACCAGTAATGACAGGTCCAATTTTTTTTTTAAAACAAACTACGACACTTTTCAAAGCATATAATGATGAAGCTGGTAGCCTCTCTTCACTCTATAGTCCAATTTGAAACGTATTTGCAGCATGCACGCAATGAAAGCAACATGCTTACACTTCGGTAATAAAAAGATTTTCACAAGGACCAAACTCCGAATCTTGCGCTGTATACAACAGTTGGAAAGGCAGGGCAGCATTTGCTTATATCCTACTTAGACATGCCTTATTTGACTGAACCTATTTTTCGAGGCTGATTTGCCGATGCATGAAACACATCAGGTGCATTTCCGGCCTTCTGTCGACTATCCTTCAATTAGATCCATCCAGTAACCGCCAATCCTGCATGAGATTTATGTGCCTTCAATAAAAACAGGTGAAATTCCAACTTTTCTCAAAAAAGCGAGTCTCCGACGTTCCTCTTCAGCGCTCACGTCATCTCTCAAGCACGTAATGTTTCTGTTGTTTTGACAAATTGCAGCAATTTCGTTGGTCATTTTGCTGAAACAAGGCAGCAGTCAGAGCCCAACTTATCGCCACCTCCATCGTATCACGTTTGCGCCTGTAATGCCAAATTAATATATAGCGACTTTTCCGCAGCACCTGAATCGTGGAACACTACCGTGTCAAACGTACTAGGCGTCCGTGATGCAATTAGTTCGCATGGCATAATGAAACGAGTCACTATTGTAGTGAAGCTGACGTAATGTCGTTTTGCTCATTATCGCTGCCCATTATGACGTTACTCTGTGTGCTAAGCTAGGTTATTAAATGGGAAAGCAAACGCGTGGGTGGCGTTCTGTTAAAAATAAACAGCTGTAGTGGCTTGGGAGCCCGCCTCGAATTACGAGAGCTAACGCGTGAGTGCAGTGATGACTGCACGTTTCAAAAATTCAGAATTCGCGCAATTTCTCTTCTGGGGTGGTACAAACCGAGAAAGACCACCTGATACACAAAAACTTGCCATGGTGCCTCATATACGGATGCCTGCAACTGATTTCTTTGTGGCACACGTAAAACGAAAGTGCTGATTTGTGTCTGCCCCGCATGTCCGCACTTTCACATCTAGCATCAGCCATTCCTGAACCACACTATCTCGCATCTCGTTCCAAGAAACTCGAGTTCCTACTTTCTAGAACAGTCACCGAAACCTCAAGGTGCGCAATGCTGTAATTTCTGCGAGCTTTATGTACATCGCGACACTGGCAGCTGTTTTCACGCAGTCCTTATGAACACCACGCACATTCGAAAACTCAAGTACTCGCTTCCTGCTCCGGCCGCGTATTTTCAATATCGTGGGAAACAGGGCCTGAAGGTAACTGACGTCACGACGAACAGTTGATTTGTTTGTGTTGGCGTATGCCCCCGATTTCCTTAACAGCCCTCCGCGAAGCGGTAAAAGAAAAGCAAAGTCAACACAGATAGCACGTTTTCAGGAAGAGGAAAAACCTGCATTTCCGACCCATATTAGCCCTGAATAAGGCAGAAAACGCGCCACCGCTGCCTGTAGCAGAGACTGACGAAATCGAAAGATGGTTTCTCAAAAAAAATGACACATAATTGCTTTCCAATACCCGTAAGCAGCTGCTCATAAAACCTTGCATGTCTCCGCTAGCAATGCGATAGCCCGCCTCACCCCTTTCTAAGTCGAACAGTTTTCAAATGCCGTTCAACAAACCTCATCACTCAATTCGCACTGCATTTTCTGTCAGCGGCCAAACCCACTGAGACAAGCGTTAGAAAAAAAGCGAACTTTCAGCAAAGACCTTATCATGCTGATCTTCACCGAGCCTTGAACGCGCATGTGCCAACATTCCAGCTGTATGCTTGAAAAGCTTTCTGCGCACCCCGCGGTAAAACAGAACGGCACGCGTTCTCACTGGCTCTGAGTAAGCTGCCGTACGCGCCCAGAAGCAACTCGCGAAGGCCGCTACAGCCGTGGTGCGAGCAGGCGGAACGACAGCAAAATCCGTCGAACCGAAGGTTGTTCTTCCTAGACGGACGAGTACCAATCCCTGTTCAAACACGGCCAAGCCTGGGGTGTGTTTACGTTCCCGCCCAGAACGTGCCGAGATACAAACGAGAGGAATCAAATCGAACGAACAACTCAGTCCGCATGCTCAGAAGCACAGTGACGGTTTACCAATTCGTTTACCACCGAAAGCTAAATCAACCTCAGCCTAAACCCACACACGCAAGTTAGCAGCAAGCTAACAAGAGTTTTATTACAGCCATTGCAACATATCAAGCAACGTGGACGCCAGCATCGCCTACACTGCTGGTCCTCAACTTGAATGAACTAGGGGTACGCGACTGACAAACCTCTCTTACATAATACTGGTTAACTTCATTTTTGAACTGTGTAAAATTAAAAGCTGCACTATAGTAGGATGATTTAAGTTCGCCAATTCTGAATCTAAAATCAGGATTTACCATCCTTTCATGCTTTGAAGATAGAACATTTTATTAAACTATACACGTTGCGGTTTGGGGTCAGCTTAAGCAATATTAATACACTCAGAGATTCCCAAGCACCAACTTGCCGACAACAACTTGCCCAAGCTAACAGCACCACAGCGCAGGTGCTGTTCTAAAAGCTAATTAATACATTCTGCAAAAACGGCGTACTTAATATCGAGACAGGGCCCTCATTTTTATTATAGATGATTTCCTGACTTGACATTCTACGTCGTTTTGCAAGATTGCGGAACAACTTCGCTAACTGTGGGCTGTTTCAAGCGGTAGCTCCCAACCTACAAAAAAAATAACACCTTGGTCGAGATACCGAGAAGCCTTCACTACTCGTACCGGTGCACACAAAATTGAAGCACATCACCTCGTCACTACCCGATTTTATGGTAAAGCAGGATTACATCCAAGCTCTTCGGAGAATGACATTGAAGATCGTTTATTGTTGTGATTCAAGCATTTCGCAAGAAAAATTGTGTCGTTCTACAATTTCAGTTTTGGGTTCAAAAAGCTACCTTTGATAACTCTTTTCGTTCGCTAGCACGCCAGACTTGTCTGTGAGCACGGAGACCAACACAAAGCAAATTTCTCGTCTAACGGCAAAAAAGCATTCAGCATGCTACTGAAGTTTTTTGCTAATCTAACAACTACTTTTCGCCTGAAAGACACAAACCCTTGTATGCAAACTACTGTATGTTTCACGTTTGACAACTTTGTCAATGCTCGTAAACCAACAAAAGAGGAAGACCTTTGCCCCTGACCTAATCCTTGTTACTAACAGAATGGCAATCGATCCACGGCAACTGAGTGATTCGCCGTACTGCTCCTTGAGCAAGAATCTTCAGCTCAACAGCCGCAAACAGTGACAATTCAGGCTTCGGCCAGTCACCAATTGCCGTCAACCAAATCAACCACAAAAAAATAAGTCATTCTGTCCGCTTTGAGCGCCACGAAATAAACCTGACTTCGTGCAGTGACCCTCAACACACCACGGTACCTGATGGGACGTGCAGTGCACTTAAGGGCCTAAAAACCACCTGGCGACTTTTTACGTTCTTCGCCCCACGCCTTCAAACGCATGAACCAGGCTCGAACAGGTCTAAGTAAACACGTGAGAAGAGTCTTAACCAAAAAAACTTAACGACCGTTTTCCAGCTTCGTATTGACGTTTGCGCATCAAAACAAAACCCATGAACACAACTGTCGCCAATATCTTGCTGGAGAAAAGCATCGCAAAATGAAGATTGTCCGCAGATTTACAGCATCATCCACCACGCCCACCTGGTGACATTCTAATGCGATTTGTTACCCTACGTCGAAATGAGTCTTGAAAAAAACGTTTTTGCATCTACCTCCACGGAAACTTGCAAAACAAAACCATCACTTTGAACACCACGAGAACAGGGAAATACCACGATAAATCGTGCATCGACAAAAAATAGCTTTCTAACTTCAGTCGCCACAGTTTTCGCAATTAGCGGTAGTAGTTCCAACAACGTTTTAGGGAAATTTCCAAGCAGCTGCAAAAGAAATTTTTCAAAGGCACCATTTTTAAACAACAGTGCGATCCGGCGTGTTGCCAAACGAGTTTCTGCCTTCACCGCTTTCTCAATAAAAGATCGCCTGATTAGCCTACCAAAAGTTTACCATCACGTGCGCTCCGTGAGCGACGGACAGTGGCTACGATGGATGCTTTCCTACACAGTACGCACAGAAGCGAAACGGCCGTGAATGACAATTGCATTGCTTTTTTTCAATCGAACCTGCGCTCCAGGCAAAAGTAAGTGTCAACGCAAACTGAAGAGTTCAAAGACCGCTCGGCATACGCTTTCAAAGCAAGACCGAATGAGTTTGCTTTGCGATAAAACACCGACAGCAAGAACAAAGACCGCCGTAGTCAGTAGCCGTCTGGCACCTGCGTGTTTGTTTTAGCAGAAGATTAAGTCCTGTCAAGAACCGATGTGCAGTCAGCGCTACTAATAAAAATTCCGCCGCTCGAACGGTTTGATGTTACTGTCACATTTGATCGACTTTCCAGCTACAGTCTGCGGTTGCAGCCTGCTTAGATTGCATCGATAAGACTGTTGGAGTTTGCCAGTTCAGCACGTTACAGAGTGCAGAGCTGAAACGTTTGACCATATCCGTAAATCAGAAGTGTCAGTGGGCAGCATTCCTAGGCGCCACCTGCGTCAGTCGTCGACACATGTTTTGCTCGAAGTATCGATGTAGGGTCGCGGTTCGAAGCGAGGGGCCAGGTCGTTCCGCGACAGTGCGCTGACAGATGAACGCGAGGCTGAGATTATGTAAAAAGCCTTGCGGGCTGCCAATGCCGTTGACTGCCTTCGAGAACATACAGTACTGCACATTGGCCAGCTAAACGCTCATGCCAGCTGCTTTCGCAAACCAAGCAGCAACACAGGATTTCTGGCTGGACCTCACGCTTACCTTGCTAAAGCGCACGGTTTATTTACAGCCAAAGACCCAGAAGAATAACATGCGTTTTGTGCCGTGCGTAAAAATTAGTCACTGAAGCTGAATCAAAACCATGTAAAAACTCAATGACTCAGCCTTACGGCTTCAAGCGACTGACAATCCGCGACAGTCGTCTTCCGTCCGACCTCTCAGCTGAAAGGCCGATCAAGAACGAATTGACTGTTAACTCAAGCATACCGCTCGTTACGATTGAAGAAACTTGTTCAAATATTTCCGACGCCTTTTATTGACAAGACAAGCTCACGTAAGTGCTCATCTTCGAATCTGCTCGAGGCTCCTTATTCTCACTGTTTATCCCGTCACGCATTATCACCGAAGCGTGTCGGTCAACTGCGTCGATAGTGATAAACCGGAATTTTGCTTTTCGATACACTGTGGGATAAAAACGATTCAACCAAGGCTTGATTCAACGCTATGTTGACGCGTAACTTCTGAACGCTGCGTCGCCCCAGGTCAAATGCAATTGCCGAGTGCTGTGTCGATATCTAGATACCGCTTTCGCTTCAGGCACTCAATAAACATCAAGCCAAAAAAGGTTTCAGGAATACGGCGTTACGGTCAGCACTGGGTATTTTGTGGTTTATAACGGCTGCTGAAATAGCAGGCACCAGCTGGTGTTAAAACCGCTGCAACACATTCACGGCACGAGTACTTAAAATCGAAGCACAGACCCGGAAAGGCGGCAGGCGAACAAAAACGTGAAACTGAAAGCAAAGCATCGAGCTCAGGCGTAAAGATTTACGATTGGAATTTTGCCTAAACACGAACAAAAAAGAAATGCCTTCAACAAAAATTCGTATTAGTGAAAATGACATTACCTAGCTAGTTTTGCAGTTGCTTTTTTTCGGAGATACCATATTGTTGCAAAATGACGAATTTAATAACTATTCGTGTGCATCAAACATGCGAATTGTTTTGTTTTTCGTCATAATGAATTGAACGTGAATTGCACAATGAAGAACACTGTTAATGCTGCAATTTGCGTCAAGATAAAATGTGTTTTTCTCTGTGCTTGGACATATAAATGAAATCGGATTCAAGAAGGATCCGGCAAGATTCCCGACTTTACACTGGCAACGCAACTAAATATTTTTTTATTTATAGCAAGTATCCTCTGCACGTTCAAAAAGCCTTTTGAGTCGGAAAATTGGCGTGAGCTTAAACATTCTGTAAGTCTTTCCAACAAAGAGTTAGCTGGATTCGCACTCACTGCTACTCCACACACCGAGCAAAACCTGGAAAGTACCCTGAAAAGCTTTGGTCAGTCTCAACATCCACAAAACGCGCTCAGCTGGTTTCTGCTGCAAATAGAGCAAACGTTATATTTGTTGAAACACGGCTGGGGTGGGTGACCATGAAGCAGACAATAGCTCTGCGATGATTCGGCAAAGATGATATTAATGATGACTCAACTGAAAACATTTGCGGTAATAATATGCAGTAATGCGCACTTGAAAACGCAAAATAGCAATCCTACGACTGCCACTTGTGGTCGAGGTATTTTAACAAACCACCATTTAAGCCAAGACGGAGGCGTGTGCGTGCTTTTGACCGATTGCGTAAGTCGAATATCATATTCATAGATCTGAGCAAGTGGCCTACACGCCTAGGTGGGAAAGCCAGTATCAACTTACAAACAACGGACTAAATGATTCACTGATGTGTTGAAAGACTTCAATCACGTAACTAACGAATCGGGCTACGGTCGTTAAGATTGCTCTGGTGCTAACAGCTGCGAGAATCCTTTTTCACCACCAGCCAGGACTACAATTTGGGAGGTACTTTATAATTATTAAACCTTATCCAAATATACATGTTTCTTTGTCAACGTTGTCTGGAAATTCTGGTCCAAAAAAACAGCAATAGCCTTCGGGCGTTCGGTCACTGCGACTTGAATGGTCCCAATGGAAAGTACCATTACCTAAAAATATTAATTATTGTCGCTTGTGCAAAATGAACATGTCGCCTACAGTTTTCGCTCGTGGATGAAAATACTTGAATCAAAATACACTGCCTTGAAACCGGTATTAAGAAACAGGAAGGACCCGAACCAATTTCTGACTTTTAAACACCACGTAAATTACAAATACTATTCAGCGTACAACTATCTTACTTTCACTTTCACTTGCCAAATGTTAACTATGCGTGTTTGTATCCGAAGATTTTTTGCAAAAAAACGCAACTGAGTCGCAAGTGCTCAGCCAAGTGGCGGTTGGAAATTCCAGTTGCCACGGCATCCATGAGCAAATTGCTTGACAGTTAAAACTACCTCCAGACAAAACAAAATTTTCTTCAATTGCGTCAGTTGTTTCCCAAAACGCATTACGACAAATTGCGGTCACTAATAAACAGACATGAAGTCCTTGAAAACTTACGCGACAGTGACAGAATGTCTTGCGCCGATGGTCGGCGGGCGAGTGTTCAGAGCTACGCGGATATTCGTTGGAGAAGAATAGAATGTAACACTTGAGATTAGCATCACAAATCAACATAGCAAGGTAATGCACAAAGCCATATTTGGGCAAAACGTCTGCCGATCGCTTATCAACCACGGCGCTGCCGAGAATGGGCTTAAGTAGCGGTTGTTTATCGCTGATGTTAGAACGGATAGACAACAGGAAAAAGTCAGTTCCACTTAAAAACAAGCAGCTTCAACGAGCGCGTGCTACCCGCCTCGCAACAAACTTCGAAAATTAGCAGCGTAAACAAGAGCTTGGTGACGGACCTTAACTGATTGTTGTGCTGCGTGGCATGCCGTAGTCAAAGAGAGCTTTGTATTGCAAAACCGCACTGGTGCAGTACGAGTACAGGGTACCAATATTGCAGAAATTCTCGCGATTTCTCGAGTAAGCCAGGTGAGTGCGAGATCAGCCAGTGCAGCAAAGCTATGCTCAAAAATAAGGGTTAGAAATAAAATGCACAATTTTCAATCTATCTCTGACGCGTCCCGTTGCGAATTATCTCGAAACAAATATGTCGATGCGAAAAAACAGTGGGCGCTTGTGTTCTTGACTTTGAAAACATTTTTCTGGTTTGTGTTGTGGACGGCGTTGAAACCTGCAACACACCAAACTCGTTTGCGCGGTTCAAACACAGTGGCCGAGTATCCCCAGTTTAAATTCACTTGTTGGCAAACTCGTCCAAGCAGGAAGCACTTTCTGCAGCACGGGCGCCAACGTAGCCCAAACTGCCTGTCTCTATGAAAATGGTAACGTGGAATAATCACAAACGTATATTCCTTGTATCTTTCAGCCAGTATCAAACGCATTTTAATGAGCGCAACAACCACAAGACAACGATTAGACATTTACGCACCAAACGTGTCATAAGGCAAGCAAGATGACAAACGTCACGAAAGTTGTTGCTAAATAATATCAGCAACAGTTCGTTTGAAAAATATACTAACACTTTAGCAAAATGTAAAATGATACTGGCATTTCAAAAATCATTGCCAAAGCAGCAACGCTTCACAGAAAAGAACCCACTCATCGCAGTGCAAATTGGACAAACCGCGCAACTGACGAAACAACCAACGTCATCGGTTGGGCAGTGTCACCTTGTGTTAACTCTGAAGCACTGCAGTTGTCCGCATGGTAACGCTATTCAGCTAGGCCATCTCAGGACTATAATTCTGACAATATCGTTGTCACGTCTCGCTTTCGTACATTTTATAGAGCATGCGCAACGAATTCCTCGTATTAACAGCACAGAGATACACTCCATGGTTTCGGTATTAACTCCTACTCAACTGCACTGGTTATGCAGACAACGACACAATTCATCAAAAATCCGGCAGGAAACATTTTAATGCTTCGTCACGAAACGCATTGTGTTGGTCTCCGGTTCCCGGAGTCAAGCGAAATTTCTGACTTCACGTCATATGCGCACATGGGCATCGGAAAGATTTTTTCCAGGGGCGCCACTACGGGATGTTTCCGAAAATTTCCTAGGGGTGAAATTTGTTTTTTCCATTCGGAACTAAGAAAACAACCTTTATTTGCTAAAATTTTCAAAATCCAGGGGGGGGCCAACGCCGCTCCCTGACCCCCTGCCGACGCCCATGCATGCACATGCACAGAGAAATATTCTACATATCAAATACGCTAAGAAAACTGATCATTAGGGCTATGGGTTTGGTGTTTAAGGTAAGTGTGTCGGGTTAGGGTTTCTGTTAGAGTGAGACTAATACAAACAATTGAGGTCTAAGATTAAGTCCAATATTTTTCACTGGCTGTAGTTATTCCGGTACTGTAGCATGTTGTGGGTATCTGACATCTAACAAAAAAGTTTTAATTTACACAACACACATCACAAAAGGAAACGACAAGCTTTTTTCCTTTACTCAAAAAAGCAAAACAACTGACAAACAATAATTAAAGGTCAGAAATTTCGCTTGACACAGGCGTCAGTATCGCAGTCATCAAGTCTACATACCGCTTTAACTAATTTGCATACAACTTTAAAGTAAGCAAGAAACTGACCAGAAAACGGTCATTGGCGACCGACACCGAGACAGACCACTGGCCTAAAGGCGTCAGTCAACGGCTACACAAATCAACAAGCTGAAAGCAAAATTTACTCTACCCTGCTCTGTTAACTACCGGGGTGACTCAAAACTATGTCGACGTCAATTTTTGTACCTTTCTGCTCAACATCCATCGGATTGTCTTCAGCTGCTTCTTCGGGGTGCTCTTTGGGTTTGAGGCCCAGTTCGGACAAAGGCGTCTTGGCCAGGCCAACGGGAACGTGTGGGTGTTGACCTGGCGGTATTAAAAAAAACACGTAAATTGTGACGAAAACAAAGCACTTTACGGTAAGTGCGGCCGCAGTGGAAAGGCCCAGCACCGTGCTTTTAATGGCAGTGGATAATTGAGTCGCTTGAGTGGCATGATACTACGCCGGTGGCCGATTTCAACGAAATCATTGAATACAATCGAATCTATGTCGTGCTTCAATGGAAATAAACGCCGCCTTCCAAATCGCGGTTTCTTCAGTTAAAATCAATGGTTTATTGAAAAATGTTCTTCGGAGTGAAATATATCACCCACGCCTATTCTATTGCAACGCTACGGCGCTGGTCACAAAACAACTATGGATTTCGTGAAAGAAAAACACAAGTGTTGAACGGCCTATTGAAAAAATAACGGCCAAAGCCAACGAAGTAAGAGCTCATATTTCATCGTACTGATAATGGCAACTAGGTTTACCGAAACTTTTAAGAAATATTACTTATTTCGTTTTGGTTTACCGTTATTGCTCTCATCAACCTGATCGACTATGTTATTCAGCAGTTTACTATTACACTGCGTTCCGTTTGCAAATGATGCAAGCAAAGCAAAATGGCGCACTGATGCTTTTACAAGATTGTGCAACTGTTACAATTTTTATCATACCGCTAAGTATTGTGGGTAAATTTGATCACTTTCGGGCGAAATGGCCGCTTTATGAATGCAAACGTAAAAGAAGTGAACAACTCGTGACGTGGATGAATACATCAAACCGATTGTATCATCTTAACAGCCAATCGTATGCAAGTACTCACCTTGAGTTCCACTGACATTGAAATATGGTGTAGTCGGAGAACCTGGGAGGATGGGAAATCCCGGGGTTAATGGGGTAACAGCATCGTCAGAGCTTGGGTTCTCTGGCTGAAGGTCTTCTTTGTAGCTGTGAATGTTCTGCGCATAGGAAAGGCGGATAACTATAAAAAAGTGCTGCATGTTGATTTTTTATGATAATTTCAAAGGCGTTCGTGTTTCCCAACCATAATAGCAAGCGCGTACTGAAAGATACACAATTTTACTCGTAAGTTCACCAACGGAAAAGAGTGAAGAGCTGGTAATCACCAGAGAAATTATCAGGGGCTTCTCCCAATGTGTGGGTAGCCCTATCAACACCAATTAGCAAATTGCAGATATTAATTTGCACTGGAGTGACTCTCTTGAAAGTGACGCAAGTAGAACGCAAGAGAAATATTGCGGCGATCTGCAATGTTTTGCCACACCCTTCATATGAGATGAGAGGAACAAGTTTTCAGTCGGTTGTCTAAGTAGCACCAAGCTGTTGACGATAAAACAATTTGAGGATTGCAAAACATTAGTTTGTGACTGTACTGAAAAAGTGCATTCGTGAAATTTGTAACGGCCTTACTCTGAAAGTCAGCGGCTCCAAGTCCGTAGCCAGGTTTTAAGGTTTGGGGGGGAAATGTATTTTAAGGGGGAGATTTTTGTTTTATTATATGTTTTAATAAAAAAGTTTA
>Ga0210059_1014379_pt1 | contig 11705 bp, 9 predicted proteins | sample Ectturendosymbi2_FD_188042 | JGI IMG/M metagenome (GOLD analysis project Ga0210059, IMG submission 188042) | Ecteinascidia turbinata endosymbiont from Florida, USA - Sample 2 (SPAdes) (version 2) | ecosystem: Host-associated > Tunicates > Ascidians > Unclassified | place: Key West, Florida... | reverse complement strand
TGGGACTGGGTCTGGGTTATTGGAACATGGTGGCCACCGATGTCGACACAGCGCTGGCATGAGACGACAGCTTAAGACCGCCCTCAAGAAATCAAGGCATGCAGCTGTGAAAGCTCGTATCTCAGTTGATACTCAGGTGTTATTGTCTGATAATATTGATGGGTTGTTTCGGAATTACTGTTTGCCAACATTCTTTCATTTCCTTTTCTGTACGTTGCTGACGAGAAAAGTGTTTGTGAAAGTCTGATCAAATCAGGACAGATTTGGTGAAAATTTACTTTGACAAACATTGATTGGTAAAATCAGATTGGTTAGAAAAACATGTCTTAACGCGGCCTTAAGTCGTAACTTCAAGCAATTCAAAATTATCTGAAGGTGCATTGTTCAGCGAAAAGCTGTGCGCGATGTCGGGAAATACCGAAGGAAGATATTTTCACAAGGACAGAAAAAGGTCTGACCGACCAATGGTTTCCCGCGACAGGGAAGATCGCCTGATGCATCGAGTGGTTAGCCCCTCTCCACAAAAAAATTATCGCAAAGTTGACAGAAATAAATACAATAGCACCAAAACTATTCAGTGCAGATCGTCTCAGAATTTAGATCAGATTCAAACCGCACAACCCATCACAAAATCGCACGTGACAGAAACTGAAAAAGAGGCATCCTGGCAGGGACAGAGATGTGGATAAGAGCTTTTTTTGGCTGGGTATTGAATAAAACAGTTTTCTGTTCGAGATATCGTGTTAGGTGGCAGGGGAGGGCAAAATGTTTGATTTTAGGCGAATAACACTATTTTGCTTAGAAAAACGGCACTGAAAGCACCAAATGGCTATGTTTTCTAAATATTTGATGGGGCATGGCCCCTGAGGGTCCACCTGGCTACGCCTGTGTTAGTGGCATTTTGGAACAGTAAAATAAAAAATATGCTACCTCAACTGTAACACAACCTACAGCAGTAGCGCAGCCAAGAATTATGTTCGGGACGGTCCCGTCACTGACGTCATCTCGAATCCGACTGTTTATTTACTAAAAGTTGTAAATTGATATAAAGCACCAGTAAAAATCTTAGCAAGTTTGTTTTGGGGGGGGTTGGGCATGACCTCTTCGGTCTCATTCTGGCTGCGCCACTGACCCACAACACAGCTAAATGTTTTGAAGTGCCGTGCCCTCCATGGGAACAGCTAGATCTGGACAGTTTTTGTCAAATACGAGTTGAATCAGTTTTTTTGGGGAGACTACTAATACAGCTTCACGAAAAAAATTTTGAAAAACTCTAAACAAGGCACTAGTAACCACCACATTTTCAGTCTGGGTCATTTCGGTCTGACTATGAAAGCTTACATGTTCACGTTGTAATGCAAACGCACTTTTAATCAACCAAATGAATTTCATTGTCATCAGCAAGCCCATAAAATCATCGAAATTTTGCAATTAAATACAAATATTTCGAACTCATAATTACAATTCTGATTTTATCGCAATCGTTACACCGAAAAGGGAGTTGGTATAACACCAGCTAGCGTGATGTTTCGCTTGCCTAGATAACTATTTCAATAAACAAAGGCAATCAGTTGTTTATGTACTGAAATGTCCGGTGACCGAAACGGCCAGACCGAAAAGTCGCGTCAGTCCCGTCGCCACGGGTGGGCTTAGCCCCCCCAAACAAAGCTCCAGGTCCCCCCAACTGAAACATAAATCAGTAAAGTTCTTGTCAATTTTTAGAATATCAAGCCCCCCAATTGAAAACTTTCTGACAAAGGTGTTCCTTAACAATGCGAATTCAGGTTTTGTTTTAATGCGATTCATGATATAAGCCAGGGGTGTCAAACTCATTTTCACTGAGGTCCATATCAGCATTATGGTTGCCCTTAAAGGGCCAGTTGTAACAGAATTAAACCGCAATCATCTACGTAACGCTAATGCTTAAACAGCGTCTCTGTGACGTAATAATGGTAATATTGCAGTGAAAGGAGACTTAAAACTGAATAGCGTTTTTAAAGAGAAATGTTAGGTCAGCACGATGACTAAAATCGCAAAGTTATAACATGGCAATGAACGTCGTTCGCCTGTGTAAACAGATATAAACCACTACATTTCCAAAAAAATAAGCAGGCTGAGGCTTAAAATTTAAGCTAAGCGGGACACAAAAATACGTGGCGGGTAGGGCTGCCAGATGCGTTTTGTAAAAATACCGGCCATTTTGTCAACAGTGCTAGCTGCTAGATCTAAGCCAGAGGTGGGGAACCTTTTTACCGTCACGGGCCGCATGAATTGTCCATTAGCACTGGCGGGCCGCAAAATCGGTTACTAATTCTACCTTTGTCTAACTATGAGGAAGAGCAACTGCTCTTAACGTACTATCTAAGTACCTGCTTGTAATGGAGCTTCGTTTTGACGCGATTTTGTACTCGAACATGGGTAACGAAAATTCTGATACGGGCCATATCAAATGTTCACGCGGGCCGAAGGTTCCCCACACCTGATCTAAGCTGTGTCATGATTCGTGGCACAGGGAAAACAGACACTGAGTATTGTTATGCCACAATTAATAATTTGCCCGTATTTTGGCTGGCTCATTACATTTTGGTGTGTGTGATGTGATAATCACACCAAGCATTGTGTCAACAGCCGGAAACTTCGCTGAAGGAACTGTCCTGACAAGATTCACTACTGAAGTCATTATAATTTGAGAAAATCGGCGTTAGTTCTCTTTAAAGTTACGGCGAATTATTTATTTTGAAAATACCGGCTTTGGGCACTGATTTTCAAAATACCGGCCATCTGGCAACCCTACTGGCGGGACACCAGTTTGACACGTGATATAGGCTTAGGCTCCTTGCATTTTTCAGAGCATCTTTCTGCCAGTCTTTTCTCAACGTTGGTGCATTTTTCCATGCCACCTATTGTGAATACAAGGGGATTGAATAACGATTTTTTAATTTCAATGACTCTTTGCATGGCTATAAACAGGGTTAAATTTTTACTGAGGCGAGTACGTTAATTTCGCTCCGGTCAGGTATGTTGTTAAATGTAGTTTATGGAGACCTAACATCCTGCCCTATTTAATCAAGGCTGATAGTAGCCTATCTCTGGTGGTTGCAGCACAGTGTAGCTGCAGTGCTTCTCTTGTTACAACAGCCACACAATATAATATGATTTGATTTAGCGTTATAAAAATGTTTTGTGGCAGTATTCCAGAATGTTTACCGAGGCAAGTGCCTCAATGCAGCTACGGCCTAGCTTTGCCATGGGCGTCAGAATTGGGGCAGAGGAGGGCAAAGAATACCCCTGTACTTTAAAACTTAATATTTTCCTAACAACTTTTCAGAAGCAAGATGTTTTCTCTTCCTTTCAGAGTTGGTAGGCCTACAATTAACTTTCACCACTGTTCCCCTCTTGGAAAAATCCTTCCGAGGCCGATGCTCACTGCTTCTATGAAACTTTCTTGTCTTTTCCTCAATGTTGGTAGATCGTGAAAAGCACAAAAGGTAGAGCTAACAAGAAAGACTTTGTCTACCCGTGCGGCACCGCACAGGTGCAGGAGGCAAGTTTTTTTGGGGTTGCAAAGGATATTTTGCCGTAATTTGAGCAAAAAACTTGTATGCAAAAAACTTCCCAGGCAATGGATCTGGAGTCGACTCGGCAGGATTCTGCATTTTTTCGGATCCGGAGTCACCGGATGAATGTCATTTTTTATTTTCGGGAGTACCAGGAGTCTTCACGGTCTTCAGACAGTAAATATCATTGCTTAAATAAAAGCATTGCTGAATTTCACTTGCATCGATAATTTCCGGCGTTTGAACAAGAGTCTTATTCTCAAATTTCACAAATTTTGGATCCTTGTATGGTTCGGAAATTGTGCGTAGCACCGTATCCGATTTCAAAACATTTTGGAAAAGGAGCGCTAAGCGCAGTTCGTTACGCTCTGCGCCTTCAACCAACCACAGGGCGACAAAGATGAACGCATTTACTTTTTTTAAATCCAAGTCCAATCCGACAATTTCATTTCAATATCCAATCCAAATACGATAGACTGACAGTTTCAACAGTGATGTAGTCGAAGCCGTAACCTCCGAGACCGAGACCTGAAAGCTAGAGACCGAGACTCGAGACCTCACATTTGTCTGATGGTAATTGAAGCTAACTGAAAAATGTTGCAAAAAATATTTCAAATGTTGCCAAATACCAAAATAAAGGTGTTTGCCGTTGCTATGCTTCAATAAATTTGTTTTGACTCAGAAAAATTTGTAAATTGTCTTGTTCGTTGAAAAACACTACTAACCACACTGTGTAAGGATAGAACGTTATGCCCTGATGAACCTCCCCTGTTCTGGCCCGCTACTCAGTATTGAAGTATGTTATTTGAGAACGTGGAAAAGGCGAATCATTTCTTTTTATTTTAAACAACTGGATTTACGCGAGTGTATATAGCAGCACTAATCAAAACAGTAGCTAATATTCAATAAGCTAATATTCTGCACTGACACTCAAATTTCTTCGCCACATATTTTGCGTATTTTGACTAACAAAGCTTTGCCATTTTTTGTAACGTTACCTCCACCTTTCCTAGTTCTTTTCTCCTCACACGACAAGAAAATGATTTAGAACTCTCCAAAAATTTAGAATCAAGAGGTGATAAATTTAGAGATTTGAAAAACGAAAGCATTACTTTGACATTTGAAAAGCAAAATTGTAACTTGTTTCATCCATCCAAACGTGCTCACTCAGTCCAAAGCAAGTTTTAAAAATTTTGCCCTTGGTTTGCCTATTGACGAAAAGAAAAAATATTTAGGCCTATTGGAGTAATAGACATTTTGGCACGAATTAGGGGCAAACTTTAAGATAGGGGTTAGGTTTAGGGTTTGAGGTTTGGGGGTTAGCATCACATCATGGACAAATATGGACACTTTGAACCAGCGAGGTAATGTTCCACCGCATGCTCCACTGCAGTGGCGTAGCCATGCTCACTGTCGCCCGGAGCCGACCATAAAGTGCTTCCACTTTCCACTCCTCACATTCTCTTACAACAATATGAAATGAAAGAAAATCATGTATCATGCTTATTATAACTATGAGGAATAATAAACTATCTTGAACATCACAGTCAAATACTCACAAACTGAAAAGGGTCTTGTTTTTAATTCTCGATGATGGGTCTTGCTTTTTATGCTCATTCGCTATCCTTCTCATCATTACTTTCCTATTTTTGCTGCCTTCTTTGCATAGCCTATGCATGCATATATGACTACATAAATAGCATAGTTGGCACATGCCAGGCTTTAGTTCAGCGGGAAAGTTTTATTTTTTGTCATTACTTGTGAAACAGATGGGACCGTGGGTCAGGTGTGTTTTCCGTGGCAACCACGAAGTGCACAGGGTTAATACAGCCCTGAAGCAACTTCGGTTTGCTTTTTTGCCTACTTGTCAATTTTTTTAAAACTGCAGCAGATCTTTTGCAGGTAACCATTGCAGTGATAGCGTGACTCGAGTCACGATTTTTGGTGACTCTGACTCGACTCGATTCACGTTGAGAAAGATGGTGACTCGCCTCGAGTCACGTTTTTCACAGAATGACTCGAGTCAGAGTTATTTTTGCAAAATCTCAGAGCCTGTGATCGACAAACCCGGTTTGTCTGCATACAAAGAAATGATTATTTTTTGGTCCAGTAATGATCAAAATTGGTGCAAACTTTCTGTTTTGACTTTCAAGTCGTTCTATACTATGTCCTAAGGGTCAAGTATTCATAACTTGCACAGCAGAGGTGAGCATAGACAGGATCAGGATTGGATATCCCGCAGGATACTTGCGATTTTTTTGGATCAAGAGTGGATTTGGATATTTGTTTTTGAAAAAATTGAATCAGAACAGGACCAGGATATTTGTTTGATTTCTATAACGAAATTTTCCTGAGAGTGGTTCAAGTCGTCACAAATGATGGTGCAGTTGTTTTCTTTGCCATGATTTTTATATTCACAAAAAATCAAAAAAATGATTTTGTCAGTATGTGCTGCACTCAGGGTCGTCGCCAGCGGGGGTCGAGTGGTGCCCGGCCCCCCCATTTGAAATCTGTGCCCCCCTATTTCACGTTTGGCCCCCTGGTTGCGCCATACATCCAATACAGTGTTTTAAAAATGTGGCCCCCCCTTCTTGTTTTTGGCCCCTCCATCTGGTTTTTGACCAATTCTGCTGCTAAATCCTGGCGACGGACCTGGCTGCACTCATCACAATCGATGATAATTCGTGTTACTTCATCGTAAATTTTTCCGGCGAGGTGGAAGTAGTAAGCTGCTCTTATATTGCTGGTATGCTGCATCGTTTTGTTGTGCTAAGTGGCATATGTGTGTGTTGTGTAGGCTAATATAGTCTATTTCATGAGTGACCAACTTGTCTTCGACTGGGATCGACTAGAAACTTTCTCGATAACTCGCGATCGACCAGTTGGTAATATAGTCACAAATACAAAATGCCAAAGTTGAGTATCACATATGCAAATGCAGTGTACCATCGCCTTGTAAGTGATGCACAGACAGAAAGCGAAAATGTCTATCACACCTAAATCATGATTGCCACGCAATAATAGAGAAACGTATTACCTTCACGGCATCTGCCGAGCTAGCCTATGGTCAGCCATCACAAAAGAGACACCAAAGAATATACCTGACCAACCAATTGATAGATAATGTTTATGTACTTTCTCGAATATTGATTGAAAAATGTTCTTTGTAGGGAGCTTGTCAATTGAATGCAAAATCAGGTTCAATCGACCAAGTGACACTTGGCGATGAACCGATTGATGCAATCAACCTGTTGGCGACCAATAGTCTATTTCAGTGTTTAAGCTGCATTTTCTTTTGGTTAGAATTATGAACATTCTCATGATTCTCCCTCAAGTTTTATACAGTCAACCTTTGCTAAAAGACAGTTTGAGTTTGTAGTTTTTGTAAGCTACATAGTTTTACTATTTTTTATACTGTGATCTACTGTCAGTGTTACAAAACATATTTTCTTTATTTTATCAATTGATTGAATGCTGGAGCTCTTGCAATTAGCTGATGCACGTGAAGTTGGTCATATGACAAGGACTATATCCTTGGATTAGAGGATCTTCTTTGTCATATAACCAAAAACCCGAACCCAAATGTAAACCTATGTCTTGTTTTCAAAACATTAAAAAAGTGCTGTAGCTTACATCAAACATTTTCCCATAAAAAGAGTCGTCTCTATCAGCCCAGCCTAAACAACAATGCTGAGAGCCCAAACGACGACCACTTGCACAGCAGGAATTCCCTTTGGACCAGGTTCATCGTACTAACTGCTAGTGCCACGAACTCAGTGTTATAAGTGGACAAAACCAGACACACTACAGTTCAAATGGAAAAATAACCACAGCAGAGCTATACCTTTGGCAGCAAAATATACACTAGTTTTCTATTTTTACGGTTGAAAGTGCACAACATGTGATGTTATTTTTATGGATTGGGTCACAAAATGACAGGGTGTTTCTGTTTTTAAGTGGCTATTGGTCTGCTGTCAGTGACACAGTTAGAATAAAACGCTGAGATTGTCACATTAGCAGCACTGTCATGGTGCTCAGGTAGACGTATCTTACTGTCTGAATGGTTTTCGTGCTGACTCTTGCCATAATCGGGTACCATTTGTTTTGGTTGTAGTGTTTGCACTTCGGTTTTCATTTACTTTTTTCAAAATTTTCCAAACTTTTGTGGTCAGATGTGTGGTTTAGGTTTAATAAGTGTTAGGTTTACGTTTACTAAGTTTCTACCAAGCGTATTCCAGCCTACTGCATACTTGTCATTGATTAGTGTCATGTTACAGGCGATGGGTGAACAAGCTTTCAAAAATGAAGGTCCATCAGTGGACCTATAACCACTGCCTGTTTATTTCGTATTTTACCAGTGTCGCACTCGGATACAGATGGATATCAGATACTAAATTTCAGAAATTTTCGGATCAGGATTGGATATGGATATTCAAAAAATTTATCGAATATGGATCAGGAGTTAAAAAATCAATATCCGCTCACCTCTGTTGCACAGAGGTAGACCTGAGATTTGCTTTTCACTGAGGGGCCAGAGGGCACAATACAGACCTATTGACACATCATCATGATCCAACCAGGTATTTGCATATCGTGATAGTGGCAGTCGGCCACATACTGTTACTTTGAGTCTTTTCCAGATGAAGTGATTTAAGCTATTTGAATGCAAATCCAATGCAAAAATATACAGCTCAATATATTGCATATCCAAATTCCTGTCACTGTCATTAGCCTAAGCCCATGTTGCGACGTGATAACCGTGGTAAATGTTAAATGGTAGGCTATAACAATGATGAGTCAATAATAGGGATTGGATTAATGACTGTTCAAGAAATTATGTAACTCTGATAACATGATGAGGATGCACAACAGAGCTGACTTTTTGCTGGTCATTGTCAGGGCTCAACATTCAAAACACACAATAAACAATTGCAGCGAATTTGAGAAATTCTTATTAATGCAGTAGTTTAACCTACACTCCCCAATATGAATAAAAAATTGCGAAGAAGTTCAAAAGAATGTCATAAATACCAATCCAAATCTGGTTAAGCAAAAATGATAACATTAAATATGTAAAAATGCTAGAATGCTGCAAGATTTAAATCCAAATGTATATGCAAGTACATGTTGCATGTTCGTCTCTGGTTGTTTTCATTTATTGGGCATGCGAAAGATAAGGAAGTATATACCATGCAGTAAAGTTGGGCTAGACTTGTGGAAATGAATGAGACTGAAAGAGACAAGTTCTTCGTTTGTAGGTATTTTGGAACCCTTAAATACTGGATAATAACATAGCTCCACTTTTCTTGTAGTAATGTCGAGTGAGTATTGATTTAAAGTTCTCATGAAAATGTGCTGGCTTTCCAAATTTGCTTCGACCTTTTCTTCATACAATTTATTAAGCACTTTTTCACAATTCTATTTATTTTAAAACATGACCTAAATTATGTATTTTTCTTTCCTGAGAAACGAAAGAAAAGAAGAGAATGAATTAAAGATTAAAACTTTAACAGAATGGAACTATGAAAATTGAAAATGGAACAAAATGAAAAACAGAACTGAAGTAGGCACAGTTTTTTAAAGAAAAGGTACTGTGTCAAGACAACTTAAGTGACTCTACTTCATCCCAACGTAGCTAGATTCAAAGAATCTTGAAGTTCCAAATGATTGCCTTGTGCAGTATCCAAAAGAATCCTCAAGAACGCCCATATTCCAAAGGTGATCTGTTTGCAATTCCGGGGGTGATGGATAATTAAATATCACAAAGGTCCTGAATGGAAATATTTTATTTCTTTGAATGAACCAAATAACCCGAAAGAACGTGTTGCGTGGTGGTTCTAAAGCGTGATTGTTTCGGTATTGCTTTAGAGCTTCTTGAATGGCTGTTACCGGATTTAACACTCGATGGCTTGTGAAAAGCACTGTCTGGCCAAAATATTTTTGCTCCAATTCTTCATCCGTAAAAGACACTGCCATTTTTGTTTTTAGAAACTAATTCTTATTTTTCCTGAAACATAATAAAACACCAAGCTAAACCATGAGACATGATATTTACACTTTGAGTTTTAAATATTGGCCATCACACATTTACTTATTACTGAGTACATTTTATCAGTAATCCCCAAAATATTTATAAAACCATCCTGTCTAGAGTCATTTAGTATCACCAAATGTAATCCTTATATCTAAAGGTAGATAAGGTAACATATAAAGCAACTTCTATAACTGTATCATTTTCGTATAGTTTGGGATACGTATAGGTTGGATTTATAGACGCACAGTCTTAACATCTAGTATAATGAGTGCAGGTGACTATGTTCTAAAACATGTTCTTCAAAGTCCGTAACCGCACTTAATAAAAAACATTCCGTTAAGTCATTCCACTGTTTGCCTTTGCAACAAGAATCAATAAAAGAAAAACATTAGTATTTCTAAAAATGCAAAAATCTAAAATGCTTAAACACTCCAACTTAAAGTTTCGAATAAATTTATTACATGGTTTCTGTTTTAATAGCATACTAAACTGATTACCATGTTTTCACACCTGGTTATGAAGTTTTAGAAACTCAGCATTAACAATATAAAAATACAGTGTAAAAATAATGCATCTGCATAATTAAAATCAACACATGTTAGTTCACAGGTATCTATTGGTTCGTCTAATGTTGTTATTCACTAATATGCTTAAGATTGCCAAACGTATGTGCAAAACATAATCATTTTCACTCAAAGCCAACTATATCATCTAGAAGTATTAATGTACGAATAATAACATGTACAAACCACATTAGGCATTTATGTACTAACAAAAACACACTCACTCTGCTATCGACACTCTATAATGATATATATACAGCTCAAATGTGACCACAATTCGTTCATACTAAAAACCATTCCATAAAGTTCAGACAAGGTGCCCTTATATTTCTTTTAACTATGTTAATTGAAGAACTACCCAATTTCAGCTTTATGCACCTGTCCGACTTAAGCCGCTTATTCTCTTACAGATCTATTAAAGTATAAATATGCTCATAAATATCTGCTGTTATAGGAATATTTATTAGATATTCCCAAAACCAAGTTACTTGCCATCGACAGAATTTAATATTCACAAGTTGAAGAAGAGGTCGATATAATTGAAAAGAATCTCGAAATTTGCTGTACAGTTTTCGTTTGAACACTGAAAACAACACTGGGTTATCATCCAGAATTTCTAATCCTAAATTCTTCTCCTGCAGATTGTCTTCCAGCACTTTTATGGGGCTCTTGTCCCAATCAAAATTCACACTTCTAATCACTTGTAATGCACGAGCTGATTTGCCAGTCAACAGGCGTTCCTTTTCAAGGCCTAACACAACTGCTTGGGCTTCAGCCTCAGTGCAACCAATATCTTGCAGATAATTCTCAAACAGCGTTTTTAAGCTTGAATTAGTTGAGTCATTTTCAACAACCTGACAGACTTGATCCACTTTGTCACTAAATAATGGTACATGTGTCAATACAATTGATAAAGTCATTGCTGTAATCTCGGCAGCACTTGATCCTTCAGCTGTCAACTTTTCTATACAATTTTTAGTGGCTTTTATTGTCATTTTAAGTGTCTAAGACCCCAAATGATCTACGCAAAAGATTCCTCAATTAGTATTTGCGCTACTACCCATTTCATAATTAATTTTTGTTCTGCTTAATGAAATTACTATGCTTTACAACCAACTTATATGTTAATTAATGTTTTCAACCACTCATAAGTGTTCTCGTCTATGGGCATGTTTAAAAGAAATTCCCAGAGCCACATGACTTGCCATTGGAAATTGTGTATGGTCACGTACTGAAGAAGTGGACAATACCGGAAAGAGGAGCTCTGAAATTCTTTATACAATTTCTGTTTAAACACTTTGAAAAATAGGGGATTTTGTTCTAAAACATCTGTCTTTAACCCCTTGGCCTGCAATTGATTCTGCAGTCTCAGTGTGGGACATTGAGGCCAATCAAAATGTATGGAGTCAATCAAAGGCGCAGCCAGGGGGGGCTAAAGGGGCTCAAGCCCCTCCCTTAGCAATCAGAATGTTGATGTTTATTTTCTTAGTTATTCACCAACATTGTAAGTCGAGATCGGGTGTATTGCAGAATGTTCTTCGGCAGTACCAC
>Ga0210059_1014378_pt1 | contig 11705 bp, 3 predicted proteins | sample Ectturendosymbi2_FD_188042 | JGI IMG/M metagenome (GOLD analysis project Ga0210059, IMG submission 188042) | Ecteinascidia turbinata endosymbiont from Florida, USA - Sample 2 (SPAdes) (version 2) | ecosystem: Host-associated > Tunicates > Ascidians > Unclassified | place: Key West, Florida... | reverse complement strand
CAGCCATTCGCTGGACTCTGTTAGGGGCTAATGAGTAAAATAGATTGTCAGCGAATGGCTGGTGGGAAGTAGGGAGCAATTGTTTGGGTGGAGAAAGTCAACACAATTAACACAAGATTATCCTAGCGCTGGGAAGCACTGAGTTTGAACATAAAAAATGCATGATTAAGACGAAATTCCGTCAAGTTTGTTGCATGAATAGGAACTAAACCATGGTAACTTTGGTTCACGCATACATGGGTTCTGTTGAAACTTTCAAGATTCTAGACTGAAAATTCTACCGTGCTTATGGAACACAGGACTTGGTTCATGGGCGCTATGCCAGCAAAAGTAGCCCAAATGATAAAGCAGGCCCATCCAGTTTCAACAGAAGTTCTGTCGGGTTTTTCATAGAGTGACAGTAGCCTACAGTGTTTCTGTCAGAAAACCTTATAAGCTGCAGTAAAAGGAGAAAGTGAGGATGGTGAGGCGTAGCGATGAAAATGAATCGTGAAAAATTTTGCGGCTATCTTTTTTTTCTTCATTTTGTTCTTAGGAAAGCTTTCATAGGAATAACACACTTTCTATTGATGAGAGACATAGGCTCTTTGAAATGTCACCAAGGTCTTTAGAAATCTTCTCTGCCTGTACCTTGCGCCCGTACTGGTTTGGAAAACGTATTGGTCGCCCTAGAGAGCAAAGATAGGCAGTAGTAATAATGATTCGTAGACTAGTACGTGTTGCTTTTTGAGACCCAAAACCCGAAATTTTAGATTGTATTTTTTTTCAAACAAGGAACAGGCTGGATAAACCATTCGAGATATAATGTGGCAATTACGCATGTGACTTTAAATTACATGGGAAAGACTGAACTGAGACCGTATAATCATCAATTCGTAACCATTTTAAACAACATACACGGCAATATTTGCTTTTTTGCAAAAACATGCAGACATGAAACACCCCTGAGCACAAAACCTCACGGTAATTCAGACATAACCCAATTATTGTGTTATCTTTTATCACAATTGTTTCAAAACTTTTTCCTTTTTGCACAATCAAACTTTTTGTAAACAGCATGACATTTCTAAATAAAGAGCACAAAATCAATGAATAGGTTTAAGGTATAGGCGAAAGCTATGGAAACATATACAGTATATAGCCAACATGAATCTGCTGTAAGATACTGATGCAAAAATTGAATTGATTTGAAATATAGTTCAGATTTTTTGTTTTAAGGATCCTGAACCGCGTATGAAATGAACTGATGTACTTAAACGTTCACGGCACTCATTAATACTGTTTCAACCAGCATTAAAGTTTTCCATTTAGGTTGGACAGATAGGTTTTGAATTTTAGGAGAGCGTTTGTATTTAGGGTTTGGCTAAACCAGCAAGTATGCTGCTAATTTTTATGGCAAGATGTTGAAGACTTCATTTGGTTATGTATTTCTTACAATGTAGAAACAAATACAGAGAAATCATTTAGCTGGAAGACATGGCATTGTACCATTGGAACAGGGATATGCTTTGTGTGGCGAAAAAGCAGCACACGCTGCTTACTGCCTGTGCACTCACAAGGAGCATAAACCTGACATCTCCAAACAAAATACCTGCTTTTTATTTGAAATAGATGTTTTTCATGATTTTACTTCGTGCAACTATTGCAGATATTAAATACAGTAAATCGAAAAATGAAAGAGGCGTTTAAAGTTCTTTAAATCATTTTACGGCAAAATAAAAATAAAGAAAACTTTACCATGCTTTTTGACTTTTTGGCGTAGCTCAAATGACACATGGTGCGTTCTTTTGGAACGCCTCTGTTTCTGGAGATATTTATTTCACCAATTTCGTTGAAAATAAAACCATTAATGAGTTTTTTCACTTTTGCAAACTCTTTGACTCACTAAAAAAAAACATGGCCAAGATGCTTTTGGCCTTTCCGTCTCTGTTATAGAGCCTTCCTTCATGCAAAACTCAAGAAGGTCTACAATGTCTATATCGTCAGTGCGCAGTAAAATTTCCGCAATAATTTTTATCCCCACTAGAAATTGTACTTTTATATTTGAAGTACATCGTGACTTTGGGTGACCTGAACTGAGCTTCTCCAAGCAGCGGTTTAAAAATACTCATGTTAACACCAATCACTGAGATGAGCGATTGTGAACTCTCTTGCTGCAGCCATCGGTGGACGCACACCACTTCAACCGTTAGCTTCTAGGAATAACCCAGATGTTAAACTTTTCTACACGCTTCTGATGTATTTAAGTCGTGTGACTTAAAACCGCCTTTTTTACTACCGGTAGGTCCCATGCAACCCGCTGTCACCAAGTAAGTGATTGAGTTGTATTCTGTCCAACACTGCCCTGCCTACCTCGAGGTCAAAAAACTTCTTTGGTAACACCTATTTTTGCAGTGTCAATTTTTCTTGTATTTATATGCTGGCATTCCGATTTTTCGCTAGAATGTGTGGAATCACCAGCAGTCTTGCAGCTCATACCGCAAGATGGATGCTTTGTAAATAAAACGTATTTTGATTTGTATCTTCATACACAGGTAGAGGAGCAGGCAAATTTTTGGGGGTGCGAAGAATTTTTGCCCAAATTTCCCCAAACTTTCCTGAAAATCACTCCAACAAAACGACTCCATTTCTTTTCAATATTGGGCGCATTTTTTTCAAATCAAAGCACTTCAAGCACTATTTTTGCCCAGTTTACCCCAAATTGTCCAAATTTCCCCTAACTTGCCCGAAAAAAATTAAGTACAAACTTGACCTCCTATAAAAGGTCAGCACTTTGATTTCGGGTGCCATTTTTGTAAAATCAAACCACAAAAAGCGATTTTACGAAGGTATCCCCACATTTTGCCCAAATTTCCATAGATTTTGCCCGGATTTTCACCAAATCAGACGTTTTGGGGATGCGCTTGCACCCCCTTCACCCCCGCTTCCTCCATAGGTACCAAGACGCACATTTTTGTTGCATAATTAGCACAGGTCCTAGTTAGAATATTTCACACTTCATTTTCATTTTGCACAAGTGCTTCAGCTTAAACATAATATCCGTGGTTTTCATTGCTTCAAAAGTCAACTAATTTCATTGTTTCAGCTAGACAACGCACCCTTTGTACTGTATTCATTTCCCTCAACTGCGGAAAATGAACTTTATTATTATTCAGAAATTAACTTTCTAAATGCATAAAATAAAAGTGAATAGAAAATTAACTTACGCCAAGCTGTCTAGCGTTATCTGAGCAGGTTATACTTCAAAATATAACACAAAAGGATAATTTTATCTTTATATTATCTAAGAGAGATTTATTTTTGTTTGCATTTACTTACTTCAATTACAGTATATTAGCGGCACCGATTTACCAACTTAACGTTGGTCAAGTAAAACTTTGCATTGTGACTCATTCTTGAGATTGTATTCATATGAAGTGAACCTTGTTGAAACATTTTCTTAGTGAACTAAATAAAGTACATACCAGACTTAATTGAGTATGCTACGCATGTTTATTTAAGAATTACTCAAGATGTGAGCTAGCATACCAAAAATTCGTTTGTCAAATCAGATTGAGAAAAATGAAAATAAAGTTTCAGCCACAAGAACGTAACGCTCACCGGTGCAAATGGAAAGAGGGTACAAGGTTACAGATAACAAATATCAACTTCAGTCGCAGTCATGTAACCCAAGCACTTTTTAATAGCAAGAAAATTTCATAATACGAAAAATAACCATAGAAGGCGTGTTTTCCTAACGTATTTTTAGAAGACTGCCACTGTGCCGTTTTCAGTAGGGTGCAACGTTCTAAAACATTTAAAAGTGAACAGTAAAAAGCGTCTGAAAGTTAACACAGAGTTTCTGTATTCATAACAACAAAAAATTGATCACGGAAGGTTTTCAGAAAGTCGAAGTAACGTTTGCATATTTTTCTTCTTCAGAGCTTGAAAAGTAAATACTTCCACGTAAGTCCATGCTTGCATAGATCCATTAATACAGCAGTTTTTACACAAAGCATTCTCATACGCAAAATTTAACGTTTAACAAACTTTTGAAAAAACTCTGAATGTATGATAATTACAAACTACTAGCATGCGAACTGCTGCCCATAATGTTGGTTCATGGCATGTGATGGAGAATGCCTGACAATTGCTTTGTTGCGTATTTCCGTATTGCCAGGAACTGGACATTTCCATCAAAGCTAATCAGTTGCACAAATGCGCAGAGTGTTATCAATATTTTGATGAAATATTTTCTACTGGTTACAGCATTCAAGCAGTCACTAAGACAAAACAAAAATTCAAACGAAACAACGTCATAAACAATAATACTGATCGAAATTAAAGGCGACAACTGATGTGTTGAATTGCATCGTACATCATTCCAGCATGCACATCCAATCACTGAGATTTCGAAAGATAAAGCCTTTCAGTGCAATCCTGTAGACAAAAGTATTCATTTCAAAACGTTGATGCAAATTTTTATTTACAATGAGTTTATTTAAAAACTATAAGCCATGCATTTACGCTGTGACTGGTAAGCAAAAAAGTTTCAAGCTGCCAAATTAAACCCTATTAGAGGATAAACATTAATATTATTCCGATTAACAATACTTAGTCCCGTTTACTTTTGGATCCCTTTTTTTTCGAACTTTTATGTTTCGTAGACCCTTTGGTTTTCTTAGATCCTTTTGATCCTTTTGAACATTTTGACCCTTTTGACCCACCAGATGGAGGTTTGGGGCTTTTGGGCGGGGAAGGGGGGGGTGGAGGTGGAGGCGGAGGCGGAGGATTACCTGAAACCTGACCTTGAGATTGGTTCTGTGACTGAGACTGTGAACCAGTGCCAGCCTGAGTTTGAGATTGATGCTGATGTTGAATATTTATTTCTGAATCTCCTCTGTTAATTGTCACTTGTGTTTGACCCTGATGTTGATGCTGAAAACCTCGCTTTTTAACCGTACCTTGCGATTGTCCTTGAGATTGGGATTGACCACCGAAACCGTGATTCGATTGAGATTGTCCTTGTGATTGTGACTGTCCACCATGCCCATGACCGTGTTGACTTTGACTTTGAGACTGAGACTGGCCACCCCATCCGTTGTTAACTTGTGATTGAGATTGACCTTGGCTTTGGTAATGACGCTTTTTCATTTGCGCTTGCGATTGGCCTTGTGACTGAGACTGACCACCAGCATTGTTGGATTGGGATTGTCCTTGAGACTGAGACTGACCACCACCACCGTTGTTTGATTGAGACTGGCCTTGCGATTGCGACTGGCCACCACCGCCGTTATTTGACTGAGACTGGCCTTGCGTTTGCGACTGGCCACCCCAGCCATTGTTTGTTTGGGATTGTCCTTGGGATTGGGATTGTCCACCCCATCCGTGGTTTATCTGAGACTGTCCTTGAGATTGAGATTGTCCACCCCAGCCATTGTTTATTTGCGATTGTCCTTGTGATTGAGATTGTCCACCCCATCCGTTGTTTATCTGAGACTGTCCTTGAGATTGAGATTGTCCACCCCAGCCATTGTTTATTTGGGATTGTCCTTGTGACTGGGATTGTCCACCCCATCCGTGGTTTACCTGAGACTGTCCTTGTGATTGAGATTGTCCACCCCAGCCATTGTTTGTTTGGGATTGTCCTTGTGATTGGGATTGTCCACCCCAACCGTTGTTACCTTGGGACTGCGATTGCCCTTGGCTTTGGTATCCACGTTTGTGCCACTGTCCCTGTTGCTGACTTTGGGATGGGGACTGTCCGCCAAAACCGTGATTGGATTGAGACTGCCCCTGAGATTGAGATTGTCCACCATACCCATTACCATGTTGACTCTGACTTTGAGACTGAGACTGGCCACCCCATCCGTTGTTAACTTGTGATTGAGACTGACCTTGGGTTTGGTAATGTCGTTTTTTCATTTGCCCTTGAGATTGCCCTTGAGACTGAGACTGACCACCACCGTTGTTGGATTGGGACTGTCCTTGTGATTGAGATTGTCCAGCACCACCGTTATTTGACTGCGACTGTCCTTGTGACTGGGATTGCCCACCACCATTGTTATTGGATTGAGATTGTCCTTGCGATTGAGATTGGCCGCCACCGTTATTTGACTGCGACTGTCCTTGTGATTGAGACTGTCCACCACCATTATTGGTTTGCGACTGTCCTTGTGACTGAGATTGGCCACCACCGCCATTATTTGACTGAGATTGGCCTTGTGATTGGGATTGTCCACCCCAACCATGGTTTATTTGAGACTGTCCTTGTGATTGAGATTGGCCACCACCCCCATTATTTGACTGAGACTGGCCTTGTGATTGGGATTGTCCACCCCAACCATGGTTTATCTGAGATTGACCTTGTGATTGGGACTGTCCACCCCATCCGTGGTTTATTTGAGACTGTCCTTGTGATTGAGATTGTCCACCCCAGCCATTGTTTGTTTGCGATTGTCCTTGTGACTGGGATTGTCCACCCCAACCATGGTTTATTTGTGACTGTCCTTGTGATTGAGATTGTCCACCCCAACCACTGTTTGTTTGCGATTGGCCTTGTGACTGGGATTGGCCACCCCAGCCATGGTACGGAGTTACGCCAAGACGTCGTAAAGCTTCTTTTAGCTGTTCGATATCTGCAAAGAGTAAAAAAAATCAATAGTCTTGCCAAACGCCCCTGCGTTAAAGTGCAGATTATGGTGATCGCATCAAATCAAATCAAAGCATCTAGACGTAAACGGAACACAGCTAACGTAAAACAGCATACTGGTTTTTATTCACCATAGCAAACTGAAATCTTAAGCTTTCTTTGTCATTAAACTTTAAAAACAATACAACATGTAATTCGAAAATCTGTTTATTTAGGGTCTGTTCAATAAACCCTAGTTTTCAAATAATATTTCTGACAACTTAGTTAAGCCACTGCGGAAGCGCAATATATGTCACACAAATTATTGTCATTTCTTACATTCATCACCTGATTTGGCCAATCTCGAAAATTGCAATGCTATGGAAAAAACATTTCTACGGTAACGAGCGATTATGAAGAAAGTGGAACCACGAATGCACCAGTGTCGAGTCCTCTTAAGAAATTGGTGGAAATTGTGTTTCACTTGGGGAAGGAATCTTTTCCCCCTAAAAGCTTGACTTCTTTTCAAAATATCCTTGTATTCGCAACAAGAAATGTACACTTTGCTCAATTGGCTCGTTTTGATATCTGCTATAGATCATATTAATATTTTATCACCCCAACCGGAGAGTATGCAGGGCGTATTTCAATATATTAACTTGCGATTATTAAAAGGTTGAGTTTTCGCTTTGATCTATACAAGCTGTTAAAACTGCCACCGTAACATTAAAATGAAAGGCTTCTTTCTAACGACAGCTGTTCGAACAGTGAGTCCCTTTGTAGTTTCACTCATTATTCATTGCGTTCCGTTGCTGTACATTGAGCTCTGCACTGTGGTTTTCTTTATATCTTCAAGGTCCCGAAAATTAACGAATGGGACCTTTGCAAACACTCCAGCATTTCCAATTATTGCGCGGTGCACTGCTAATTAACGCATAAAGCATTGTTTTATATAAAATATTTCGAAAACCCTAACGAAATAAAATCTTGGCCTATACCTATAATAAAATTTATTTTGTGGTTCTTCTGGTAAGCCAACTGTGAGAAAATTACTTCTCAATACTGCCATTCAAAATTACGCTGTACATTTTTTACAGCAACTGCAAGGCAATCGTACTCAAAGGCAGCTTGTAATACTGGTGGTTGCTGTAAGAACTACGCAGAACCCTGCAACATTTTGCTGTACGTTAATTTTATAAAGTTGAAACTTAGCAAACGTTGTAAATGACCAGATCAAGCAGGCTGAGACAGGTTTATCAGTAGCTTTTTGCATAAGACATATTTTGCCACATTCAACTCAAATGACGTATTCGATCAAAACGCAAAACGTCTATGCTTACCGTATTTTCTTCCCAAGTTCGCGTTATAACCTAAAAAAAGTGGCACGCATGAAACGTACTCGAACTTACAAAACAACAAAATCACATAAACAAAATAAAGTCTAGCGTTACAGTCACTGCAGATCTAAGTACATAGTATAAACATAAAACAAACGTATTTTTATGGCTCATAGTTTTAAATTGATTTTTATTTGAATAACCTTTCTTGTTCTAATGCAGCGGTTCCCAAACTATGGGTCGCGACCCAAACCTGGGTCGCGAAGGGTCGAAAAGTCGCGCCAAGGTGATTCAACTCTGCCAAAACGAACTTTTTCTTTTCATTTTTCAAGTTCTTTCAATTCTGTCATAGACTGAATTACTGTATTGCATCATACGCATTTCATCTGGCTTCGTATTCGTCTTATTATTGCGTGGATTATTGCATCATAAGTGGTTTTCCGAGAGTTTTATTGGCAGCGCAACTACTAGCCGTAAATAGCGTCGTAAAGCTTCTTTTAGCTGTTAGGATTTTGGAGCTGAATAGTTCATTAAATAGGTCAGTGAGTATCAAAGTTGATAGTAAGGGTTGATAGCATGAAAGTTTAGCTAAGTAGTAGCAGAGTAGTTTAAAACATTTTCACTTCCTAAGCACATAAACTCCAAATTTATCAATAACTGACTAAATTTACTGAAAACTAGCACATTACATTGCAGATATTATTGTTAAAAATTAGCATTTAAGGATGAGTCAGTATTCCTACAATCACCCAAAGAAGGTGGAGAAGGGGTCAAAAAATGAGTTGCACAGAGGCGATCCAAACAGGGGTTGTGTAATTTCATCGATACCACTGCTTACCTGCCTGTAGCTTAGGTCAGGGGTTCTCAAACTTGTAGTGTTATGGAGCCCATGAAGAGATGGACCACAATTTACGGAGCCCCAAAATAAATTTCTAAAAATTACGCCCCTGGTAATATCTATTGGGAACTAATAGATAATGCCATATTTCAATTACGCCATGTTGCCACATTTCGACGCTACCGTTGTCAAATGTTATTAATGCCGTTATTGCTTCTTTGGACAGTTCCAAAAGCAGCCAAGTCAGTATTTTAATAAGTAAACGAATAGCTCGCGGAGCCCCGCGGAGCCCCGCGGTTTCTCTCGCGGAGCCCTGGTGCTCCGTACGGAGCACTTTGAGAACCTATGGCTTAGGTAATTGAGAAAAAGGTATTGCTGACATTGTAAACGAACTTAATCCACACAATAATTATTTTTTTATTTGTTTCTTGAGGCATGGGTCACGAGGTGTTCACTAAACTCAGATTTGGGTCGCGCTCAAAAAAGTTTGGGAACTGCTGTTCTATTGCATGCAAAAGAAAAGTGATTTTTCCTTGCTTGTTTTTCCAGCAACTTGTACGTGTAAACTACAAAATCACATAAAATATGTAACGTACCGAAAAATTTTCCATCAATTGCAGCATGTGGTAAAATAATTTCCAATCAACTAATAACCATAAGAATGCTGGTTTCAAGCTACAAGTCTCTTCATTATGTATTACCTTTGTTCTGAGAGACATTTTATAAAGGCCTTATTATGCATTTCGCGTTGCTGATGTAACAAAAATTATTGCGAACAATTGTCGTTACAAATAGATTGTAAGCAACAAAGAGCCTTCTTGCTAGATTACAACTTTTCGCGTATTCAGTTGTTTTCTTTTGGTTTTGTCATGAAACAGCTGAGTTATTTTGGAAATTCATTTACATTTCAATGCACAGCAGCTCAATGAAAAAAATGAACCAAGTAAGCTTTGAGATAAAAAGTAACAGCGAATATTTTCACGTCCTAAGAAAAGCAAAATATTTTGAGTATTTTTAAGGAATGTGGCGTTGGTTGATTGGTTCTTACTTTATGGCAGTGGTTCCCTAACTTTTTCTGATTGCGTACCATTTGTGGATCCCGTACTGTCAACATGTAACACCTTGTTCAGGAAAACTCAATCTGCCAAATATCATTCGATCAAAAGTGTGGAAAACCAGATTTGACACAAATGTAACATGAATAAAATGACTGAGAAATTATAATGGCCATTTTTACAAACCAACAAGGGAAGTAGGCCACACAAAACTTGAGTGATTTGTTAACAGGACACAAATGAAATATATAGCTGTAAATATATTTTTTGTGAAGAAAAATAGGAAATAAGCCTAATCGCGTACCACCGTGAAGGCCTTCGCGTGCCAAGAGTGGTACGCGTACCACAGTTTGAGAACCACTGCTTTATGGCGTCTATTACAGCTTGCGTGATCCATAAAATTTTACTCTTATTGAAAAAAATGGCCATTGAAGATTTTGCAGCGTAAGCAATTTGCGAAAAAATATTAATCTCACCAAAATGCTCACTACGCGTTGATGTGGTGTTCTCAGTCCACTTTTTCCTGAAAAGTCCTGTGGTTTCCAAATTAACAAGCTTAATGCAATGCTTTCTGTGTCTTCGTTACTTTGGTTTTTAGGTTTCATTTCAACCATGTTCTTTTCATTTTGGCAATACTGAACTCTAGTGGAAATGCTCTGTCTACGAATTTTTTCTTACTGTATAGTCTGAGGAACTAAATTTGATTCGATAAATAAAACACTGCAAAACCCAGGACAAGTTGAAGCTTCTTTCAACGTTATTCGCCCCAACGAAAGCAATTCCTAAAATTGCCCTGCCATTCCGGTATTTTTTAAAAGCATAGCACGCTCTTAGCTGCGTTTTTACAAATCGTTTAATGAAAGCAGCATTGCTTCACTCTATACCAATGTTTACGCTTAAAATTCGTAAAGCGTACGAGATATCCCAAGATCAAACCGTTGTTTAATATCTAGGTTAATACCCAAAAGAACCATACTTGTTTTGACAATTTCAGACGGTAGTAGAGCCGTTTTAGCACTTGCAAAGACATTTAACCGACTCCTACATATTTCCCCTAAGGGGCATACTCAGCACATCTCGTTGCAAAATGTTTGCAAATGATTTAATTAAGAAATGTACTAGCACTACTTTGCAAACAATGAATGTCTGAAAATTTTTAATGCCGGTAGTCATTATGTCAGGTCGATACTCATCCTTCAGATTTGCGGGGTGCAAAACTGCAGTATTGCAGCAACCAGCAAGTCATCTTTAAGTCTTGTGTTTTAAAGAAATAGTGAAAAACTTTCAAAACTTCAAAATTGCTTTTCATTTTCACGCGGAATCTATTGAAGTTTGTAATTTGTATGCAAGTCTCTGTAAATACAGTAATTCAGTAACACGTTCCACCAGAAAGGTCATGCACATGGTTTCACCCAAGAAAAATAAATGTTTTTGAGATCAGGATCTTCTGAAGCATTGCCGTTTCAATAAACATCTAGTACTTGCGACGTTGTATTGAGGTTTTATTAATTTAATGTGAAGAAAAACGAAATGACTTGGATCTCAAAAATACGTGGATCTTAAACGCCAAGTCTCTGACTTGGATCTCAAAAGATAACGCATGAACATGTTGTCGGTTTGGATTGCATTTGTTAGATCGATGTAAACGTTTGTGAAATCAGGCAGCATTTGAATGATACACGCGTGCATTTTTAATGGAGGAAATCCACAGCATTAGCGAATATACAAGGGTGACCCAAAAAGATGCGTACCCATATTTTGTTCGATAAAAAACCCATTTTTTAACGAATGTCTTTTCTGTTGCAGGACGTGATAGGTGAATCTATGGATGATCGTTTGCAGCTATAGTTGCCCCAAAAATGTCT
>Ga0210059_1014377_pt1 | contig 11706 bp, 9 predicted proteins | sample Ectturendosymbi2_FD_188042 | JGI IMG/M metagenome (GOLD analysis project Ga0210059, IMG submission 188042) | Ecteinascidia turbinata endosymbiont from Florida, USA - Sample 2 (SPAdes) (version 2) | ecosystem: Host-associated > Tunicates > Ascidians > Unclassified | place: Key West, Florida... | reverse complement strand
AGTCGTATCAAGCATCAGGATGTTTTAGCGCCATGACTGGCCAGTCTTACCGAAATCTCGAAAGTTAATAGCTTCACAGTAAAGAGTTGGCTTCTGTCAAGTGCGCCCATTACTAAGGCTTTTAGTTCATAAAACTCAAACACTGCTCTAATTTCGATTCCATGATTTGTGCGCACCGTCCATGCGCAGTCGCGTGCATCACCGTGCTAATTCTTGATCAAACAAAAGTGGGATAGTGGCGTTATGGCGCTAAATACACAGAACAGCCTACTTTCAACCGTCGGTGAAAGTAGTGTTTTTAACGTGGTTTAGTTATTTAGCACACTGGCAGAAAAATTTAGCGCAGTGTAGTTGAGTTAATAATAAAGCATTGCATGCATTGCAACACTCATTCCAGTTAATATGCTGTGCTAATCAACTGAGGTGGTGAATAGGAAGTTCAAAGGTCATTTCTGTGGTTTGTCGTAAGTTGGTGCTGTTTCGCGATAGACAAAAGATTCCGCTTTTTCCCAATGCTTACTGCTTCCAACCATCTCCGAAAGTCATTGTCTGTTTTGTTGACATTCAGCTTCTTGCATTTTTTCATAGGAGTGGGTGGAGCTTTGGGCTTCATCGTGGACGGCATCGACTGGGAAAAAACGCTTGTTTCACAATACTTTGGCTCTCAAATCAAAGTAGTTTATATATTCGCAGTTGTAGCATACGTAGTGACGACTGCCTGTAACTTGTTCAGCATAAAGGTAAGTTCTTTTCGTGCTTACGTTCGTTTTGTGTAACCGTCACTTGTAAAGCAAATTAAGTATTCATACGATTATGAGACAGGTCAACTGCGACCTATTTGACGAAAACAACCACTGCATGAAAGCATTGAAACTGGTTTTGTTGCGTTTTTCTGCTTGATTTATAAGAGTTGACCGAAGTTAGTTTAAATAGCACTTGTACTGTGTATTCTGCAGGAGCAATCGAGGAAAAAAACAACAACATTCAGCAATGTCACTCCTGCTAAGACGCTCTTATCTTCGCAAGTGTCCTGCTCAAAATCTCGTAAAAATAACTGCGATCTTTCATATAAAGGTTGATACTAATGTGCCGTTATTTCTTCAAGGAACCATTGACCCGTGTTGATGGTTGCATTTCTCGGTTTTCATTGCGTGGTATGGTAATTACAACTAAGGTGACTGTGCCTGGGCTCATGACCTTGTTGATATTGTAGTTATTGTGAAAGGTTACTGCGGGGTAGGATGTTTGTTTATACGTTCAGCGAAAGGCGGTGCTCAGTCCTGGTTTTCGGAGCTGCATGCGTGTTCCCTTTTTTTGCAGCTTTGCACTCGACCTTCAACCATATTACTAACATAGATGAAACAAATATTTTTGCCGAGCGATTACAAAGCTGTGTTATTTGTCCAAGGTAATCGAGAAAAAGTTTTTGAAAGCTGAGCTTTTGAAAAGTTGAAGCGCCTGAGACCATTTTAAACTCGGTCTATTTTCCATCAAGAAATGACTCATGCTTGCGAAGGTTATTACGTAAATTTTACGGAAATTTTGGTGGGCCTGCTAAAGATGCAGCCACACTGAAACGTTACCTCACGAACCTCAGGTGGGATATTGCGGAAAGGGAAAATGCTACTGATTTTCTGAACATACCGAAAAATTCTGTCAATATCCGAGGTATTTCTCCATACTGTGTTTTGTATGGTCAACAAAATCATATCTTTTAAACAAGGTTTTATGCTTGTGTAAGTAATTCCTGTCATATGTTTTTTGCTAATCCTGTCGCTATCCTTTTTTGTAAGAGTTTCCTCCTTTTGTATTGGTGTTATAAATTCAAAAAAAATTCGGTCTCCTGAAGATTTTGCTTGAAACACGAAAGGTTTTTAGTTTTATCTTAGCCCACTTGTGTCTCTCTATACTGTGGTTTTGCTGTGTTGTTTACTGCCTGTTGAACATCATAGCATTTATGACAGTCTTAATCGCCAGTTCTGCTTTGTTTGAAATGCTTTGCTGCGTCAAATTGATTTCGCTTTTGCGCGAAACTGTAAAAGTTGAAAAGCACTGATTTGGCTGGAAATCTGTAAAGTTTTGGGGAACCATAGCTGGGTATGCGGAAAGTTCTTAACGTCTTTCGCTTTAGATTGTTTTCAAGCGAAGCATTTTAATGCGTAAACGCGATGCGATCATTTCTATGTTCATCATTATCCTGTCGAACAGTGAGTGCACAGCTGATCTGCAAGCAGGTAATTGTCTTTGATATGGCTTCTTGCCGCTCGGTGTATCAACCGCTTTACATCCAACTGCATGTCGCAAATCGTTTTCATGCCGAATAGAACATGAACCCTAATGATTTTCACATATTGTTTAGAAATCAAACAGAAGCACAAGCAAGGATACGAATCTTCCGAGGTGGCGTCACCGAAGAACAGCTACAACAATTTGGCAGCGGGAAGCAAATCCGTATGTGAGAGTAGTAATTATATATATCATGCGACACAGGGTCATTTCCCATTTCAGTACAACTAGAATAAAACTTGCTCTTTCATATTTACGTTTATATTTGTGTAAACATATTGGTTGGCAGGTATGCTATCGGTCACAGGCAAGCGTTTTTTTGTGTGGAGAATACGCTTCGGTAGAGAGACATGCTTTTTTCCGTTGTCTGTAATTTGAAACATATGTGGATGGTGCACAGTTTCGTATTTGTTACTTGGCAACCATTTTTTCTGCAGGAAAATTTCAAGCGCCACAAAGGTCGAGCCTTGCTCTATAGTCGCCCAGGTATTTTTTAACCTTTTTCTTTCGGTCTTAAGCCATTGAAACCTTTCATTCATTTTTTTAAACGCTATCATGCACGAAATACCCCTTAACTAAGTTTACCTTTGGAGATGATTAAGTTTACCTTTGGAGATAATTAAGTTTACCAGTGGAGATTTTCTGCCAGCTTGTCCTGTGTGATTCTCTGCGCCACAAAATCGCATCGCGCTCAAATTTGTTTCCTTGCGTTGACTGTGGGTATTGGACTCCTTGGGCGCTGATCGCCCGTTACATCATTTTGGCTGGATGGTTTCAAGTTGCGTCGTGTATGCTAATATGAAGGCGTCTGTGGAACCGTGCTTTATATAAAAGTTTCGTAGCGCATCCTTCAAATGTATTGTATTGATAACGAAGCGCTCTGGAAGATAAAAATCTTAGCAAACTTACGGGGTGAGCTCCACAAAGTAGGTGGTTGAATGCTTGCATTACCAGGCGGTTCTTAAATAGCAAACAGTTTGTCCCAGGTTCGGTTTCAAAAGTAATTTATGTCCTGCTTCTTGTTCACGTGTTTTTTTTTATCAAACACTTCCAAGCTGAAGGATTTCAGGACCACGGACGCCATCTAACAATCTTGCCCCACATCTCCTTCAGCAAAGGCTTGTACGTTTCCACGTCCTGCCCTGGCGGCTTGAATGACTGCTGCGATTCAAGTGCTGACTCGTCATCGTCGATCGACAGCGCTGAATCAGCGGACGAAGAAGAGTCGAACTTACCGAGTTCTTTGTCGGACGAACGTGAGTTGAAACTGAGAGTACAACAGCTGCAGGCCAATACGCGCGTTGCTGCTGTGTCAGGTCAATCCGCCTGTTCATTTACCGAAACAGTGAACTGGCCGTGTAATGAGCAAGGGCCTGTCAGTTACCAACTGACAGTGCAGTTGTGATCAGCTCTCCTTTTTGATAAATAATACGTGTGTGGTTTGACCTGAGGATATTTGTACGTTTCCGGCTCGTTGCCGGATCCGACGAGGTTGTTTACCCTTTGTTGGCTGCGGAGTCAGTGGACGGAAAATTACACCGGAAGCACGCTTTTTCTTCGAGCTGTTGCGTCAGTTAACGCGTCGCACGGTCTCTTTGTATAAATGATTTTCAGCAATGGCTTCTTATCACGACCAATTTCTCCTTCTTTTTGACGTAACAAAGTACTCCGGTGCATCTTGCCAGTTTGCTTCACGTGATAAAAAGCTTCACAATCTGCAAAACGTTGTGAGCGGTTGCATTATGACGTAACGATGCCATAGCGAGATAGTGGGAAGATTGAAAGGGTGCTTTAGACCCAGTTCGTGAAGTTTTATACCAGGGGTCACAAACACGCGGCCCACGAGGGCGTTCTATGCGGCCCGCGATGCATTTTGGGTATTTTGAAATAATTATAATTTGCATTAGTTTATTTATCGGTATTTAAAAGTGCTCGGCTAGCGAGTGAACAAGTTCCTTGTAAAAGAACGTAGCGACCGCTGGAAATGATTTGCCTGTAACTCACGATACCTTTCGCAGGAAATAAAGATGTAAATGTGTCTGTGGAGCTGATACATACCAACACTTGCACTCGTTCTTTTTTATTCATCGGAACTGACTTGACTTGCCTTATATTCCCAGTGGTGCATTGCCATAACTGCAGGATATCAAACCATTTAAAAGAAATTGACACGAAGAAGACGAAACGAATAACAAAAACAACCGCGTTCTATACACTGTCTACTGCAGTGGTTCTTAACCTTTTGTTCTGTCACACCTCCCTTGAGTAATTGTTCTTTGTTTCAAGCTCTCCTGATGTTAAATAAGTTTTATAAGCAAATGCATTGATTGGTAAAGTTATGGACAAAACTTTCAATGTTGCACAGCGCGCAAGGGGTCGCTCCCCCTGGAAATTTATTGACGCCCCCTGAGGAGGTGTGCCCCCCGGTTAAGAACCACTGGTCTAGTGTATGAGCTGCTACGATGCAGATTGTTTTCCGCGTACTCCAATAAAGCAGTTGCATCAAAGTTGAAGATCTGTAATGCTGAGATTTTGCATTACTCAAATAGAAGAAAATTGCCTGAAGTTACAGGATTGAAAATAAACGAGAGAATTGAAAATATTCAGTAAAGACTCTGTTTTCATCATTCTGCTTATCCATGTTGCAATCAATACCTGAGGAACCTGGAGTATGCGTGTCATGAATAGCCACGTGGTTTACTACTGTGCAAATGTCGACTAAATAATTTTGTTTTGGCGTAGAGGAGATTAAACCCACCCAAGAAGAAAGAAAATAGGACATTAAGAACTGTAACACAAACATCAGAAAGTTGCTTCTCTTCACATGTGGTCTGATCATCACGAAAGACTCCACGCTTTTGTAAAAGAGTTAAAAAAATAACAAAATAAGGTTTGAAAACGTCAGGAATAAATTCTTAGAAAGTCGATGGAAGCGCAGGTCGTTGAATACCGTTGGCTTGACGCAGTATTTCCAATAGTGGTGTAGAAATCTATTTTCTTCTGCCTGCGCTTTCTAAATGAACTTCGTGAGTGCATTCTTCTTTTTTCGATGCGTGATTTGCATGGAGAAAAAATAGCCTAAAGCAATTTTGTTTTTTATTAGAAATGCTGACATATTTTGGTCGCTTGGTTACAACACACGGTAATTCCATATTCGTTTTCAGATGACGCCAAAATAGTTTGGAGTGTGTGGAATCGAACGCGTAGCATCTGTGGTTGATGAAAGCATGGCAGCATTGCCTCCTTACACTTCACTGATTGCGTCATTGTTCGTTGCGCAGCGCGCAATATTTAAACAGTAACGTTGATGATGTTCTGATCTGATTCTTGTGCGTTCTGCTTGAACTAAACTTTCATCTTGTTTTTGAATATAGGCGAAGACATGTCTACTTCACTTCCCGTACTTTCTTCTAGCAGCGCAGCTAAGGGCTCGAACTTGCTAAACTTTATTCGCGGTAAAGAATTTGCCCGGAGGACTGCTAATGGCGAGAGTCTTCTTGTCGCCTCCGTCCTGGCGCCTGTTGACACCTTGGATCCGCTTGAAGGCACTGATGCAACCGTGGATCCGTTTGAGAGTCCTGAGGGGGCCGTGGATCGCAACAGAAATCAACTCGGAAACAGTGCCGTTGCCATTGACGATCACGAAACTAAACGCGCTGAAAAGAACTTAACAGTTGTCCGTGAACTTGAAAACTGCGTGTATGGTGAAGCCGATGTCGACGAGAAGAAAGAAATAGGGGAAAAGCGAAAAAAGAAACACAAGAAAAAGTTAAAACGACAAAATCACGAAGATACACGCCGGGAAGGTTAGTTTTTGGTGTCTGAACCAGGGTTCCGGAGTCGGAGGTAAAATATCCGACTTCACAAAAGTTCCGATTCCGACTTTTCCAAAATTTCCGACTTCGACTCCCGACTCCTTAACATAAAGGGAATGAAATTTGGCTGTTAAAATCAATGGAAATCGTGGTACACAACAAGAAATCTCTGTTTCAACAAAATTTTTAAAAGAAATTGTACCATTTCAACAGAAATTCCCAATAGAAGTGTGATCTAAAAAATGATCCAACCGGAGATCCGGAGTCGGACAAAAAAGCCGACTCCGACTCCCAGTCTTGTTAGGAATCCGACTTCGGATCCACCCATAAACCTCTGACACCTTACGACTCCGCAACCCTGGCCTGAACGGCTTGCAAGATGCTTTTCAACGCACCATGCGGGCATAAAAAACAATGTAATCCGTTGCGGATATGTTAATTTTGTAAAACTTCGCAATGGCAAAATAAGGTGAAATTCTGAAACCGAAGTTAAAAGAGCGGATGGCGTTTACTGGTATTTCGCTGTTACCGAACTTCTTGCCAAATGCTTTTGAGCAAGAGACCAGGAACTATAATTGTTCACCAACGATTTGTCACGCTTTGGTGTGGAGCCAGCTCGCCTATAATACGTAGCTAAAATGTGAGAGATATTTATAGATTTCTCAGAGCCTCTGGCCCCGAGAACATCTCTGGAGCAAATGACGAGTGTGAAAAACTAGTTTGATGGTAATGAACCTTTCTTTGCTTCTGTATTTACTATTTACTGTGCAAACGATATGTCGTGTGGAGTTGGATCGAGTTACGCTTTGTTTCTTGCAGAGAACCCGGTCTCGCTACGACAACTTTGGTTGTCCGTGTTGACCATGCCTTTGCAACTGCGGTGGCTTTGCATCGCGCAACTTTTCGGCTTCGTTGGTATGGAAACTATCCTTTTGTGGTATACAGATTTGATGGGAAGAGTTGTGTACAATGGAGATCCTCAAGTGAGCTTACTATTTATACTTGGTGTAGTGTAAGGCTCATTGGCTAAAGCAACGGTTTTGGCCATACAACGAATTCCAATACTGTATGCTTTGACATGTTTGGATAAGTCATAAACTTTCATGATCGCTGAAATAGAACGGTGCGTTGCTGTGATATCGTTAGCTGTGCTTCTACAAACAGATCCACAAGTGATTTTTACATTTTAAAAGTTGAAAAAAATTGCATCTAAACTTACGTTTAAAAGCGCAGACTTATGGGAAAATGAACTGGGAGCGACACAACTGGAAAAACATTAAAAGTTACTTGTGAGTTTGAAAAAAGAGCAAAATATCAATTGCAACCAGGTGCCTATGGTGCGGTAACAAAAACAATAAAAAATCAAACTGATGCTTCACCTTCAGAGCATTGCATTTTTATCAGTGGTGCAGCATCTTTTGCGAAGACTGGACCTGCCAAGCAACCGTTTTTTTTTTTTTATAAGCGTCGACATACAGCACAACTGGCGCAGTAACTTGCAGCACATTGCGGTGTCTGTTGAGTGTGACGCGTTTCCGCAAATCAGTCATGTGTTGAAGAGACAGCAACAGTTGCATCCAACGAGGCGAACGTGATTTCATATAAGTTGTTGCACTCAACCCAAGGGTGAGTCACGCTATAGTGAACCACACGCATACATCAATGGCATAACTTAAGATTGGCACGTTGTGATGCGCGTTGTGCAGCCATGCAGGATTCGATGAAGGGTAAGCGCAGGTAATGTGATCATAAATTGCCCAATTTGATGGTCTGCAGTGGTTTATGTTTCAACGCCTACACACCCACATATTCATACAAAAGAGAAAATCACCAATTTCGTTTATTTTTCGATTTCCGGCTGGTGCGTGGCTGTGGAAATCAAAGACGTGATCATTGTGTTTTTGTAACTTGTTTCGTTGGTTCGCAAAGACAGCTGGTAATCTATTGTTTTTATTGGAAACACTTCCTTGGTGACATTAACACAGTGAATAAGGTTTGTTATGACCTGTATTTCCATCTTCGATACCTGACAAAAAGCTGACCTTGCTGCGGAGACAGAGCCTGAGCACATAAATCAAAAATCGGAAAATTATGTGCGCTGCGTGCTTTCGACAGTCTGCCTTTCTAAGCACTTGGTTACCTCACACTACCTGTGTCGCCAGGCTGCATCGAATTCGACCGAGCTCACTGCGTACAATGCCGGCGTGAAGATGGGTTGCTGGGGTTTGACAGTTTACTCTCTTGCAATGGTCATTTTCTCGGGTGAGTGAACGTCACGTTGATCAGGATTGTTAACGGAGAACACGGTTTCAATTCGTAGCTGCGGTTAGGCAGCCTGTCTGTAATATGTGTATACATATAATTACCAAGGAATGGTATTTTTCCAACCATTGACATGAAGGATTAATATCTAGTTTCTTCGTCGCCATTGCGCCACTTTGTGTTTTTACTGAGGCAGTGATACAGCAGCATGATTTCTTTGAACTCCGCTGGAAATATCAAAGATTGATTTGTTGTTTTTCAAACTTTTAACTCGTATTAAACCGCTCTTGTCGCACAACTTTCAGCATTTTATCTCTGTTGATATGATTTAAATGGAGTTTCGATTGTTTTGAGCTTGGGAAGAAAAAATGTTCGAAATAAATAACAAGTCAGCGCAAGAAGGTCGCAATTTAAGGGTTTGATTTTGAGATAAGAGGATGTGGATGTATTGGAAATAGCTTTCATACTGACAGCAGTTCCGTTCTTAGTCTCTGAAAGATAGGAAAAAACGTGTCCTGACGACTGTTTTTGTTCCAAGGTGTTTATACCCAATACGTTATTGCGCTTAAAGTGAGTCACAATGACAATTTCCGTAATACTGTACACACTGTACCTCGTAGATTTTTGTCATGTTGCTTGCAGATTTTCTGAATCTAGCGTAAAATCATCCAATTTTTGTATCCTTTTAGTAAGGCATGAAGCGAAGTCATTGCTTTTGAGGGATCGTTGCCCGTAATCTGTTTTTCAAACTTCAAACCGTTGAGACACGACGAGTGGACGTTTTCCAAGCTTACTAATGCTGAGGTTTTGTCAAGGTTCATGCCAATTTTCAATGTGGCCCAATGTTTCTTTTAAGTTAGTGTTTTTTTTTATTTTGCTTCTCTGAGCTGCTGTGTCTCAGAAGAAAAAAATATTTTCTTCCACGCTTATATCGCAAGTTCGCAAGTTCAACAGTGCAATGTTGTAAACCATTGTTATATTTTAACACACCGTTTTATTTGTGCAGCGGCCATGGAGCAATTCCGCGTCCTGACCAGGATTCGCATTCGCACTTTGTACTCCCTCTCGTTCCTCGTCATGGTCGGCACGACGATCATAATGTTCTTTTTCACCACCACTAACGTAGTGCTTGGCCTCAGCTGGTGCATCGGCATCACCTTCGCAATTATGCTGACCGTGCCGTACGTACTGGTTGGAAAGTATCACCAGATCAAGCAGGTGCGTTGCGTTCGCTGTTTTATAGTTGCCGCTCGAGGCGGGCAATGGTCACAGCAGTTGCTTGTGCTGAAAACTTGCAGCGGTGATTGCCAGGCGCAAGGTTGTATTCTGAGGCATTTACTTGGGCTGAATAACTCCCGGTTCGTGTGCTTAGCACGGTAGAGGTGCAAACAACCCGTCCTGTGCTATTCTGTTGCTTTGATGTAGTTGGCGCGTTAGATTACAACTGAAGCCGTTGTCATGGCTATCACGGCCTATTTTTGTTTTACAGTTTGTTTCCAGCTGCTATGGGATTTCAGTAGGACATGAGTGTAGTTTGACTGCATCTTCCTGTTGAAAGTTGTGAATTACGAAAGGCACACTTTTTGGCAAAAATGTGGGATAGTGTACGGTGCTGAATGGCGGTGACTGTTGTCTAGGAAAGCTTGTTTAACTATTTAAGGTCGATAACACCCTCTCAACTGAGACTGCAGTCCAGCAGTAACGCGGATAGACCACTTGATAATACTGCACAAGGACCTTTTGCTGCTTTTTGTAAGTTTGTACGTCGAATTTTTCAACGAGCCGGAGGTTATGAGCCAGTGGTTATTAACCTTTTTTCTATCATGCCTCCTTTAAGTAATTGTCCTTTGTCCTGGACCGGAGGTTATGAAGTAAAGGTGACCAAAAGGTTGTTCGCTCTTTCCCGTCAGGAAAAGAAAAGCAATATTGCAACACACAGTCTTCCCCTCTCCGTTGTAATGACTGCTTGCATTCTCACGCAGTAGATTCAATGCAAGGTCTCTTCTACACAAATGCACCCACAGCAACGCCTTTCTGTGCTAACGCTTGTTTTCCCAAATTTTGCACAAATGGCACACGACCGGATTGGCTAACGTAACAGTTTGGCGAATTACTACCACGAAATACGCAAAAACGATCAAAACCATCAAGCATCGGTCGTCGCGCACGTGACCAAGAACCGCGTTCGGGCTGTGGCAGAGGGGCTCATTTGCACACGCTATCAGCCATCCGGAAATGGAGGCTTCACTTTACACCCGCTACGCATCCGTAGAGGAGAATGAGCATAGTCCAGATTTACGGCAATATTGCCATAATGGGAATAGTTCACTCACAGGGAAAGAGCACGAACTAGTTGAAAAAGTCAAACAGTATTTTTTGGATGCTGTTGGCACTCTTCGACTAAGCGTCAGGGCTCTAACTCTGGGGAGCTGGGCAATGGGTGCAAACTCTTCTACTCCGTTGAGCCGCAATCTGGCCCAGGCTGAGACGTAGATACTCGCAAGCCCCGGCTTTGTTCACGAATGCCCTTGGAGAAGGGTATGCTTATTGAGGTTAAAGTTGGCAGACGGCTCTGTGTGTTTGATACAGCTATACGGCCCAAACACAAGCGCACTTTACCCTGAATTCGTGGAGGAAACTAGTGGTCTCTTGTGAAAGTTAAAGCTAATGAAGTTACGATGCTTTGGAGGCACTTCAATGAACAGTCGGAGTCGACGCTGCAATATGGAAAGGTGTGATCCGCCGATGTGGTGACGCTGACATAAACGCCAACGGAAGGCAAGGTGTAAAAAGAGGCGTCGACTGGTGATCTGCAACTTACGCTTGAAAAAACCAACAGGGTTTACACAGACGTTCAGGACTACAAGAAGGAGGTCCTACCGAATAAAGCGTAAGGCCTTGGTGGACAAAGATATAAGAAAGACTTGCAGACAGTATATCTTCCTTGTTCCGAGAGCTCCCAGAATGCACACCGGGCGTAGAAGAGGAGTGGTGGCTGCTCACAGCAGCTCAACTATTGCCTGCTTGGGCAAGCGGACAAAAACGACTTACTGTGGTGGCAAATGGGGAAAAAGCTCTTGGCGAATCAGGAAGTGAAATAGACTTCGAACCAAACAAGAAGCCTACAAGTCTTGGCTTTGGAACAAAGCGGAACCTTCTTTGCATTCGCGGTACGCTGAGGCATAAGAGTCCGCAGCCTTCGTGGTAAAAAATTAAAAACGCAATCCTAAGAGAATTTCTGACAGATTCCAAATGCTGACAAGCCGACAAAGCGTTCTGGCAAACCATCCAGTTTCTCATGGCAGAAGATTTAAAACTGCTAGATACCTCAAAGACTAAAACT
>Ga0210059_1014375_pt1 | contig 11709 bp, 8 predicted proteins | sample Ectturendosymbi2_FD_188042 | JGI IMG/M metagenome (GOLD analysis project Ga0210059, IMG submission 188042) | Ecteinascidia turbinata endosymbiont from Florida, USA - Sample 2 (SPAdes) (version 2) | ecosystem: Host-associated > Tunicates > Ascidians > Unclassified | place: Key West, Florida... | reverse complement strand
CAGAAAGTTCTGATTGGTGGTAATAGTTTGCGGGGCCACTTGGCCTTGCACCGTTGACAATAAAACACGATGCAAAAATAGAAAGCTTCTTCAGAATGAAGTCAACAGCAAAACAGGAAAACAAATTTAACTTTAAAAGGAACATTTACATCCCCAAAATGTGTGTGGACCTTGGCCCCGGGGGTCTACAACACAATCCAAGATGGAATTAAAAAAGCTTCAAAGATATGAAGTTGTGTTTGTACTTTAAAATCATAAAGTCACTCTTTCTTTACCCAGCGTTCGTTTTGCGTGAAGCACGTCGACAAAAATCGTCGAATCTGCAGTCACGGGCGTAGGCGCAAGTATCATCTGAGAGGACTTAAACATTGACTTCATTCGTTCGACGTGTTTTGCGAAACGGGTCATATTTCGATTGAAAAATTGATCTCACGTAAACTTGAACCTCTTGCTAAATATTTGATATCGTGTTGATATTGTTCCGTAGTCCTTCATTAAAATTAAAAAAAACATTTTTCCAAGCACTGCAAAAATGTGGATAAATTGTGTTTGGAGACAATTAGCTTCAACATTGCAATATTTCCCTAACATTATTTGATCCGTCTGATGTACTCAAATCTATTTCATTATGATGATTTCTTAGGTGTTATATCTTCAAAACATATTTTTTATAAAGTTTGCCCCAAAATAAAACTGCTGAAGTCCATCTCCAGCTCTCATCATCTAGGTAAATGGAAGATAAATAGTCAACAAGAGAGAAACACCAAGCAACCCGCCACTTAAGAGACAGAGATTTCAAGCACGTAGTTTTTAGAAATGTGGCCTTGTTTTTTGATTCTACCTCTTCGCAGAAAAACTGTTTTGTCACATCGGTTAACAATTAGTTTGAAAAGGTATCCAAGCTACTGTCGATAAACACCATATTTTGATAATAACTGATCTCACACTAGCTGCTTGTGGATGCTTATAAAATGCAATGATGCCGGTTTCCCGAACGCAACAGATAAGACACAAGACGTATTATCAACTCACTATCTCAGTGTCATCACAAATGGAGCCAATGGCAATTCCTCTCTAAAACAATATCCTTCAATCTTACCAGAACTTTAGCACTCCATTACGTGAAGATTGCAAAACCCATAGGTGTAGGATCAGGCATTTTTTGAGGGTGAGAAAGATTTTTGCCCGAATTTTCCCAAACGTGCCGGAAAAGGGTAAGATTTTTGTGCAACTTTACCAACAAATTTTCTCCCACAGAGATCATGAAGATTTTTTTTGGTATAACCTCCATAAAAAAAGTCTTCAAGTGTTTCTTTGTTTTTCTACAAACATTGGGCGACATTTGTTCAAATCAAAAAATGTTGGACGCCATTTTACCAGGATTTTTAGGAATTTTGCCTAAATTTTCAAAGATATTGCCCAGATTTTCAGGGTATTTGCCCAGAAGTTCAGGGATTTTTTAACGATTTGCAACAAATCCAAACTTTTGGGGGTGCGCTTACACCCCCTGAATATCCGCCTCCTACACCACTGGCAAAGCAAAGCCTAACCAAGCCCGGGAAATGAAATGGACCGGTTTCACACTGTGTCCTTTTTCTCACAAAGTAAAATGTTGCACATGGTGAAAACATTTCATTCTGTAATGCATTCACAAAGCAATATCATTGTTTGTTGATTGGGAAACCGAAGTGCGAAGTGATCGAAGCGAAGTTCTGACCGGTGATAACATTTTGCAATGCTGCTTGGCCTTGCGCTATTTCCATTGTGGAATTCATTGGCTGATTTGCTGAAGCAAAAGCACAGCTTTTTGTCTCGTGAATAAGAACAGTACAGGACGATGCAAGACTTTTTCCATATTCTGTAAGAGTACAATGTCAATGCATGCAAATGGCAAGCTCTTTAGGATGAAGTCGACAGTAAAACAGTGGAAAATAATCGAACCACTCATCAACAGCAAATTTCTCTTTTAAATCTTCAGGCCATAGATCCAGGGTCTGTAACCAACAAAAGCTAATGACTGTAATCCTGATTGGAACGTCAGCATTGCGTAGTGAAATGCAACTGTGCACTATTCCTCCGACTGCAATCAGTAAAGCGTAATTAAATTAGTTACTACCAAAAGGATGTAATTCCACAGCTCAAATGATTGGTATTTACGTTATCAGAAAAACCCACTGCTTACAATGGAAGAATTTGTGCATTACATACAGAGCGGAAAACGCCACTCAATGATTAACATGCATAGCGACAAATCGCGCTGTGTCAAAGGATGCATATAGTCATTGCTGTTGGGTGCTGATATCGCTTAAACCAACCTATGGGCGGAGAGGAATTGCAAAGTCTTTGAAACCCGGAAAACGCACTAGAGTAATTCGGTAGCCAGGGTTTCAAAACAACGTGCGGTGCGATTACAATTGGCTGCGTTACGTCAAAGCGGATCCGTCGTTGTTGGCCTCGCAACACATAATATAACCACGTTTTGTTCTATACGCACTTTCAGAACGTTCGTTTAACTTTGTGGAAGGATGAGTAGCTTGCAGCGGTTTCCCCTGTGAGTGAGTGGAAGGTAAACTTCGCAACTTCTAGGGAAAAACAGCTTGCGATTATTTCGAATATTTTCGTAGGATGACAAAGATAGGGTAGAAAAACTTGACTGCGAGACATGCTCAAAGAATTTTAATCACGAACGGATGCTCAGTTGTTGAGGGATAGAGGAAAGATTGTAGCTTCGGCGATGAGCTCCAAACTTATTTCAGGATGTCTGAAACTCTTCCAACTGACACTGCTGAATGTAATTTAGGAGTTATAACAATCATCTCGATTATGCAGTGACACATCAAGTCCTTCAGCAGGTCACTCATATAATTTCGAAAAACTTACTTTCATATAACTGAACACATTTTCTTGGAAAAGTACGATTTTTACATATAGTAGCGGTTCAAAAGTTTTATATTTACGTACATTTTCTTGTTCAGGTCAGCTACTGTTTTAGAACTTCTCAGTTTGCGAGATTGACTCGCTCTCTACATACAAACAAATCTACTCTTGAGCAAGTAAACCAACGGGACCCCAAAGAGATGATGTAACTAAGAAAGCTGATGAAAATTTTATTCAAAGTAACTTTCACTGAAAAGTTAATGTTTTGATCATAGTTTATTGCAACACAAACGTTTTTGCCTCATCAAGTGGCACCGGGAAATATATAATCTTTTTGCATAAACTTTTCATTAATTTCAAAATCATTTTACAACGAATTTGAAAATAATTCTCTCATTCCTTTTACCTTCCACTGAACGTGTTTTATTGACATATACAATTACATTGTGCGGAAGAAAAACAAAAAGTCCAAGAAAGATTGCACAGGTGAAATATCAAACTTATCACATCAAAAAACAAGTCTGATATTTGCAATTAGTTAGTGATTAGGAGATGAAACGAAGGGCAGACAGATATACGGATCAAAACAAATAGTAAAACTAATTACAAATGCTTAGTGATTAAACAGCTAAGGCGAAATGAAACCGATTAAACGGATCAAGCGTTCTTCGAAAGTAAAGTGACCTTTCACGATTTTCATATCTCGCATGAACCAGAAGCCTTTACATGGGTTGGTACTTATGTGCATGGAAGCTGAAGTCAGTAGTAAACTTGATTATATCTTGCTGATAGATGAATATGGCAAACGAAAGTCACAAATTGCAGTTACATTTCCTGAACGGTTTGCATTGCCAGTTTTTTTCTTTTCTCAGCCATAAGCGCTTTGGTTAGTTTTTGTGTCATGTTCACTCTTGCTTTTCCTGTTACGTCATCCAAGCTTTGGTGTCTATCGGGGGCGTAACGAGTGGGGGGAAAGGGGGAAAAAATTCCCGGGTGCCTAATCACCATGGGAGCACCGCCGAATCACTGCGGGGTGCGCCGAAACCTTGCAGCAATGTGACAGGCACTTTCTTCAAACCGGTACATTTGCTTTCGAAAGATCTCAGTTTCGAATGTGGGGGCACCACACTTACTTCGTACCGGTCGCCATCTAATCTCATTATGCCAATGGTGTCTGTAGATGACATAATAAAAGCTAAGGATGATATTTGAAATGAGTTGCACTTGCCTAAAAGTGCCCCTCATAGAACTTGACCTCGAGCGCTCCGAAACGTAACACAGCGCACCACTGGTCGGAGGAGAATTTTCGGCTGCAGGGATAAGCCTCAAACGTTTTGTTACGAAAACGAAAGATTTCGGAAACTCTTGCAACTGTCACAGTTGAAGATAAACCGAAAGTTGTAGCATCCAGTTCGATTAAAGCAGCGACATAAAAATCCTTCCGCAGGACACTCCTACGTTTCCAAATAATAATACTATTGTACAAATGCTTGCGAACGAAAATGACGAACTTTATATGTAACAACGGCAAAACAATTTTTATGTGCATTTTTGTGCAGGTCACTTGTTGTTGTTGTTAAGCTTTTCAGCTTGCCAGATTGTCTTGCACTCTTTATAAAATAAAACTGCTCTTGAGCAACACTTCGTCATGCCGTTTATACATATTTATCTCAAAAAGAACAACTTCAAACACACATACGAAATCACCGCCAGGCCTGGATTAGACGACGTTGCTTGTCAAGCGATTCAGGAGAGCTTTCGTTGCTCGGGTGTTGACTCCATTGATGCTTACCCTGGAGCGAAGCGAGTCAGCATAACGTGTCCAGCCTACATCAACCGACAAGACAACTTCGGCGTTCCAGGCGACTTGGAAAATCGCTCCAAGATTTTCGTGACTCTGTTGCAAACGCTCGAAGAAGGAGGATGGGAGATCTTGCTCGGTAGGAGCATTCATGATCACGACGGCATCATTTTCCGATGGAAAGGATGCTGCAGGGGTGATAGTCCCTGTTGGACGGGAAGTACACAATGCCACCACTTGCATTGCAATCAAAGAAGACGTTTTTTCCCACCCCTGGATACAACTATATTCCCCTCACATAAATAAAATCTCCATCTAGCAAGAGATGTTTTCGTGCTGATGGGCTGTGCAGTGAAAATGAAAATCTCATTTTCGGTGTGCTTAATGCAGAATTTTCATACAAAAATAACGTTAATGTGTGAAAACTGTTCACTGGTGCATTTCGCAATAAATTGCATTTAGTTGCAGTCAACAAAAGGATTTTGTTCAACAACCATGCTTTATAAGCACAGCGTGTGCAAAAAGTGGTTGCAGCTTGATTTTAAGGACGCGTTGATTGTTTCTCTGAATTCCTGTGAAAATTGACATGTAATGATCAGTGACATGTCACTTGCGGTTGATTGTGGGTGGTGTACTGTGGGCAAGATGCAATGTGCTGACTTTGATTTTGTGATAAACTGGTTGGAAAATTTTGATCCGATTTGGTGGGATTTTTCATTCTTTTCGCCCATGCCTATCACGGTGAAACATGACAAAAAGTTGAGGTGACTAGTAAAAAATGCAACATGAACTTGACCAATCGGAGAAAATTACTATGAAGTGTTTTGTGCAAATCAGTTGTTTTGCGACCGTTGTACCAAAGTAATGAAATCATCACATCCTTTGTTTCATCTTCAGTTTCGATTAAGAGTATGCTACAATTTTTTGCGTTAACTTGTTATTTTAAATGGGAATCTACACAACTATTACCAGACCCGCAAGTCTTGATTTGACCTTGGAAGCAGTTTCATTGGAAGAAGACCTCTGAAACGAAATTCCGCTATAACACGTTTTAGTACTTGCAGCAAAGTTGTCCAATGCATTGGTGCGAGCCATGCGATGGCATCAGCCTTTGAACAGAATCAATAATAAATAGCGGAAGTGCAGTCATAATCTTTTTTCTGTATAGTTTCCTTTCAGTTGCTCTGTGGTGACATTTCTCTGCGCCGGACAACTGTTGAACTGTTTGTTTATCAGAACCCCGAGGAGAGAAACGTAACAACGCGTGCTGAGCAGTCGAACTTACTGTGAAAGTCATCGAACGTGCAGCTCGCTACTGATTGCAGGTAGAAAGCTGAATCCAGAAATTCGAAAATATTCTGCAGGTACTGTAATTACGGAAGGTTTCTAGCTAAAGTTTTTCCAGAGGCACTTTTAAGGTGAAAAATGTTATAGAAAGCTCCAGACCAGTATTCAGGCAGGAGTCCACAAAGTGTTTTGTAGGGGTGCGCGAAAACTGGTAAATTTGCAGTTGAGTGTTACAACGTGCAACACTTTGTTTACCGTATCGTATGTTGCTCTTCACGGGCCAGATATTGTATTTGACGCAATGGTTTGTGTTTGTCTTCAACTGAAACATCTGTCGCATAGTTATTTTTAAGCCATGTTTGCGGTAGGAGAAAGGCCATAGTTTCAAAATATAGTTCAACAGTGTTCATGGACTTAATATAACAGCTGGCAGACGATTGCTTCCATCTAATTAATATCGTTTCAATATTAGGACATTTTAGGCACGCTAATCGTTTGTCAATCAAATTAAAAATTTATGCCACCCGTGCAATTTAGATAAAAACGATCTTGCCCGCCGTAGCTCAGCCGCAGTTATCAGGCAAGCGATGAGGCAATCGCGTGAACTTTTCGCTGTTTCCTGCTGATGTTAATCTGTTCAGGGATGCTGAGTGAAAGTACGCAAAATGTATTATGATGTGTCGAGCACGGCCGATTTAACTCCGAAATCTTGACACCTATTTCTCAAAATCTTTTGATATAAGATTATGTTACATGCACCCCCACACTGTATTAAAGTTTCATCCATAAGCAGGGCTGGATTAAGACGAGATCTGGCATGATGCTGCAGTGCAAAAAAGGTCTTCTTCTCGCCATTGATACATGCTTATTAGACACTATTCGCAATTAAAAATAAGTTTAGTCTAAAATCTTCTGTTTCATCTGAAGCTATTTTATTAAGACTACAGACACCGTTGACAACAGTCGCTGAATTTCTCCTTAGTAAAACTACGTTTTGTTCTGATGGAAGTATCAACAAGTTCGTTGAACTTTGTAGGATAATGAATAGTTTGCAGCGGTTTCCCCCATGAGGGAATAGAAAGCAAACCCCGCTACTGTTCGCGAATAAAGCTCTGCAAATACTTTGAATGATTTTGTGACTGGCAGACAGGCTAGAAAAAGCTGGATTTTGAGACTAACTTACTAGAATGCCCACGATCGTCGTTTTGACGGGTTGAAGGTGTGAAAGGTCGAACATCGTTTTTGCTTTTGTTGCTAAATGGGTGCCCTGTGACTTTTAATAAGTCTGTTGAATTAATCGGATAATGAAACAACACTTCAAAATTTTTTTCGTTTGGGGAGCATGTAACCCTGATTTTCTTCATGCCCAAGGTAGTTATTTTGACTTGTTGCGTTCTCGTGGTGGTAGCCATTGCAACTAGATTTTTTCAAAACGTGTTCTAATTTTTTCTGTTTGTCTTCTAAAATACTGGCTATCGATTTTTCATTCATTTTATATTTTTCTATGCCACAGTAGGCAGACTAGTGTTAACATAATTTGAGGAACAACAATAAGGTTATTGCGAGAAATAGACGTTTTGTTTGTAACAGATGAGGTTCTCTCACTTTTGTGTAATATTGCCTATAAGCATGAGGACAGTGGGTTTGAATTGGACGGCTTACATATTTTTTATCTAGATCCGCACTCTTGTTTCAGTGATGAGTCTGAGCAGGACTTTTCAGAGAGCTTCAATTCTGAGACTCGTTTAACTGTTCACCCTCCTGGAAGACCTCGGGTCCAAATTCAACTTAGAACAACCGCAGCTACTCAGGAAATTGATGATATTGATGCTGCAATAAATATAAGTCACATTGAAGAGAAAGCAATCAGAAGATTGAGTTGGAATCTGACACTTTACAAAGGTTGTCTTCTCTCTCCAGACGTTGATGGTGCTGTTGAGAAAAGCTATATAATATTGCTAGTTACAGATGAAACGGAGTCGCTTCATATAACTCCTGGTGATTATTTGCTGGGAGTTCACAGCAGAACATTTTGAGATAAGCTTCTGGGTATTCCAACGTACAAAGGGAAATGCGCTTGTGCATGGCGTTTGCTTGTTGACAACTTCATTGTCAAGCACATTTCAAAATGCATATGTGCAGAAGCCCATTGCAAAATACGTAATCAGAAGTTTGCTCACCTGTTGAAAAGTAGGGAGTTTTCGTCGCTATCATCCGTGCGTGGCGAGTTACAGGAAAACGTGATTTACTTTAGCGTGAAATTCGGAATGAAAACAGGGGTGTGCCACTGTGTGCAAGCGCTACGCCTACACGTCGATTCTGTAAAATTTTCCGGTTCGTTCGTTTCGATACAAAATCAATTCGTTCGCGAAAGCTACAACAAACCGATGAATTTCTTCATTCTCGGAAATTTGAAAACACTTCATAGAGAATTGCTGTACATGTTAACGACCAGTTTTACCTAATAATGCCAAATACCCTTTCACTCCGTTTATGGCATAAAATTTGGGCAAAACATTTATTACTTGTGGGTAACTAAAGCAAACTACTGTACCTGATGAACAGATTTCCTCACGTTGGGAAGAATGGCACACACTCCACAAATCAACGCGTTTCTGACCGTAGTGTGAAGTAACACATGTGTTCATATCTGAATGAAGAAATGCCAAAACTGACAAATATTTATTTCTGTGAAACTAGCACCGCTGGAGGAAAAAATACAATCTTCTGGGAGCAGACGCGTAGCCAGGGGGCGCAATGGGGACAAATTCCCCCCAATTCCGAAAGTTACACCAACAATTTTCTGTTAATTAAGCTTTTGGTGTGTAAGCCAAAGCAATATTTCAGTGCCAAAACGAAACTGCTTTAAAGAACCCACCTGACTTCAGCTTTTTGTCGAACCTGATCAAAGCAGTATAGTTTACCATAATATTGTCCATGATTATTCAAACGTTGTGTATAGTGTACATTCTGGAGAAACTATGCGATGGTTGACTTCACCTGAGGTTTAAGCTCCGTGTGGAAGTTGGTGATGATGAAATAACAACTTGATTCTACGCGCGTGTAATCACTAATCGAAAGTAAAAACAAGGAGTAACAATTTTCGCAGCTGTTTCTGATGCACAAACTTGCTGTATCCCAACCTTTTGGTGATGTAAACTTCAGTTCAAGACCATCGCAAAAGTTCCTCTCTGATAACGCTGGCGTGCTACAAACACTGTATAACTTACCTTTGTCAGCAGCATCAGCAGTAGCATGAAATTAACATCATATATTTTTATTTTTGTACAAAATTTTAAAACTAAACGCGTGAATCAGGCGGTGATACATGTTTTTTATCTCTTGAAGCTCAAACTCAGACTAAGAAACGATCCAGTTTCAGTCTTTTTTATCATGCAATTAGGCCATACGTGCTGTTTATCAACAATAGAATTCATTCTAGATATTTATTTGTGATGTTAAACATGTATTGAGACGGTTCAATTACAATTATGTGGAGCCTTAACGTTTTTAGCAATGATTTCAAATTACCTTGCCGGCGAGTTAAAAACAGTTTCGTCAAGTAATCAGAGTACGACTTGTGCATAGTCTGAAAGTGTTACAATTCCATCTGATGTTACTTGCCACCCTATCCTACAGAAAATTTGAAGTCAGTCAGCTGCTACGGAAAGTCAGCACCAAATCTACTGTAATTAGGAACATGGGCTTTGGAAGGATTTTTACCAGGGTGTTTTTTAAATATATTTTTTTAACTACGAAAACGACCTCTTTGCTAAAAACGTAATAGAAAAATTTCAGATTTCAAAATTCATGGGCAAGGCGCCTGTTCAACCCTCCGCTGACCGTGAGTGTATAAGAAGATGATTTTCATTTTGTATGTCCTGAGGGCTTTAGCTCTGCCATTACGTACAGATAGCTTGCAATCTGTTTTCTCGACAAAGCCCATGTTACCAAAATCACATGGAATTGAATTTTTCCCAGTCGATTGGATTTTGGCATTTTTACACTAATGGATTTAAAAAAAGACTTCAACAGCTTATGATAGCATGGCTGGATCAGCGGATCCAAAACTTTCTTGAAGGCCACCCATTTCTGAGTTTGAAGAACTCGCGACCCAAAACCTCATAATTGCGTGAAAAACTAACGATTGTATGGATGATTTTTGGTAAAAAGTTGCTAAGTTAATTTTTAATGTTAGCTTTCTACCCTTTTCTCAAGTGCCTCTGCTACAGACGGACGCAGAAGTAACGTTGAATATACACATCTCAAGTTTGGATCACCTCTGCGCCACCCATTTTTTGACCCTTCACCTTTTTTTGGGGTTTCCACCCATACTTTGGGAACCACTGGGCTAGATCAACTAACCAACCGTTGTGTTAAGCTGCGGCGACAAGTATTTCTTAACTTTAGTGCAGAACCGTGGTGATATTCAATTGTAGCTTCGTTTTCGCAAATGCACAATTATTTTCACACTTTGTGTAGACTGAGTGGGTCAGACATATGCAAGTTTCTTTAAAGGGCATCTGTAACCTTCCCCAACTTCCAAAATTGTTTTGTGAATTATATTGTTAACTCTAAACAGCTGGATAAATACCTAATAGATTTTGGGAATCCTGCGTAGTGCAAGCTGCATACAAAAATGCTACCGCAGTGGCATTTTATAGCGTATCATGGCATAATATCCAAGCATTTTTCAAAGACGTTGTGGGGATAAAGCCTTCACGTAATCAACTGCATGCATCAACCAGTCACTAAAGAATTGGAAAAGATCCAAGTAGTCTTACACGTGTGCAAGTTTTGCAGACCTGCTTGGAAACTCGATGTCTTAGAGCAAAGTTGCTACTCGGCTTCAGTCGAACGTGTATTGGTATGCACGAACAGCTTGTAAATATAAAAGTGCCTATCATAATGGCGGCCACAACAATTTCTTGCTCAATTGCAATGTTGGTTGCAAAAAGCATAGCTCAATGCAGAACACGCATTTACCGGTCCGTAAGGAGAGGGGCGAAGCAAAAATTTTCGCCCCTCTCTGGAAAAATGCGTTGGCCATAGTTTGAAACTATTGGACATAGTTCAAAAATTTTGGGCCTCTCTCAGAAACATCTTCGCCTCCTGGTGTCCCAAGCTGGTTATGGACCTGTGCACTTATAGCATCGCGATTTTCACAAGCGCTTTCGCAAAAATCGGTTTATGAGCAAATGGTGGCTTCCCAAAGTAAAAGCTTGGATCTTCACTAAACACCAACTTTTAAAATTTGTCAATTCAATGGAAACAGACTTTCTATTTGCCGCAGTGACCAATCCCGATAGTAACGTTAGGGGGCGGGGCGAAGTCCGTGAGATTTGGTAGTCAGGTCTCATAACAGCTTCGCTACTGGAAGAGACTAAGTACGATTCACAACACTGCTGTGACAAAACAATGGACAATGGCCTGATATCGCGATGATTGAGACATTTCGAACATGACGAAAGACTTATTCGAAATTAGTTTGGATAGGTTGTTTTCCAAATTGTACAAAATCATGGTAAATCAAGTTACTTTTGTAGGTTTTCGGGGGGTGGGCGATTGGGGCAGGCGACTAGGGTTGGATCTGGGCTTGATTTGCCGGCCTAAATGTGAATATAATTATTCAGAAAAAGAAGCGCCAGAAAAGGGCACATTTTATGGATGAAGGTTTACAAATAAAGAGCATTAAATATTTAAATGTTGAGAGTTGGTTCTTGTTTGCCCCTCCCCCCCCCCTA
>Ga0210059_1014374_pt1 | contig 11710 bp, 5 predicted proteins | sample Ectturendosymbi2_FD_188042 | JGI IMG/M metagenome (GOLD analysis project Ga0210059, IMG submission 188042) | Ecteinascidia turbinata endosymbiont from Florida, USA - Sample 2 (SPAdes) (version 2) | ecosystem: Host-associated > Tunicates > Ascidians > Unclassified | place: Key West, Florida... | reverse complement strand
GTGCAACAGTTCTATCACGCTACAGAAATTGGTAATGTAGCCACTGCGGTCAGCACTTCCGTTGATCAGCCTTAGCAGACAAAATAAAGACAATTGTTTCGGATAAGTGAACTATCGCGGAACACAATCTTAAACATGCGTAGTGGATGGAGGGTCTGCAAAAAGTGGTGAGGTGGTTTCTGGACGCAAACGATAACCCGAATTCCCACCAAAACATAATTATTACTTTTTGGCCCATTTACAATGTTCTTTGAAATTTGCATGCAAAATTATTCCGTGGTATTTGCATTAAGTCGACAAATGAACAAGCAAAGAGTATACGAAAACAATTAATCTCCTTTGCGCAGGTAATAAAATTTTGCAAAATATCAAGCTCAAGGGGAGGGCGTATGCCCTTGACTGCAAGACAAAAGACCGAAAGGTTTTAGCAAAAAACACGTTTTTGCATTGTTCTGTTAAAAAATCTTATGAACCACGCTTAAGCCACATTTTCATAAGATCCGAAGCAAGTCATATGTTTTTCAAAATGAAGCAACAATTATTTGCAAACGTGCCAAAGGGGGGTTCTCAACAACTGCTTTGGGGCACCTTTCTAAGAGTTTGCCTCAGGTCTTTATATTCTAATATCCACCCCTGTCTGGTTGGATTTTCAACCTCTGTCCACATTACAGCAAAACAAAACTCGAAGAATAGACTGGATGTTGAGAATGACATGAGATAAGTTCTTACCAATGCCCTCTTAAAATTTCAAGACTAGTTGCACAGCTGCCAGCTCAGTGGTTCAACTGTTTAGCATGGATGCTGTTTGTTACGCATATGAATGTAAATACAGTGGATGTAACACGTAAAATGATGTGTTTTTTTATCTTGTCGGTTGTTATTTGAACCCTTTTAGAGCTGCAGTTAATGACTGGGCTCGAGGGCTTATGTCATATTTTCTAATGGGGGCGCGACTCGCGAGATGGAAAAGGTTGGGAACCACTGCCCTAAACGTTAACCCTAAGCCGAAACTCGAAACATTTTGTAAAAGGATATAAAAAGCACTCCCATCAAAGTTGTAATCTCTACCAGCTAAGCCAAAGCAAAAGGTGAGAGCAGCACCTCTGGGCACTCGCACAGCAAGCATAGACACTAACACCCCATCTGCGTTCACCTTGCTAGTAGTAATAAAGTTTTTTTATAAGGAAAATGTTAGATACCCAATATGAACCTGGAGGGACTCGATTTCTCTGATTCTAGGGACCCGAATCGGGTCCCAAAAATACCTTAAAAAACCCTGAGTAATACGAACTCAACGCTGTATGTGGAGTCAGGACAATGCTGGATGCAGTTCGAATACCAAATAGTCCCAGCAGAGCTTTTGCCATCGATGGCAAAATATGCACTACCATTTAACAAATCTGTAAAATCACATTACATCTAAAACTTTTGATGCGGCTAGAATAATCACATGAAAACAACACAATTTTTTCAACATGATCCAGTCCTGATCCGCCAATTTTCAAAAAAATTGCGGTACGCCAATTTTCAAAAAAATGCAGTGCGGTCCATTCCTGATCCCCCAAATTGACTTCAGTTCTGATCCGATCCAGTCCTGATCCGTGCTCATCTCTACAAGGTATGCCTGTACAATTAATGTTCATGTCTGATCGTGGCAATCTTAGTTATCTTACCGATCTTAGCAATCTCAGCGACCTGAGCAATGTTAGTGATCTTAGCTGCCTTAGTGTGATCTTAGCAATCTCAGCGACCTTAGAAGTCTTAGTGATTTTAGCAATCTAGTGATCTTAGCTATCTTAGTACGATATTAGTGATCTTATGATCTTACAGGTGTCCCTATGGTTTCTCTGTTTCCGCTTTGTAAGATAACATATAAATTCGTTTAAAGTGTCAACTAACCCTCTGTCAAAAATCCACAAAATTTTGCATATATACCAAATCAAAAATGTATGTACCAAGCACTTTGAAAATCTACCAAAATTTTCCAACTTGGTATATATATATACCAGTTGGCAACACTGGTCCCATCTATGATGTTGTACTGAGTAGGCCTACAGGCGGCACACTCTTTACTTAAAGGGAGTGTCTATTTTGTCTTGATGAAATGTTGCGATCCTTCCTCTGAGTTTTCAGGCTAATTCTGTGTTTTCACTTTTGCTTCTGCTACGCGCTGAACAATTTATCGCGCATTTCCAAGCATTTAAATGTACACCAGATGGGCTTGTTTTCAACGTTCTGCTTTATTGCACACGACTGTAGGGAAGATGTATTTTCAGTTCAGCTTTCGCTTCGCGTGACGCAATCGACCTGGACGCCTGACTGAGTGACTGAATCTAGTCACATGACCTGCACACTGCTGTTGCGCCATACAAAATGGTGCCGCCACGGCTAGTGATTTTTGATTTTTACTAGATCTAGTGATTTTTCACTGCAATCTAGTGATTTTTTCAGAGTATGTTTTTGAAGAAGATCGTTTGTCTTTTCTGTAAGTTTTTAACTTTTCAGCCCTTTATTAATTAAACCTTCTCCAACCGTTATTAATCTGTAAACAATTGATTATGCGAATCGTTGTTTGAAGGTTTGTACCAACAGAACGAACAAGTGTTTTTAATTTGAGTTTCACATTGCTCTCACTTCCATGGTTTTTATTGCTGCAATAAATGGCCATGACAGGATTTTTATTTCTTTGCGGTGTACTGTAGGAGCTCTGCAGTGGAAATAATAGTAAGAAACTGAAATAGCCAAAACCTCAGTATATAAATTCAACCATAAACCAAACAGTATGCAGGACAGTGTTAGTTAAAATCACACAGACAAAATGAAATGGTGTAAAAAAAACAATCAGACAAAAATATGTACGCAAACAATCCAATGAAATGGTATAAAAAAAAAACAATCAGACAAAAATATGTACACAAACAATCCAAAATGGAGTCACAAAGAAATGTAGCATATATCAAAAATAGAAAAAAATGCAATAGACATCAACATAACACAGATGATGGTGGGCAAGCAATGGGTGAAGAGATGAGGCATGTACAGATGAGCAGGTGAGGCAAGCATATAGGTGAAGAAAGTAAGCAGCAATAATATTTATGAGGCAGAGGGCAAGGCATTTTAGTATAACATTTCATAGAAAAAACAAGTAGTATGGGCGGAAAAGAATGTTTATAAATACACATGAGGAAAAGTAGATTTACCCACAGACCATAATTGGGTGGGTTGCATGGAGTCTGAGTTGTTCCCAGCTGGACAACTGGATGCATGGTGTCACTGAATGAAGTTGAAGAGTAACGGGTGTGAGCAGGTTACAGTGTCGTATTATTAGCAGTATGTAATCATTATTGATTTCAATAAGTATTAGGTACATGAAAAACAAACCAACAAAAAAAGGGTTTAGTATGTTAGAGAATTATTTAGTTGTAAGGTATGGTTTCACAAAAAGTCATAGCTTATCTATATAGACTACCCATTTATTTCACAAATGTAACTGGTGTCATGTCATTGACACCGTCATTCAGCTTTATGTGACTGTGGGCCTAGGAAAAGCAGTGGAAATAATTAATTAAATATTAGGTTGATTGGCATGAAAACTCCGTGAATGATGTCATATGCTAAGCTTTTGACAAAAGCCTAAGATTGTTGGTATGGGAGTTTCCAAGCTTAAGCATGATCTATTTTAACAAACTTGCAAATTATGTAAAGGTTTTTGGGCAATAAAGCAAATGACTAACAGTAACAAGCAAAACTGCAATCTTCAATGCAAAAATTTAAAATCCCTAGTGATTTTTTTTTCAGATCTAGTGAATTTTTTTGCGAATCTTGTTCTTGTGATTTTTATAGAGAAGCCTGTGGCAGCACTGGTGCCATACCAGTGTTGCCACTCCTAGTGTATTTTACCATAGATAAGATAGATCTACATGATCTGGTGTTTTTGAATTTCATCTAGTGTTCTTGCGGTTTTTCATAGCTATCTAGTGTCTTTTTATGAGTGAGCTGAATGTGCTTAATTACACAATTTTGTGTAATTATAACTGTAATGTAATTGAGACTTTTTGATTTTGTACAACTACAATTTGCTAAATATTCTACCTGCTGTAAATTACATCTCAAATTACACAGAGCAATATCAATATGATATGTTTTGAACTAAATTGCTACGAAGTCAATAGGTTCTTGAAATTGTAGCCATGTTGAAAGTCATGAAACAGGTATCATTTTCCCATTGGGTTGGCCTAAGTTTTGCATTTCAGAGCACAAGGGTTAAGGAATATCTCGAGCAATGGTGTGGATGTGTGGTTCGTCTTTTTACCCTCTGTGGTAATTTACCATGTGTAAAGGTGTTGCACCTCTAATTATATTGCAAGATTTTGAGACATGATTATGATGACAGAATAATCCTTTGCACGTATGTGTATATGTGTGTGTGTTCTATGGACCATCTGGCATGAGACAAACAAATAAATATATAATGTTCATCAAACACCCTCCTGTTCTTAAGTACAACACCAATTTTCTTGTACTCTGACAAATCTGTGGCATATTTGTAATCTTATCTAGTTTTTTTTATGAATCTCATGTTTTTTATTAATTATGAAATCTAGTACTTTTCCATAACAACAGAGTGACAACACTGGTTGCCACTGCTGTTTTTTTCACTGGATCTATTTTTTTCTGTTTTTTCTGAGGTGTTTATTGAAAGTCTGTTTTTTTTTGACTCTGGTCAAATTTTAGAAATGTATGTTGTATTATTGACAGAATATATTGTCTTACAGAATATATTGCTGCTGCTATGCCTGATTTATTCTGTCCCAATTACTGCTCCCAGGTGACGTTCACCTTGGTCTGTGATTGTGATGCCTCATGCCTGTGTTGTTAAAAAGTTGTGTGCAGATTTCCATAGACTCTCCTTTATTATGAGGATGATTTTTGCAGGTTTTGGGCAATACCCATAGTCTGCTCCCTTGGTCTTTAGGTAGTCCCACCATTTTTCAGCATCTTTCAAAGGTCTGACTGCAGAGCTATCCATCCACAAAACATATCTGTTTTACATAATCATTTGCAGCTTCTGTGTTTAGTGAATTTATCGATGGTCATGTGGGAATAGCATTTATTGTCATTGCTGCATCATCCCCTTGTGTCACACCCTCCTGTGACATTGTGACAATATATTGGCCCTGTTTTCCAAATATAGCGTGGCAGGAGTGTTGTAGCTGTTGTGTGGGTAAGTGTATATGGGCGGACATTACGTCGTACCAATTTTGGGCGAATGTCTCAGATCTCTACGTAAGTTGGTTAAAAGTTGCAGTTGGCCTCATCATTCACAAAAATGACAAAACAAGTTAAATCAATAATCAATTATTGTTTGACGCCTCCTCTATCAGTGTTTCCATGGAAACAACCCAAAATATAGAAAAATGCAATATATCAACAACCGAATGAGCTAGAACAAATTTTTTTAATGAACCAGAACTGACATGTTCCTATATGCATTTAATACATTTTACTTGCTCATTTTATGTTTTTTGAGATATTTAAGATTTTTGATTTTTTATGATTTTAGGCTAAGTTTTTGATTTTTAATGCTTAATGGTATGAAACTTAAGTAGAGAATTTAGAAAAAAAATCTTGGTTGAACATTGTAATCCACAGTGTAATGATCAGCCAGAAGCTTAAATGAGTGCATTTTGAAGCACGCTGTCATGAAGTTTCTTTGTTATAAATCAACAAAAGATATCCTGTAGAAAATGTTTGCATTAACACCTTGGCGTCTGTGTGGTTTTGGCGATTTTTGCAAAAAAAACAGCAATCTTCAGCGTTGGGAAGCACTTGGATTTTTTGTGAAACTAGAGCTAAAAAGATATGAGAGAAACCTGACAATTAGTTTTATAAAATATACACCTGACAAACTTCTGAAAATGTACTGCTGCTATTTTTTGTTTTTCTTGAGAGTAAGCCCTTGTGTTTTTCATGTATTATCCCTCTGTGCTGATTAGTCTATAATTCTTTTGTTGACATATTTATTCAGATCAACTAACACCTGGCAATGTTATCTCATTTTGTATGATTTTGTCATTAGTTTTTTTGTTATGTGAGTGATGAAGTAGTCAGCTTCCATGATAGTATACCTACCGTATGTGTAACATTGCTTAATGCAAACATTTTCTACAGGATATCTTTTGTTAATTTATAACAAAGAAACTTTATGATAGTGTGCTTCAAAATGCACTCTTTAAGCTTCCGGCTGATCATTACACTGTGGATTACAATGTTCAACAATATTTTTTTCTAAATTCTCTACTCAAGTTTCATACAAGTACCAGTAAACATCAAAAATCAAAAACTTAGCCTAAAATCATAAAAAACAAGAAATCTTAAAGATCTCAAAAAACATATAAAATAAGCAAGTAATGTGTATTAAATGCATATAACAACATGTTAGTTCTGGTTCATTAAAAAAAAATTTGTTCTAGGTCATTCGGTTGTTGAGATATTGCAATTTTCTATATTTTGGGTTGTTTCCATGGAAACACTCATAGAGGAGGCGTTAAACAATTGATTTAACTTGTTTTGTCATTTTTGTGAATGATGAGGCCAACTGCAACTTTTGACCAACTTACGTAGAGGTCTGAGACATTCGCCCAAAATTGTGCGGCCTAGCACACATAATCTTTTGATGTTTTTGAGACTGATTTCTCTGTTAGGTTTTTTGAAAGCATTTTCTGCATCAACTAGTAGCAGGGATTCACTGTGCTTATCCTGGAAACTTTTCCTTACAGAATATATTGTTGCTTCTACGCCTGATTGCAGTCTGGTACATGTCTGTACTGTTCCCGCTGCACGAATGATGTCTTCCTTCAACAGTCTTGTGATTGCTTTGCCGATGATTTGTCGTAGGCATTCTCCAACACCTACTGTCCTAATGCCATTGTCTTTTTTCTTTGGTGGGACAAGTCTGCATACAAGGAGGGTAGATATATGCTGGTGTAGGATAGTCTCTGTTGCCAGATTCCTGGCAAGGGTGGCAATTTTGTCAGCTAGTTTTTGTGAATAGGTACCATATGACAGAGATGAGCGGACTGTGAAATTTTTCAGTCCAAATCCAGTCCTGATCCGACAAAATTGAATCCGATCCAGTCCTGATCCGCAAAAGTTTTGAAAATCATGAGTCCAATCCAGTCCTGATCCGCCCATGTAAAATCGTGTATTTTATTTTGCCTCAAGAGGCATTTTAGGCAAAAAGCACCACCGGAGCTATTTTGCCTTTAGCTAAATACAATTGGTTGAAGGCAAAATAGTGCCATCTGTGCTCTTGACTCATGAGGCAAAATAGGCACAGCGTTTTGGCATAACAAAAATTTAATATGGTTGTATCTATTTTGCCATCAGAGGAAAAAGCACTGCTGGATTTATTTTACCATTAGGAAGATCTGATTGGTTGGATTGGTCAAGTGACAAGGACTATATACTTGGATTAGCGTAAGGTCCTTGCAACATCACCTAAAATCCTTAACCCAAACCCAAGACTTAAACCAAAAACCTAGACCCAAAACCTACACCCAAAACCTACACCCAAAACCCAAAACCTAAACTCAAAACTTAAACCTAAACCCAAAACATTAACCTAAACCCAAAATCCTAATCTAAAACTTAAAACCGGAACCTAATTCCTAATCCTTAAACGTAAATCCCAACCAGTGAGGTTCAACCTTTTTCAAGCAGCAACTCAATTTAAACTATGAACCCCCTTCTGAATTTTTCCAGTCAGGCATATGAAGTGTAGTTGTCTTTGGATAATACAAAATCTCAATGACTAAAAAATAACACACGATATCACTATGCTTAATAAATACTATTAAATTCATGCACATGGCAGCATTGGTGAGGGAGAGCCCTGTCGTATACGATACAAATAGCTCCACAGCACTATAACTGAATTGAAAGTAGAATAACTCCCTAGTTAGCAACCGCAATCACATATCTAATTTCCAAATACAGCACATTCTTAGGTCACAAAGTTCATAGGCGTAGACAAGGAGGTTAAAGGGGTCATGCCCCCCAAAATATTTAGAACATGTAGTCATTTGTGCTTTGAGAAGTGTTTTTCCAAACAAAATAGTGTTATTTGCCTAAAATGAAACATTTTCACCCCCCACAAATTCTGGGCTGGCTACGCCACTGACAAAGTTATTCGTGCGTTGCTGAATGCAACAGTACTGCAATGGTCATATTCATACTCAAAACAATATTGAATGAAAAAGTTGGCTATCATTTTTGCCAGGTAAAAGTGGCGCAGTCAGAAGGAGACATGGCCTCCCCAAAACAAACTTTTACAGATTTTTACTGGTGTTTAGTGTCAATTTTCAGCTGTTAGAAAATAAACGCGAGTGACAGTTAGACTCAAGATGTCAATGATTGACGACAACATTGACTGGCCCCTCCCAAACAAAATCATTGACTGCGCTACTGCCAGGTAATCCCACTGTTTTGGAAATGGCAAGAAGTGGTACCATGTACGAAATACAAAATGTAGAAGTAATTATGAATATATTTATCAGAAGCTCGTCTTGCAACCCAAAGAAAACAGGCAAACAACCACTGCCCCAAACCCTAAGCATTGTAAAAAAGCACATAAAAAGCATTCCCATCAAAGGTGTTATCTCTTCTAGCTGAGCCAAAGCAAATGGCGAGAGTATAATCAGCAAACACTTGCATAGCAGGTATAGACACTCACTAACCACTCAACTATGTTCGCGTTGCTAGTGTAACTCAACGTTATATATGCACAAAGGTGGATACAGTTCGAATTGCAAAATTCTCTCAACAGAGCCTTTGCCATTCATGGCAAAATATACACTACCATTTTAGCAAATCTGTAAAATCGGATCACAACTAAAATTATTGATATGTTCAGAATAATCACATAACTACAACAATTTTTTCTCAGTCCGATCCAGTCCTGATCTGCCAATTTTCAAAAAAATTGCAGTCCGATCCAGTCCTGATCTGGCCAAAATTGGCTCCAGTCCTGACCTGTGCTCATCTCTGCCATATGATTTCGAACATATCATCTCTGTCCAAGTTTGCATATCAACCTTTGTTGGTCCTCCAGATCCGGATGAGCTTGTTGAGCTCGATGCAATCTCATCTTGTGTTATGTTTTCAAAGATTACATTCTTTGTTTTTGTTGCAGGGGTATCAACTATCAATTATTGCAGATTGTTTTATTTTCTCTTCTTTTGGCTGCTTTTCTTCCCGCTTCTTTATGACGTCTCCAGTAATGTCATGTTTCCATCAATATCATCGGCAGTATCCAGAAATTTGAGGGCTTTTTTCACTTGTCCGCGTAGCATTAGTCTACAGAAAGTTTTCCAGTCTGATTTTTTTGTTTTTGACTGATCATTTGTTCAGTCTTCTTCGAATAGATTCACACACTGAGATAAGTTCTTGTAGCTTTCCATGTTTCCCCCATTCCATTCTCTTGTTTATGTATTTGAAATGTTCTGTTTCTTGATTTAATTGATGATTTCTGGATTACTAGTGGAAGAGATACCATTAACATGTGGATTGCTACTGACACCCACTTTTTACTGCAGTTGAAAAGTCCTATAAGACGAGACACTTTGGCAATTAGTACTTTTCCAGTTTTTCCTCTCAGGATTTACATATAATTTTTTCCATATGCCCAATTTAGACTTTCTCTGATTTTCTTTGTCTTTCACCTTCCCCCATGCTATAGGTGTTTCTCTTTGAGTCATTCTCTTACCTTGATCCTGGCAACTATGGCATAACCAACCAATAACCATATGTTCTAAAAATTTGGAAGGGTGTGGTCCCGTAGGTGCCACGTGGCTACGCCTATGAATTAAACCCCTAATATTTTGTGCAACAGACTTTGTTCTGCAATAAAACAAAACCTGTGAATTGACTTGCGTTAAAATTTTTTTAGTGCAACTCTTTCATAAAATCGTAGGTCTGGATTTGGCTCCCTTCAGCGTAAAGGTTCGAGAACCATTGGTTTATCCTGTGCAGAGCCGCTAGCATGCCGTGATTACGCGACTTGAGAGTAGGAATTGCTCGTCTCTGCTGTGCGCATTACATGCAATCTTGCGGTAACACTTGCGTCCGAGATTATTAAAATTATTATCCAAAGGATGTCTTCAGTTTGGTGTCTAAATGATCTACTAACTACTATTTGGTTGGTCGTTAGAGACCGTGTTAAGGTTGTCCAAATGCCTGCGATTGTTGCGAAGCTTCGTGTAAGCAGTCCATATATTACTTAAATAAATTATATATCTAAAACTATAATGTAGTAAAAAAATTCCTTGGAAATTGAATAGTGCTCATAAAACACAAATTTTAGAAGCGGGTTAAGCAAGGATTAGGCGCGAGAATTTGCCACTTTGCGACGAAGATTTGCCGCTTCCATCGGTTTTGCACTCCTTCAGTACCTCGTTTTTACGTACCAAGGGGTAGCGTGTTACACTGCGGCGATGCAACTGGTTAAACGGTGAGAGTGAACCGATACTGGTAGGGTGAATCAATCCAAGTTGATCTATGTCAACGCAGTGATAGTTAAGACTCTTAAGTGCAACGTTTTCAAGAAAACAAATTTGTTTTGCGACGTCACAAAGGGGCGATCGTCTTCAACCTTGCGGCCCACGGAGATTTTGATAAGCTTCCGGGGAAATTTACATTTTTTCAAGCCCTGCTAATGTCCCAAAATGTAATTTTTGTGCAGGTGTCACGCACGTCGCATATAGAATCGCACAAAAAGTTCTGCAGTTCTTAGTTCAGAAAGTTTGCCAAGTCTTGGCACATCCCAAAAATGCTTTCAAAGAGATTTTTAGGAAAACAAATTGTGAATGGTGAACTAATCACAATCTGCATATTTTCATTTCTGGTGCGACCGTGCAGGTCGCATTTCGGTGGATCTTTCTAGCTAGTAGTTTTGGTAAAAGTTAAAATAGCACTTGATATCTGTACAGTTCAGTTTTTTATTTCAGTGGTCAACAGTGGTGATGCTAGTTGAATTGCACTTACAAGGTTAAGATAGGATTGTCTACGCTTGCAACCATTGCCGTAACAGCGTAGAAACAAGATTCCACTGTACGGTTTGTGAGGTAAGACTCTTCATTAAGACAATTATCCATTATAATGATGCATGGTGTAAGCAATGCCAATATTTGTGTGAACTTTTGTTGTTCAACATTTCTGCTTAGATCTCAACTATTCACTGTTTTGCAGGACTTCGATCTCTGCAGTCGCTGTCACAGTTCGGTGGGACACGAGCACAAAATGGAGCAGATGGGCTTTGGACTAGACGTCGGTTCACCTGGCGTTGCTTCTGGAGGAAACAACGCGGCTGATCGTCAAGCATCAGTGCAACGTTACATCAACTCCTTGGTCCACGCTGGCCAGTGCAGGAATTCGAATTGTAAGACTCCAGCGTGTTGCAAGATGAAGAAGGTGCGAAGATCATACCAAACTAAACGGTTTCACCATTAGTATGGTTTCACATGTGTGACAGGCAGGTGATGCGTGTGCCTTCTTTTCAGATCGTCGATCACACGAAATCTTGCAAACGACGAGCTTCTGGTGCTTGTCGATTGTGCAAGCGTCTTGTAGCACTGTGCCTGTATCACGCCAAGTTTTGTCAGGTCAGCGAACTTACGGCGTGCCGTGATTATTGGCTTGATTTAGACTTTTT
>Ga0210059_1014373_pt1 | contig 11711 bp, 11 predicted proteins | sample Ectturendosymbi2_FD_188042 | JGI IMG/M metagenome (GOLD analysis project Ga0210059, IMG submission 188042) | Ecteinascidia turbinata endosymbiont from Florida, USA - Sample 2 (SPAdes) (version 2) | ecosystem: Host-associated > Tunicates > Ascidians > Unclassified | place: Key West, Florida... | reverse complement strand
CTGATTACATCTAAAATTAGACAAGATCATATAAGCTGTTTTGAGTAAAATCGCTACGAAGTCACTGTGGCCAGCTGTTAAATGTTTCAGTGACCTGTACAAGCAAACACAAGTGTTGCTGGCATCGTATCTCTTGTTTTCGAAAATATCATAAGTTGGTTCCGGCCCTGTTAGAAAGTATAGATATTCGAGTCTCAATACATGGTGATTGGTGACTCACAATCATGTCATATTTCACATTAAGTCTGCTTCCAAATTTCGTTTTCATGGAAACAAAAGGCGTCTGCCTCAAAATGTCTTCAGTAACTGCATATTGTGCGAAATGTGGAAGCTACGTTGAAATTTCCATATCGAAATAATCTCTGACGCATGATGACAAAATAGAGCATATTATGCCATTCGCAGCTCATGAGCTATCAATGTCTACGTCAAAGTGTTCAACTTGCAAAACAGACTAAATTTCAATAACACCTGGCCATGCACAGTAAAAAATTACTGGCCCACACCACAAGTTGAGAAACTCTGGAATAAAGGACAAAAGTCGAGCGGTGCGGCTTGCCGGAGACTACAAACCAACACGGAAAAAATTTGGACTAAATATGCCGGATGCATATAAATATAAGATATAAAAAAATAGGAGTAATGACGACAAAGGTGACTACAGGCATAAAAACCGGGAAACACAAATTGACAATGAAAAACAAGACCCACTGCAATTTATGAATGTTTGGATTCCACTTATATATTTCATAAGCAAGAAACATGATCTTTCATTTCAAATTCTTGTAAGCAAATTTGAGAAGTGGAAAGGGCGGCTTTTTTATTGTGAAGAATTGTTTATTTCGATTTCGAAAACAAATCCGAGATTCAAGCAGAATTTCTCTATGTTATCATCCAAAAGCCCAAAAAGCTTTCAATTCTTTCGTTATTTCTTCATCAGATTTTGATAGCTGTGCGAAATTCAACCTGCAGTGACGTATTAGCTGATTGCAACTGCTAATATGTTGCAGGTTATACCTGAAAAATTGCAGTGAAAAGAGTTTTAAAACTTGATGTTTCACACTGGAACAGTTTTAAAATTTGATGTTTCACACTGGAACAGTTAACTTAATTTTCGATCATGCAATGTAGGTTTCAAGGTCAACCAATCCTTAACCGCAATTACTTAAATATATATATTTTTTTTTCATCAGATATCGATGACTGCAACACAAACCCGTGCCAAAACGGAGCAACTTGCAAAGATTTACTGGCTGATTACAACTGCTCTTGTCCTTCAGGCTATACAGGAAAAAACTGCTCTATAGGTAAGACATGATTGATTTGAAGTCTTATTTTGCTGTAATAGGAACATTTGAAATAACTGTCAAATGAATAGTGTGGATTGGAAATCATTGCAGAGACAGACCTCATGAAGGTAGGCAGTCAGGAGTTAATACGCTAAAAGTTTGAACTGGGGTGAAACCCAAGGCATCTGAAATAAAGTAACGATAATCATGGTGAGGGTGCAACAGGATTTGAGATCCACACATGAGCGATGCCCAAACAATCTCAAACTGTCTTCAATGACATAAGCAGGGTTCCCACGCGGTATTGAAAGTATTGAAAAGGTATTGAATTTTACAATTGGTGTTCAAGACCTTGAAAAAGTATTGAATTTGGACAAAGTGTGGATTAGGTATTGAAAAAGAAGGGAACTCTGAATAGAATAGCCATCTGAAGTGCTTGAGCAGAATTTGACCGAGGCAAAGCACTTCATTGTTTATGCAGTGTTATGCAATGTGCAAAATTGAGTTTCATGAATAAGAATTTTGAAAAATGAAGAGAATTAATGGTGTTGAACTTTTTTATTTTAGTATTGAAAAAGTATGGAAAATTATTTTCAAAAACGTGTGGGAATCCTGTATAAGACATGATATTGGCCTAAACCAGCATTAAGAGTAGGCTCACGGCAAGCGCAGCGTTGATTGGTTCATTCAGTCAAATTGTTGCACTCATCGTGCACTTCATTACACCTTCCCACTTTCAAAAGCATATTAGTACGCAACTAGAAAAGCATCTCTTTGAAAACAATATCTCAGACTGGTTTCGGCGCTGGATCTCCAGCTGGCTCTGGGTCATCGGTAGAGATTTGCTTTTGCCAAGATTTTCCACACAGGTTGATTTTGGCAGAACAATTTCAAGTCAAAAACAGAAACCTGCAATGATAAGAAAGTTGAATGCCACTGCTCATGTGCTTTACGTTATACAGGAAAAAACTCGATTGTACGTGGGAAATGCAACAAGACACAACAAAAGCGACGCAGCTAAAATAGCTGTTAAGTTGAAATGCGACAAAGTCGCTTCCTTGCCATTCACGCATCAGCTATCCTGTCAATTGCAAGCAAAAGTTTACTGGTAAATTGATAAATATGCTCAGACATCATTTTAAGAACAAATGTGCCTTGAAAATTTATTATTTGGAAAACACAGAATCGGAAATCTCAACCAAATGTTATAAATCGAAATTGAAAAGTATTTGATTTTTTTCGTTTTTGATTTCATTAATTAAATGACAACTGCACAAGAATCCCATACCAAAACAGAACAACTTTCACCTGCGCAATGGCTGACTGCAACTGTTGCTGTTTTTTTCGCATACATAAGTCTAAATTGCAGTTTAGGAAGGAATGATTTCGTTTTTTTTTTGTTTGTGATTAGAATAACTAACCAATGATTCGAGAAAGCAATTACCGTTTAAGGGTTGAAAGTTCAGAGTTATTCAAATTTTTCGTTTTTTAACCAGATATCGATGATTGCAAACCAAACCCTTGCCAAAACGGAGCTACTTGCAAAGACGCATTGGCTGATTACAACTGCTCGTGTTCTTTAGGCTATACAGGAAAGAACTGCAGTGTGGGTAAGAAATATATCACTTGAAATATTGTGTTTCTTCTCAGATGAGCAAACAATCTAAATTTCTCAGAGTTTACGCAAAAATATGTCCGGTGGTGACGTATCCGCGATGAGCGTTTCACAGGTGGTTCACCTAAATACGCGGAAGGTGTCTCGACATTAATACAATTTTTATTCGCTTCAACGTCAGCTTTTCTGCCCGATATTCAGTCGTTGAATGCATCGCCCACATCTTGATCATCCGACTCTGTATTATCAACAACAATATCTGATGCTGGTTTCGGAGCTGGATCTCCAGCTGCCGCTAGGATCAATGCATAGACGGTTGTTCTAACTCACAGGTTGATTTCGTCAGAACGAATTTACGCGAAAAGCGGAGAAACCTGCAATAATGTACAGGATGATTACCATGTTTTTTAAGTTGTACTTGAACAAATTTGATTGTGTACGAGAAATCCAAGACAACAAGAGGCGATGCAGCTGAAACTGTTCTCAAATTGTTTTGCCACGAAGTCGTTTTTCTGTCATTCGTGTACGTGCTCGTGTTCTATGGGTTATACAGGAAATTATATACTTGAGTATTAATAAGAAAATGCAAACACGATGTTTTATGGACATTGAACGTATTCATGACGTTTTATATTTATGTCATCTCTCCTTTTGATTCACTAACTACCACTTCGGTTTCCATATGTTAACCTTTATCCGTGTACTCCAGTACCCTTCTTTCCATTTATGAAACGTCTTTGTTCCTCCATGATTTCATTCATCAGAACCAAGTCATCACCATATTGGTTTCTTTCAACTCCTCTCCAGCACTCTTCACGATCTTAAGATGTTTCAGTAAATTAACTTCTGTGTATATTCCAGAGCTCATCTCATCTCGTTTTCATTAACGATTGGTATTTTCATACTCGTCTTCCACTGCTCTGCCATTCATTCCCATCCAACACACTCTGACAGAGTCAGTTGTCTCCACAGTAAGGTTCGACCCATCTTTGTTGGTTTCATCTTGCAGCCTCCATCTCCCCCCAGGTAATCGTCTTTGTTGGTTTCATCTTGCAGCCTTCATCTCCTCCCAGGTAATCGTCTTTGTTGGTTTCATCTTGCAGCCTTCATCCCCCCAAGGTAATCGTCTTTGTTAGTTTCATCTTGCAGCCTTCATCTCCCCCCCAGATAATCATCTTTGTTGGTTTCATCTTGCAGCCTTCATCTCCCCCCCAGGTAATCATCTTTGTTGGTTTCATCTTGCAGCCTTCATCCCCCCCCAGGTAATCGTCTTTGTTGGTTTCATCTTGCAGCCTTCATCTCCCCCCATGTAATCTTCTCAATTGGTCCTTCCACTTCATTTCTCCTTCCGTCAAATGATCTCAAAATCATTTTTTTCATTGATGATCTCCTCCATGTGATCCTTCCATACTCTTCCCTTGTATATTTCGCTGAGTTTAACCTCTCATGCATCTTCTCCTTGAACATCTTTTCCCCCATTTTAACTAACTTTAAGATAGAGTTTGATATTTTACCTACCTCTAATTGCTGTTCAGTCTCCCTTTTTATAGCTCTCCCAAACACTTCTTTTGCTTGTTTTCACATGCTCTTGTATCGGGTCTTGTTTTTCTCAGTAGCAGTCTTGAAAATCTCTTTCTTCGCAGCTTTCTTTCATGCTATCACCCCATTTGCCTACTCACCAGCACATGTTTCCTCGATTCTTTCTTCTTACCACAAACTTCATAGCATGCCTGCAGAACTGATTCCTTGGATTTCCACTGATCCTGTGCATCAGCATTTACCAACTCTCTTCTTTTACGTACATACACTCTCGTTTTTCGGGCACAAAAAGCTATGTATAGGCTACTTCTTTACACATATACTAAGACAAAACACGAAAAGCGCACATTTTTCATTGTTTAGTTAGAACATTTCAGGTTATTTAGCAATGAAACAAATCACTGCTTTGCATAGCGTTCAAGATCAACATCAGGTCAAGATTGACCGAGAATACTGTTTGTTTTTCAGCCTTTAACCAGACTCTTTTTTCACTTTAATCAGAAAATCCAAATCCGTGCGAAGGATCTGCAGCCGACGGAACTCAGAGATTGCGATCGGGAGAAGAAGTCTATTGCTATCAAGGGTGGGAAGTAAGTTGAAGGAAGTTTTTTTGACCAAAATAATTGTACTATGAAAATAACGCTTTGTCCAAAGTGTTATAATATGAAAATAGCGTGCGGAGACCTATCGATGCGAGCAGTTACACACAAGTTCGCTAGGCTTTGCTTCACAAGAAATCTCAACGATGACCTCAAACGTATGAAAGCGAACGGTTATCAAAATACATCGACGATAGTTCAATTATCCAACAGTACAACTCAACACAGTTAACGTATACGACCTCATACTGAGACAGGACTGGCACAGCACATGTTGCACTGAAAGAACAGACGAGACAACAGCTGAGACATAATTTGATAAAATCTGCGCGACAGGATAGCTAAAAACAGGGCAGTTTGACAGTTCGCCAAACGGTTTGATCAACTCGCTCACACTGACTGTTTCCTTTTGGGTTGGTACGACGTCGAAGTGCTAAATGCAATTCCCCTTTCAGTAAGGAAGGGTCTTGTTTTGTGGCTGACGAACGAAGCACCTCGGTCGCTGTGAACACAGCTCGGAATACCTAGAATGCAGAACAAAGTCGACAGTGGTTCAGCTCGCAGTTTTACATGGAAAGACAAAAGGGAAACGTGAGTATGTTTGGATTTATCAAATAACACTACTTTGCTTGGGATACCGCCACTCAAAGCACAAAATGACTATATATGTTAAAAATTTGGGGGGCATGGCCCCTTGGGCTCTCCTTGGCTACGCCTATGTTGGGACCAATGTCGCGTCCTTTGAAATCAACGCTTGCGCGATCCCAGGGACGTACAGTTTGCATGAGTGTCTGCGAGGGCGGCTTGAAGAAAGAAGGTTTCACCTCCTGTACATGTTCTGTAGATATGACAGACTTTCCTCATCTCTTCACAAGAATGGGGTAAATTACGCTGCCTCACAAAGTGTTAAAGTCGCGCATAACCAGGGTGGCCCAGAGACTGATGGAGGTTTTGCAAAGAAGTGAGAGAGGACGAAACACAAGCAGGGGAGGACACATCAGCCGCGATCTTTTCGCTGCCAGGTTTGTGGCAAATGTCGTAAGTCATGTGACTCAACTCAAGTTTCCAGTCACGAATCTTGGCGTTTTTATTTTTGTCAATTACTCTGATCGAACATGATTGATACAGCTCCTTGGTCAGTGACCAAAGCAAAACGTCCACCCTTTGAAAATATGACTCCAAGGACGAAATGCTTCGATTGTTGCTGTGGCCTCTTTTTCAACCATAGGGTAGAGTCTTTCACAAGCAGTTAAGCTGCAAGACATGTAAAGCCAGAGGTCGTCCATCTTGGGATGAAGTTGCAGTTTTTGCCACTGTCGTTTTATGAACTAGGAAGAAAATCTGAGCCTAACTGTTATAAAATCCAATGATGGGATAGTGCAGCGTGTGAAACTTAAGGGCGTAACTATTTCCTACACCGGTTTCTGTGTTAAGAAGGCCTAGTCTTTCCAAGGTTACCCCTAAATCTGGCCGGTAAATTCCTAAGGGGGTTGAGGTTAAGTTCCCCGCAACTCGTCCCACTACAAAAACCAATATGTTGCCCTCGGACACTTGGTAATCTGGGTTTTTGTCAACGTACTTACAGAATGCTTCGAATCCGAAGCCTATATCAGCCGGAAGAGAAGGCCCTATTCGTTTTACCTCCTGCAGGTTCATAAATTAGTGGCGGGATCAAAACTGGCCTCTGAAATTGATCTTTATTGTTTTATGAAAAAGCGTGGGGGAAATTAAGTTGGTTTAAAAACACCGTATTTCGGATGACGCGTGATCTCCCAGCTCACTTCCCCTGTGTGTGCTTGTTTGGTTTCTGGGTTGAACGCTCCAAGAAGCAACAGGTCAGAGCCTTGCCAGGATTAAAAATACACAATGTTATTGCCGTGAAATCTACGGGGAAACGTCCAGTTAAATAAATCAGAAGGTCCCCCTGAGCTGGTCGAAAGGCGGGGTGCGAATCTAAGTATTTATCGTAAGCCACTTGTGCCCAAATGGCGCTAGGAGAGGGCCTATACTGCTTCGGTGCCGAGTTAGCGGCGTTCATGAGACAGCTAATGGGTGAGGACCAACTCTGGTTCCCAATACAAAATTTATTTGGTCCTGAAGTTTTATTCTTGAATATAGATTGTCTGCGTAGTATAAAATTGACGAGAATTAGACGCGATTATCTGGGCGAAGGATGTGAAAAGAAATGATGGCGAAGCACGAAAATTTAGCTTCTGCAATTTAAACAATGCGAAAGGCGCTTCCCGACTTACACGGATTTTACGGCAAATAAGGACAGAAGATATCTCAAGCTTTAACACTCAGTCACAAAACACGCGATATACTCGTTGCAGTAATACTTTCAGACCCAACCCAGTAGCTAATGTTGGGGCGTGCACGGTACACACAAAGATATCAACACGCGATTGTACAAAAGTTAGTCACTCAGTTCCACACCGCAAGCAGACAGACGCACAATTTCAAGTTGTATTTTTAGTAGAGTTTGATTTAGATTTGTAACCCGGATTAAAACTCACCAGTTTCAATGGTCAACGATCAACCCTCTCGCGTACCCAAGCCTTGCTAAAGTTCAATTTCAGTCGTAAGTACTTGCCGTTTTCGTAGGAACTCGCTGAATTCAGATGCAGTGTTCACTCATAAGCTTATGACGATCATGCAGAATCAAAGAATCTCTCGTTCTGACGCGTTGCCGCGGTTAAAGTACTATTTTTTTCCTTTTTTCATGGCTGCCGGTTCCAAACGCGATTCTTCTTTCAAGGTGCCCTGCCTTTCAGGCGGCAGCCCCCAGACTTCTTGTTTTTTATGCCCGACGCGCGGCTAGAAGTCACGTGACTTCGCGCTCTGGGCTCATGTCTTTTTACCGCGGGCGGGTGCCAAAATTCTGCATGTCATTGTTTGTTTTGTAGGATGCACAAAGTCGTGCATCTCTTGTTTACCACCCAATTCGCTACCGACTTGTTTATCGTTCGCATCGGCTTGGATACACGGGAAAGTGTTTATCATTGTTTAGTCCAAAGAAAAACCATGTCATTAGTAATTTAGCAGCTCTGTTTCCTGGCTGCGCTTCGCGCGTACGTTTACGTGCGATTATGCGCGCGTAATGCTTGTGCTAAGGAAGGAAGGCGCATGCTTTTCCTGTTGCGCGTTGACTAACGGCGTTGGTACACGGTGCTTGATGCTTTACTAAAAATAGAGTTTCAGTCTGCTTGCAGAATTTTTACAAAGGAAAACTGAAAACAATAACGTAATTCGAACGAAGCGATGTGAGCGAGGCACAAGCAAAAATGACGTAAACAATACGCAAAAGTGTTCACCTTATCTGCTTTCAATATAACTTCTCCACACGATAATTTTCCGTTTAATCACAGCAGAATTACAAAGTATTTAAGTTCCGTTTCGCCCCTAGAATTTTCTGGCGCTAAAATGCAATGTTTGTCGACGCTTCAATAACACATTATGTTATGATTCGCGTGGGAAGGTTTAAACTTTACCACACCATTGCCAGGCATTGTTGCACTGCAACACAGTCAAGGCATAGTCGGGAGCATCTGTTTCAACAGAAAACGGAAAATCATGGCGAATAGCACCCAATCTAGCTTTCGCTAGCGCTCGCTTGAGCTGATCTAAAGCAAGTGAAACACTTCCATTGAGTGGAAAGCACGTTGCAGGCAGAAGGGGACCCAGCAGAAAAATTAGGCATTCCACTTAGAACAGTATGAGAATAAACTAGACGCGCGTTTGAGTCCCTTTAAACTCGTAAGTGGCAAAAGGTCGAGCAGTGGTTGCAGTCGATCGGGATCAGGTTCGACTTTGTTGAAAGAAATCTTATGTCCAAGCATTACAAGTGTCGCCACACGAATTTGCGACTTCTCTTCGTTTAGCATCAGGCGACAATCAGCCGTAGCGGCAAGCAAGCAATTCAGCTTTTTATCATCTACGACAGTTACACCAGTAACAGTTATATCGTCGAAGTAGGCGTAGACATTTTGCAAGTTGTAAGTCTTTATGAAACATTCGTCTTCTTCTTTTGAGTCAGTTGTTCTCACCACTGCTTGGCCGCACCAGATCACGGGGCAGATGTTGAGCAGCCATTCGATTTTCTCAAATCGTCCAGAACGGTCAGGCCGTGCATTCCATGGGAAGGTCGATGAATTGGACATTGGAGGACAGCATGGTCCACGGTTGTTCTTGTGCACCAAACTCACAGGTCGCAGAGGAGGACATATCCCATTTCTACAAGCAGGAGCGGAAATGTCCGACACCGATGCGAAGGCGGTTGAGCCGGACCCAGGCTCCTCTTGGGAGGGTCATTCCGAGGAGATGTGTAGCAGTGTTTGGATTTGAAGTGCGTAGTGTTGTACGCCCACTCCATGTTACATTGATGTTCCGCCCACTGCGCCGCACGTATGTTGTTGTTGTCAGAGGAACTGATGAGCTGTTGTGCAGCGGATACAAACGGGTGTCCCGATTTGAGGCATCGTTCTTTTACACTCTATGGGCGAGATGAGCGTTAAGTGGAGCAGAAATCCAGGCTCCATGGCACGGTATATCTGGCTTTACAGCACTTCTCATGAGACTATAGGTCATCTACTAAATTTCAATAAAAAATAAATTACAAAATTGTTTCAGATACTTTTTATTGTTTGTTACCATTTCCTGCATTTTTTCTTTCTAGGTTTTTCAACGACGGTTTTCTGGTCAATTGAGGTTTCACAATAGAACTTGGAATGAGTACAAACGCGGATTTGGAAATTTATCAACTGAATTTTGGATTGGTACGTCAATCAAATTAAATGGATATTCACGTTCTTCCATTCAAACAATGTTGGTAATGACTATTTAAACTTTACTCTTTAAACTCGAGAAAAACCCACACCACCTCTGCACAAGCATTGACATGAAAATTTTATTCGCTGAGTGCCATTGCTCACCGTTTCGTATGATGACATATTTATGTTCCCTAAACTCCTGTAACATGTTTCAGGTCTTGAGAAACTTCACAACATCACTGGAAACAAGCAATGCAAGCTTCACATTGAAATGGGTGGATTTGATGATACTTCTGCTTCGGTGGAATATAAGTGGGTACAGAAATTGCATATTGGCTACTTTCAGCAATTTCGCTCACTTTACTTTGTTGAACAGTAGAAATTATTTCACTCTGCGTGTTTTGTGACTTGATGTAACATCTTTGAAAAACGTTCATGGGCAACGTTACAAGATTAGCCGTTTCCGGCCGAATTTCAGACATCTGGGCTTGTCTCAAGTTGGTTGGAGTTAAGAAACTTTGCCTTTTCTTTTTACACTGAAAAAAATTCCTCTGAAGAGAAATATTACTATTCCGTTTTCTTCCCCAACACCTTTACAAAATTTTTGTGATAAATGCTATATTAGACTGACGTCCACAATCTTGTGTGGTTAAGATTTGATGGATGCGAGGTTCCACATAATTTTTTTGCGTAATCACTGGAAATTCGTGCAGTGTGAACCAGATGTGGCTGGAGTCAAAGTTTTCTTTTTTCTGGCCTTTAAATAACGAATTTGGTCCTTTTCTTGATTTTTTAACACGGCTTGGATTTTCCTTGAAATTTTTATCTGTCAACCTTGTTTATGAGCAAGTAAATGTTTTTCGAACAAGGTACGATCGGTATCGAACTAGAACAAAACCATAGTTCCTTCAAGAAAAGTATTGGCTCAAAGAAATGATTTATTGGTTTAAACGATATTACACAATAGACGCAAACTTAAAAAGCATAGCTAGCTTTTCATTGTTCTCGCCTAGTTTTGTTTCCTTTTTTTGTGAAAAGAAACAAAATATTGGCCTTTGAGGTTAGGGCCCAAGTCCTGATAAAAGAGGCCAAAAAGACCAAAATGCATCCCACGTTTGACGCGATCCACAAAAAAACTGAAATCAAAAGGTATGCAATTTTTTGTTCTAATCTACAAGATTAGAACTGTCGCCTTTTCTGCATTTGAACAGCTATCTAGAGCAATCTGCTGGCGAGTTATGACTTGCTCAATTTGTGCAACTCCCGACGCTTGATGGTTTTTAATGGATTTTTGTTCTCCATTTTTACATTATGCACTTTCTGAGGAGAACCACTGCTGCAAACCAGTCTGACGTAGCGACACATTTCCTTTGTGACGTGATTCTGACGTACGCAAACGTTTTCCAGCGAACAAGGAATGCACTTGAATGCAAAAGGTGTACAATTCCATAATGTGTGTTTCAAACAAGCTCAATAAGATTACTGATGGTTGTTGTGGGATTAGAAACGCGTCAGAAAAGATAATGACAAATTCATTTGTTAAACAGAATCTTCAGTATTGCGAGCGAATCGACGAACTTCACGATCAAATTCTCACAATCTAGCGGAAATGCGGGAGATGCGATGACAGCATCGCATCTCCCGCATAGCGCGTTTAACCTCAACAACCAACCTTTCTCAACTGTAGATCGGGACAATGACAGGTAATGTACTACAATGTTTCACACTTCACGTTTTGAAATGAATTTTCGACAGAGAAAAAAATTTAATTGCACCAAGCATCATGTTGTTTAAATATGAAGGAATATTGAAAAATGATAAACAACTTAATGAAAGAACTTGGAAAAAAGCAAAATATTTGATTTAATCGAATCGAAACAAACTACTCACACTTTTTATT
>Ga0210059_1014372_pt1 | contig 11712 bp, 7 predicted proteins | sample Ectturendosymbi2_FD_188042 | JGI IMG/M metagenome (GOLD analysis project Ga0210059, IMG submission 188042) | Ecteinascidia turbinata endosymbiont from Florida, USA - Sample 2 (SPAdes) (version 2) | ecosystem: Host-associated > Tunicates > Ascidians > Unclassified | place: Key West, Florida... | reverse complement strand
CAGAGGATATTATCAGTGAAATGAAGTCGTTAAGACAAAATGCCGAGTGTGAATTTCACGAGTTGTTTGTTTCAGCACAAGAAACAGCCCAAAATCAAGGTTTTACTTTAGACATGCCCCGCCTCACGCCAAGGCAGATCAACAGATGCAACGTTGCTGCTGCAAAACATGATGAATATTTTCGAGTGGGAATTTTTATCCCATTTTTGGACAGCTTCATTGCAAATCTCGAGTCGAGATTTACTGCCCACAAATCCATTATTGGTGGACTGCGGTGTTTAATTCCAGCTGATCCAACAGTTGGACCGACCACCAAACAAATCCAAAGCATTAAAGTTTTAGGAGAGTTTTATAAAGAGGATTTAACGAAACCTCTCGAAGAATTAGTGCCTCAATTGAGATTATGGTGCAGAAAACTGTCTCGTCTGAATGCAAGCGAGAGACCAACTGATGTACTGGGCTGTATCTAATCATATTGCTTTGACGCTTTCCCAAACATTTTTACGTTGCTCCATATATTTTTAACTCGTCCGGTGACAACGTGTACCAGTGAACGATCTTTTTCTACTTTACGCAGACTAAAAACGTACTTGAGAAGTGCGACCAGTGATACCAGAATGAACGGGATGCATTGTTAAGCATTTATCGAAATTACAATCCTCCCCCGGAACAGATTATTAACAGGTTAAGTGAGACATCCAACAGGCGTTTAAATATGTGTTTATAACTGCTTGACAACGTTTACATATTGTATTGCTGCTTGTTTTATATTTTTTCTTATCATACTTTCGATTTTCGTGCAAAGAAAAATTTTGGCTCTTTGAACCCCCCCCCCATGAAAATTTTCTGCGTACGCCACTGACAGAGACAGTAACAGAGTGTGTTGTATTTTTGTCGACATAAATTTATTTGCACAAAACCGTATCTCCACTTCATTTTGATTTGAGTATTATATAGTGAAGAAGACAGATCACAACCAGTGGGCTGCGGCTTTGCTGAGATAGTCAAGAGCTAAAAGACCGGCACTTGTGTATCGTCCTCACGCTGTGAGTTGATGTCTATCTATTTTGTAAACGCGCCGCCATCCGCATCATGAACAGTCTCGCTGCTACAAAGGTACACAACTTTGTAGTTAATAATCACGCGTTAATTATGTGCAGTCAATCTTGAGTTTTCGACACAGGTGCGTGGAATCCGGTTTAAACTGGTTTGTACTGCGCTTGATTTACTGAAATTAACTTGGGCAACCACTCGAACATTGGGACGATCTCTTAGGAATGCATGACTACCGAAGCTGCATTTCAAGAACCAATCAATATGAGCTTGAAGGAGAGAGAGAGAGTTTATTGGCACAAACATTAAACAATTTCGTACAAATTAAAGCTAAGGCGCTGGGACACCGAAAAAAAACTGTTAAACAGGTTGTCTCGTCGGGCGCCCCTCGACAGTTTCATAAATTCCTATCGTGGTTTAAAGTTGATGGCCGAATTATTGCGAATTTAATAAGGTTATTGTTTTGAAGAGGTTGCAGTCTGCTGGATTATCAACACAGTTGCGCGGGAGTGCTGGGTCGCAACCGGTATCTATCGTTGTTTGCTCAGTTCCGCAAGGAGCTGAGCATGGCAGAGAAAGTGTAAACCCAGCTAAAATGAAACTCTGCCCGGGTGTTCATAACCCTTTCGCATCCAAGCAGACAACTGTTGGAGATCAAGCGATGAAGCTTTTGTTTGAAAATTCAACACTGAGTCTAGGTCGATAAAGACATGCTCTAGACCTGATTCTTTGAGAATGAGAGTGGAACCTGAAAATTTCTTGCAGCAAACTGTTACGGCTCAGATTTGGCTGTATCGGAAGCATTGTTGTAGTTTTGCGCGGTTTCTTTGAGGACAGGGCGCTACTGGTGATTTTACTTTTCAGCAATGATGAGGTTTCCAGGTCATGTTTTGATGTGATGTGTTGTACAATGTGATGTGCTGCACAATGTGATGTGCTGTACAATGTGATGTGCTGCACAATGTGATGTGCTGCACAATGTAATGTGCTGCACAATGTGATGTGCTGCACAATGTGATGTGCTGCACAATGTGGTGTGCTGTACAATGTGGTGTGCTGTACAATGTGGTGTGCTGTACAAACCGTCGGGCGTAAATGAAGCACCATAAGGTGTCTGTGGCGAAGCAAACCAGTATCAAGATTTAATTGAAGATAAAATCGATTTTGCTAAAAAGCATCAACGCTTACCTCTTCTCCAACTGAATTGTAGACGAACCAATACAAGTCACTAGGCACGTCACCAAATTGTCTTACTGGGTTGCGAGCACGTTATTTTCATATTAATTTGTTTCTTGTTGGTAATTTCACACAGAGTATCTTCAAAGGCTGATACCAAAAAACGACGTGTTTTCTGAAAAATGTAGAAACGCGTTTTAGTTGGACTTGAGCATAAAAGTTCTAAAAGATAAAAAAATAATTAGGTTTGTTAAATTTATTTAATATAAATGAAATTTTTTGATTCAGGTGAAGTTTTTTATTTTAGTGAACTTTCATAAAATTGCATTAAATTGGTTGGTAGCTTTTGCTTTGATTTTTAGTCAAATGCGTAGTGGTCTTGAGTGTGCTAATCAACTTATTTAGTCCTCTAAGTCTGATTACCTCAGTCCAATAAGGTCGGGCAGCATTAAATATTGCAGTAGCAATCGACGTCAAAGTTGCGGTCCTTACAGCTTTGTTTGTGTTTTTAAACTTTGTAACAATTTCGTTTTCAGTCCGTAGAAGAAACATTCTTTGAGCCGCGCAGCAGCCAGGAGGATTTCATAGTCGCAATGGAGGCAGATTGCCAACGCAGAGCTGCCGCCCGCAAAGAGCGCCACCGCAAAGCGAACCTCGTCAAGGAACAGGGCAATGAAGCTTACAACGATGGCAGATTTGAGGAGGCGGTCAAATTATATACAGACGCTATGCAGATCGCTAAAGATCTAACTCCCTTGTACACCAATCGAGCTGCAACGTATCTTAAGCTGCATAAGTTCCAAGAAGCAATTGATGACTGCGAATTCTCACTCAGGGTTCGTATGCGTGTACTTAAAATTCAAATTTTTTTGCCCAGCAATATAATGCTATGCTGCATGGTGTTTGAATAAATGATGCGAACATTGCAAGAAAAGTTCGCTTGGTCGGTGGTTACAAATAACAACCGGCATCAAGTGAATCTGCAGCATTTTTAGCAAAACAAAATGTTTTCGGTAACTGGTGCGTGGCTTCTGCATGGACAGCTCACCTCGTCTCCACTAATTTGCAATGCCATGAAACAGCGCATATAAGCAAACATTTGTCTCCTGGGTTGTAAAACAGATATTCTGTTAAACATTCCCTTGTGACCTGATCAGGGTTTTATAATTTCATTGTTGAAGCTGAAAGACCGGCCCTGTAGGTCAACCACCCCTGGTCCCCGTGTGGGTCAATGACCCTTTGTCCTCGTGTGGGCCAATCACCTCTGGTCGTAACGCATGTATAACTGCATTTGCGCATTTTCATTTCAATGGTTTGTAAGTGAGGAATGTTGGGTCTCCGTTTTTCAACCAGTTGTTCTCACTTTGAACTCAACGCAGATTGATGAAAAGTGGGTGAAAGCTTTCGTTTTCAAAGGTCGAGCGTTACAAAAGATGAAAAGGTTTGATGAAGCTATCCAAACTTTCAAAGCAATTCTTGTGGTTGATGGAAAAAAGTCAAAAATGGTTGAAGGTGCTGGTTTTGATTTTATTTATTTTGATAAGTATCATGTATTCAGAAACGTTACTGCAACTTCTTCAATTACTGTCACATTGCCAGCGTGATTAACATGGAATGAAACTTGCGCGCTGTGGTCAGTCAAGTTGGTTGCGTGGTGTTCAGGTTACATCGCTGAGGTGCTGGAGGAGAGGCGGGAACATGAACTGGAAACTCATGTTCGGGAAAATCTTGCCGGACAAAGTCCAAGACCAGAAAGCATCGGGTCCGTAATTAAAACCTTGCAAAGCAGAATGGAGGATGACGTGAAGAGAGAAGTTGACGCATCTGCCACAGTCATGTACTACGCTGGAGGGTTGAGAGTGATTCAAGCGCAACTGGTTGATGGTGAGGGTTTCATGGATGACGAACATTTGTGAGGTTTTAACCAAATGATCGTGAGGTTAGCAGTAAAGACCTTGAGGAGTCAACTTTTAGACAGGATGAAACTCTGTGGCGCTAGAAACAGGTTTTGCGACCGGCGCCCATACTCCCATAGGTGGATCCCCCATGTATGGGTACCCAGGAAGGTAAAGGAACATGCGCTAAACGGTAAAAATTGCTGAACAGCCCTCAATTGAAGTATCCATGCTGTAGCTCATAGAGATGCACCGGTTAAGTGGACACAGTCCAAGAATGGATTGTCCTTGTTTCTTACGTTTACTTCTTCCCCACCGACCGGAAACGCTGGGCCTGCCGTACCTTTTAGGTCTACGATGCGCTTTTTATTTAGACTGAGCTATAATCGCACGATGATTGAAAGGCATGCCATAAAAAGCAAGTGAGAAACCACCACGCAATTCACCGAAACACCAGAAGACGTTTATAGCGTGCTGAAAAAAAACACCGCAAAACCATGAACCGTCTTCTGTGCAAAGTGAAGCTTTTGCTTCTTTTAGAGTTAGGGGTTCCCGACCTTCCTCTTACGATGTACCCTTCAGCATTCTGACAGATGAGCATGTACCCCTAAAATTTCTCAGGACAAAATATTTTGTCATGATTATTCACAGATGTATTTGACAATAAGCATACAAGGATTTTTGAATGTATCATTCACTGATATATGTATAAATATTTGGAAAGAAATGGTATGTAAATATATTTTTCTCTTCTATTGCTAGCCTTAAATGTACCCCTTCAGATAGGCAAATGTACCCCAGTTTGGGAACCCCTGTTTTAGAGGATAAGTTAGTGTTTTGCTTTTTGCAAAAGGATATTAAGTTGTTTGTTTCGGTATCAATACTCTTCATCGTATAACTTGTTTTGAATATTATCAAATAAGTGTCCATCCTTCTCACGTTTAATGAATTGGTGATTGCCGCAAAGTCCTGGGTCCCGGCGGTCACGTGATGTCTGAAACTTCGTGTTGTTTAGTTTCAGTCGATCGTGTCAGTATTTTCTTGCTCTGTCTGAACGTTCCGATGATGGTCACATTTCCTCGTCTATAAAATACTTATTTGCAATGACAAGAAAACGCCAGACTTGAAATTCTTCACTGTCTCCAAAACTTCATTTTCAGATGAAGCGAGAACTTTGTTCCGCACTGAGGGAGGCTTCAATCTTTTCCATGGGCCAGGACTCATTCCAACTTTGCTGCGGGCAAGATTGGCCCGGCCAGCAAAAAAAGTTCCCCACCACACCAGTGAGCTACTGTCTGCTGCTGTCAACGTTGCTGCAGCTGCTTGCACAGATGCTTCCTGCAATCTTAAACTATTTCTTTCCATCAGCGACATTCCTCAAGTAGGTTTCATCTCTAAATTTGCTGCAAAGGTTTTCTTCTGTAAAGTATACTGGGCATAGTTATTTTGTTCAACGCGTATGTTTCTTGCAACTGCACCTGTCCAACTGAATTAAATGACAGCAACAATGTAACGTCACAATCAGTTACTGGAAACCAGGATTGCGGAGTCGGAGGTTTTTGGCTGGAGTCGGAGTCCTAACAACATTGTGAGTCGGAGTCGGATTTTTTTGTCCGACTCCGGAAGTCCAGTTGGGTCATTTTTTACATCACACTCCTAAATTGGGAATTCCTGTTGAAATGGCACATTTTCCTTCGAAACACTTGTTGGAACAGAAATTTCTTGCTGTGCACCACAATTTCCATTGATTTTAACACGTTAAGGAGTCGGAGTTGATTGGGAGTTTAGTTTGAGTCGGAGTTGAGTTAAGAAGTCGGAGTTGAACGTTAAGGAATCGGAGTTGATTTTAACACGTTAAAGAGTCGGAGTTGGGAGTCGGAAATCTTGCAAAGTCGGAATTGGAAATTTTGGAAAGGTCGGGTATTTTACCTCCGACCCTGCAACCCTGCTGTGAACAGTGGAAACTGATGAAGTAATCGTTGGAGCGCAACAACATCCCAGGCCACAGTGGCCGCCTCTACTCATCTGGGTGAGCAGGCTTTGAGACGTTAATGTAATCCGCATGATGGTTGAAATCAACAAAGATCATTCAGAAAAAGAGGCTGGACATGCCACAAGTAGCGATTTTCCAGTCTTTGGTGTGACCTGAGTGGGAATCGAACCCAGCTTACCAGCTTTGGTGACACGTGTTCAACTAACTACGGCCCGTGGGCCACGTCTGGCCCGCGAAGACATTTCGTCAATAATGAAAAAATAACATATTTAAGGAACATTTGTCGACTTGGTAGAATGTAACATATCCGGGATGTAACATATCCCGGAACAATCAGTGGCGATTCTAAGGGGGGGGCCTGGGTAGGCCATGGCCCAGTTTTTTTATTTGGCTCCCCCAGTTTTTTCTTAATTTCCTGTTTAAGTTTGTTTGGTTGACATATACAGGGTTGCCAAATGCGTTCTGTAAAAATACCGGCCATTTTGTCAACAGCGGCAGATCTGAGTTGTGTCGTAATTCGTAAGTGGTACAGGGAAAACAGAGACAGTCAGGATTGTTAAGCCACATTTGCCCGTATTTTGGCTGATTCGTTACATTTCGGTGTGTGTGTGTGACTTAACAATTGCACCAAGGATTGCGTGAACAGCAGCAAATAAACTTCGCTGAAGAAACTGTCCTGACAAGATTCACTACAAGAGTCATTATGATTTGAGAAATTTTGCGTTTGTTCCTTTTGAAGTTACGGCAAATTATCTATTTTCACAATACCGGCTTCAGACACCGATTTTCAAAATACCAGCCTTTGCTAAATTAGCACTACAGTAAAATACCGGCCATCTGACAACACTAGACATATGCAGTAGATAACTTTCGGCCAGCAATATTTTAAACGATAATTTAGAAACCCTCTAGCCTGCATTCGATATTTCCCAAATGCATGATAAGCTTTGCTGTTGTTTTTGACCCTCGGGTAGCTAGAGTTGTTTATGACGACATACACCAGTACTGTAGTAGATGCTCGCATCCTGCGTGAAATTTAGTCAGACCGCGATCGTGGAGTGGAACAATTCATTTCGAAACTAAGAAACAGGCGCAGAAATGGGAAGCTTGATCTTTTGTTCATTTCTGTGTGAGATGGAACTGGATTATATAACTGTCAGAAGATTGTTGCTTGGCCCAGTAGTAAATGTTTGTGAAAGCATTAAGAATTGGTTTCAGTTAATTTGTCAGAATTTATCCTGGCTGCAATATTGCGTTCTGCTGCCTTGTTTATATGACTTAAAACATCTTACGTAAGTGATTCGTGACTACAGTTTCAACTCTACCCACACATGTCCTGGAACCTCATACAATTTTGTACGGATTTTCTGTAATGATTAAGAAGCAATTTTTCGCGTATTTCAGCTCTTTTCCCAGGAGGTCAAATATTTCTATCAGAAAAACACTTGAAAAAATTCGCAAATCATATTCATTTAGTGAAAATGATTTAAAACGTGAAATAACTTTGACAAAGAATTTGCTTCGGAAAGAGTCGAAGCTGCGTATATCGCTCGAGCAATTTTTGTCATTTATAGATAATGCACTTAAAAAGCTGCGTTTGATTGTTACTGGTAGTTGTAACTCTTCCCATCACCAGCGCTTCATGCGAGAGAAGTTTTTCAAAAGTGAAATTACTGAAAAAATTTCCCAGAAACTGCATGACCAGTGAAAATTTCACTGTGAAAGATTGGGTAACGTTGATCTCAGTGGCGTATCTAGGGTATGGCAGGCATGGCACATGCCATGGGCGCCACTTTGACGGGGGCGCAAAAGCTGCTTCGCAAAATTAAAATCTTTATTGCCAGTTTCTTTAACCTATATTTTGCGCCCCATGCATTCATAAACTGCAAAGCTGCATCAACGCCGCGTCCTCACCTAAAGCATTAAGTCGGGCGTGTTGCGCTAGCACCACTAAGCATTATGACAGAACTGCGGTATTGTGACATAACACGAGGGTCAGACATTGCGACAGAACAAGAACGCTCGCTTGCCATGTCCACGAGGCCTCGTCCTTCTCACGTTACAAGCAGGGCCGGATTAAGGGGGGGCAACGGGGGCAATTGCCCCGGGCCCCCCGCTGCAAGGGGGCTCCCCGTGATGAAATTTATTTGTTTCAAGTAAAATACTTGTTTGAAAAATTTGGTGTTTCAGAAGGGATACAAGAATGCAACTCTATATAATATTCCTATGTTGTGTGCAAATGACGATACAACTGTGGTGAGGATAAACTGCTTTGCTCCTCCCAATGTTGGTCATGTGCAAACACCGTTTTTGTAATGTTCGCTGATGTATAGCTAACCACTTTTTGTGTCTGTGATATGGACCATGAGTCCGCAATAAAATATTATCATTATTATTAAGCATCTAGGGCCCCCAGCAGCAACTGATTTCTCTACAAGTTTGACTGTCTGCCAGTTTTAGTAATCGCTACTGAATAACTTACAAGTATTTTCGGTTTTGTTCAATGCAAATATATTTTATTTCGCTGGTAACTTTTCCTAATTATCCTTTTGCCATGGGTATGACTCTCTACTCGTACATCACGCCTATTGCATAAATGTCACAAAAAAACGTTACTATTTGCGTGCTAAAGCGAGTGGTTGCTGACTGCTGTTTAGTATCAATCAATGTTGCCACTGGCGTCAGTCTCGTCAACATCAGATTGCTGCCTTCTTCAACAACAGATAAAATCATTTTTTTACGTTACGATTTCATATAAGCTAAATCAGGGTGGTCCAACTAGAGGCCCCCGGGCCCTATGTGGCCCGCAGAAGCATTCAGGAAAAATCTGCAAATGTGAAATTTGTTAGTGTGTGAGGTTACATTTTTCTCACTGAATTGCTTGCGCTGGATAAAGAGCATTTCTACAAGAACAAAGAATAGAGCGTTTCCTGTGTAACATTTCTGCTTAATTTATTTATTTTACAATCAAATTAAAATGGCAAGGACCTCCGCTGGGGCAACAGTCTGCATAACCTTTGGCCCCGGTGTTCGTTGTCTTGACGAGTAGGCTGCGTCTGGCGCAGTGGACTCTGTACCGCTAAACAAATCTATTATCTATCCGCTAAACGCGGTCTTTTCAAAGGTGCCCCAAGCCAAATTAATTGCCCGTCCCTGTTGTATGTAATTTTAGTTAGAACAAGCATAGCACCTTTCAATAACAATGCACAATACTAACGGTGTTAGACCAGACTGCAGAGAACTTCTGGAAATTAGTCAGCAAAGACATATTTCTGAAACTAAAATATTTTGCACTATAAATGCATTGGATATTTGGAAAACATACGTGTGTAAGAGTACAGTTTCTAAGATGAAGCAAGTCAAATCTAAAAACAGAAATCGAATGGCAGACGAAACACTGGACGATAGTCGCCGACTTGCTAATACTGGTAAGTCTATTGATAAAGGACGATAGGGTCAGAGAAGCCTCGACCCAGGGGCGGATCCAGCCAGAAAGTTTAGGGGGGGGCGAGTTCAGAAATATTTGGTAGTCAACTCTCATAACGACTTCCCTACTGTAAGTGAGATGAATCATACTTCACAACAACGCTGTGACCAAACAATGGATGACAAAATGGCCTTATATCGCGAATGTTGTTTTCCGAATTGTACAAAATCATGGTGAATAAAGTTACTTTTGCAGGTTTTAGGGGGGGACGGTCCCCCCCTCTGGATCCTCCCCTGCCTCAACCGCAGGCATCACACTGATACAGATTTGCAATAAATTGCTTTTGGTTACTGTGCAATAATTTCAATGAAGCACTCACTTATATTCCCTTTTTCACTTTCAAATCTTGTGAAGCTGTTATTTCATACTTCGTTTTATCGGAAGTGGCCCGCGAGTTGTCATGTTTTTGTAAAATGGCCCGTAGGTCAAAAGTAGTTGGACCACACTAAGCTAAATGCTTCTATTAACAAACCTAACAAAGCGCGATCACCCTCGTTGAATCCGAAACAGAGCGAAGTATCGCCACTAAATGGAGAAGTCGTTTATGACTTACGTAAAATGTTATTCTCAACGCAGCGAAGAGAGCTTCTTTAGTTTGAAACGATAACCAAACACACATTAGGGTGAGAGATTGATGAAAAGAACTTGAAAGTCATGAGTCTAACTTATTTTCATCCTAAACTGAGAGGAAATATGGAAAAAAAGACAACCCAGTCAACATCAGATTTGTCTCCAAAACATCAAACATCCGAATTTATCTGAGAACATCACATCTGATGTCATGTTAAAATATCAGAAGTGACAACACTGGTATCAATGTTCCGGAACTTCTGGTGCAGTCTCGAGGTTGCCGAACCGAACCTTTGTTTCGTCATAAGGGTAATGTGTGGTGGAAACGCACTTTTCTTCCGATGGCTACTATCATTGTGTTACATTATAAAGATATGAAGCTGTTCAAGCCATTTACACCAGATGTTATTGTGTGGACCGTTAGAAAAGGTTTTAATCAGTCGATTCCCAGAACGAAAGAAGAACAGAAAACGAGATTGCAGTGTTTAGCTGGCGCGATGCCGAAACCTGTCCTGTAATGCCATCACGAGCTACGAAAAGCGCAAAGCTTCTAAGAAGAAAAACCGCAAGGATCTGGCAGTGTTAGCTACAACGCCGCGACTGAATCGCTTTTTCTAGCAAAACTTTCAAGCAGCAATGTTGAAGAAGTGGCGTTAACCAGAGCACCTGAAAATGAAGGTGAAAATCAAGACATGAGCTTGGAAACAACTTTCACACTCAGCCTGGCTGGTTATATTGACATGTTCTTTTTCCGGTGTTTTTGTTTGTAATCTCTGGTTTCTGATTATCGTTCGGGTGAATGTTGTTTCTTGCAGAGTCACTCTCTAGCCTGTGAAATATTTTTTCTTAGTAAAAATACACTCCAGAATTCATATCATAAATTCTCTCGCAGCTAACTGTGGTCCATTTGAGTCAGCACATTCTCGACTAGCGGAAAAAACAAACGTGAACCTTGCGAATCAGCGAAAAACTAATTCTTACAAACGATGACGTCATGAATTACGTCATAGGGGCCCTCCAGTAAAAATTGCCCCGGGCCCCCCTAGCCTTTAATCCGGCTCTGGCTACAAGAAAGGATAAGTTAGTCCGTACTGCTGCATTTCAGGCAAGTAGATATTAGTCAGAATCTGGATGAGATGAGTTTAAGTCCGTGGCTGTGAGAATCTGAGTGTCATGCAAATACTTGCTGTTGAGGTCGTACAGATTTAGAAATTACTTGAACAGCTGCGGCCCACTCCGACTTTATGGAACTTCTTCGATGGCCACTAGTGCCCGATTAATACGCTGAATACAACGCTCCAGTCCATAAACTAAGGTTGAGAACATTAGTTAGTCGAAAAATTAGCAGTTTGTATCGTTGCCGTACCAGTTGAGCAAAAAATGTTAAGTCATGCAAGAGATTTGTTAGTCTTGTTCAGAGCTAACTTTTTCTGTCCAAATATGGCTTTCTGTTCGATGTCCAAGGTCTTGTAAAAGGGTTCTGACCGTGAAAAACTAAAATCTACGTGTGACAATTTAGGAGCTGTGTACAGTTCAGA
>Ga0210059_1014371_pt1 | contig 11712 bp, 8 predicted proteins | sample Ectturendosymbi2_FD_188042 | JGI IMG/M metagenome (GOLD analysis project Ga0210059, IMG submission 188042) | Ecteinascidia turbinata endosymbiont from Florida, USA - Sample 2 (SPAdes) (version 2) | ecosystem: Host-associated > Tunicates > Ascidians > Unclassified | place: Key West, Florida... | reverse complement strand
ACATTTAGTAAGAAAATCAACAGCAGCTTGATGTCGAACAGCCTTGCGTTGCGCAAGTTCGACCTTCCTGAGCAACACCTTAGCTTCACTTCCAAAATGGCCACCAATCAACTTTGGTACACGAAAAACGGAAGTGCTGAATAGCCTTATAATAAATATCACGGCCAAAGCAAACGATACAACTGACATCTTGCAAACGTTTCGATAACTACTGTTATCATCCTCAGTGCATAGCAAAAGAACTGCAGTGAAGTTGCTGCAGGTTCTTATATTTATTCAGGAGAAAAGCGCTGTAAAAAAAATGAAAAACGCAAAGGGCTGTTTCGGTAGTGACGTAGTGGCGCGAAACATACGTAGTCACATGACTCAGCTTTTTCATTTTCTTTACAGAGCTTTTCTCCTGAATAACCAATAAGAACCTGCAGCAACTTCACTGCAGTTCTTTTGCTATGCACTGAGGATGATAACAGTAGTTATCGAAACGTTTGCAAGATGTTAGTTGTATCGTTTGCTTTGGCCGTGATATTTATTATAAGTTTCAAATAGATTTAAAAATCTTGAAAGTTACTTTTATCGCAGTCTTTCACAGCCAACCTGTCGTTAAGTCATTTTCACACATTTGATTGAAACTTTGAAAACAAGATGTCTGCAATGTCACAGGTGATTCAACGTCGTTTTGACGGAAGCGTTGATTTTTATGTTTACTGGAACGAATACAAAACTGGCTTTGGAAACCTTTCAGGAGAATTTTGGATAGGTTAGTCTGACACTTCTGTGCTACTTTTCAAAGAAAGGCTGCGTAATGCTATAGGAGTACAAGCAACTCATCTTGTGATGCAGAGCTTGTTAACCAAACCTCGAGATGGTAATTTAGTATAGACTGCAAAACTTCACCGAGGTTGACGCTTGTTCTCTTCAACTGGAATTCGAAAGCTGTTAGAAAATATGAAAGAAGATGCTTAATTTTTAAACATACAACTGCGTTTATTAAGTAGTTTCTGATCGTATTTTTTCTGGAGTTATTGTAAAACTGCCTTCTATCACTGATAAACCGCTAGCATCAACGTAGGTTAATGTTATTAGCAACTTATCAAAATTTTCGTTGCAGGCTTAGACACCATCCATGACCTCACCAAGGGAGGTAACTGCCGATTGCATGTAGACCTATGGGCTTTTGACAACACATACGCTTTTGCAGAATACAGGTGTGTTTTTTCTTGTAGAACGTTACAGGTCACGTTCATAGAGTTTTTCAATGTTTCCTCATTTTCTAAAGCAAAGAGCTTTCTTTTTTGACAGAAAAAATAGCACTGATATAAATGCCTTGCAGCGTTCGTTAAAACTATTTGAGAACTCAAATTTAATTTTTTTTAGAACTTTTCAAGTTGAGAACGAAAGCGCCAATTATCGACTTCATGTTGGAGGATTTTCAGGCACAGCAGGAGACAGCTTTACTAGCGACCACTCCCACCATCTCATGATGTTTACGACAAGAGATAGAGACAACGACAACAGGTTGTGCTTGCATTAAACTGTATTTCTTTGGTGTTGCTAACTTTCTTTGTTTTGTAGTTGATATACTTCAAAGAACGTTGGTTTAGAAACTCGCAAAGAAAGGTGAAATATTGAGTTAAGGGCAGGTTCGGCTGCAGAGATTGCCACATGTAAACATCGTGCCAATCGGTTAACCATACCGAGAATTCTTGAGAAAGGCTTACTATCCCAGTGGACGAGTTTCAGCGTTATCAGCGAGACGAAAACGTTACTGAACTGAAGTAGTGTAGGCAGAATATCGATTTATAGCGTATTTACAAAAATATGCCCCTTTTTCGCGTTGCGTCAAAAGTTTTTTGTTTATTTGATATTACATGAAATAAATGCTCAAATTGCGCTAATGGACACAAGAGGAAGATATAGTATTTTCACCCCACCAAAGTAATATCAGCTTGAGTTTTCACTTCCAGCATGAAAACAGCTCTCGTCTGTCAGTAGTTATGAAAATGTCACGTCGTGGCAGTTTTCGATCATGCGCACTTCTGACAACCGCTATAATGATGAATCGATGAATCTGGATCTGCTGTTCGGGGGTAGCAGTCAGAAACGAAAGATTCAAAAGGTGAAGGGTGCGAAAACAAAAGAGCGTCATCAATCAATTTTAGGGGTGGCCTATGGCAAAAAGCACAGATACAAATAGCTACAAAAATTCAAGTGGTTTCAAAAGGTTTTCCTCTTGCGCTACAAACCTTATCATTACCAATAAAGATTATGGTAATGAAGCTGCAGTCGAAACGCGGCCTACTTTGGGGCTTTTAAATCCTATATTATACTGAGTTGAAGTTATTCCCAGAAGCTATGAAAAACGAGGCCAGTTTAATTGTTGTTAGAATGTTGGTTTCGCTTCCTGAAAAAGCGACCTGAAGTTTTCAGTTGCCAAGCCGAAACAAGACTGACGTAAGGCTTAAATTTTAAGAACTTTGACAGGCATGCAAGACGAAGTAACAAACACTTTATTCACAAAATAATTCGATGTAGGAGCATTTAATGCACTATCAAATATCAAGGCGCAGTCCGCGCGCAGACGGTCCAAGCGCGAAACTTTATGAAAAGCGTTCAGATTATTATTTCAAATAACGTTAACGCGACGATTAAGGTTGACAATTGAAAGCTCAAAGTTTGCTCTAACCTTTCGAGGAATCACCCGACTACAGGGTTCTGCTTTCTTCTGTTCGCGGTGATTCAAATTTGCACACATCTGCATTGAAGTAAATATCCTGTAAGATAGCGACACAAGTGAATTTACCTGCAATGTTTTATGGGAAATCGATTTCACGTGGTGGTTTCCTCAACTGCTCAGTCAAGTGGATGAGGAAAGGTCGCGCAGTGTTTGTGAACTTTTAGAGCAAAGAAAAACGTTTTTCAGGGGAAACTACACAAAAATATGCAAGTAAATGGAATACCTAGTGTTACAAACTGAACTACATAACACTAAATGTTGATTAACAACGAATTGGAGATAGTATTGTGAAACATGTAAAGGAATCACGGTTTTGACTGATAATATGGTGGTGAACACTTTTACGCCATGAACCTTTATTTTTTGCAAAACTAAGAATTACTATAAACAGATCAAAGATGTTACATCTGATTTGTACAGAAAACGATAGTCTCAGCCTTTTGAAAATTGGGGATGTTGTGAAATAATCACGAAATAAAGTCTCCCGCTGCCCAGGCGCGTATCCAGAAAAACAAATTTTTCGGGGGCGAGAATTGCCTACACCAATTGATAAAAAACTAATTGGCTTTTCATGTTCATAATATTTTTGATGAACTTTTCAATATTTGCCGTCCAAACTTTGATGGTAGCGGCTGCGCATTTCTCCTCCCAATTGCTACAGTCGAATTGTGAAAATTGCAAATCGTGTATCAACAGAACAATGTATTTTTTTTTTTTCTGTGTTTTTGCGTTGCCAATGAGCTCTTCAGGCCTTGGCCTGCCTTCATTGGCTGTTTGTCAATAAATTCAAATTCAATTCAAATTCAGAACAATGTACAAATTTTCCATTCATTGCGTGAGTCGTCACATCGATTGAAAATTCATTTCGCGTACGAACGGTTGTATACCCCCTGGTTTTCAGCCTGTTTCTTTTTGTGACACACATTGTAGCCCTGCATGAGTTCACTACTGTTTTGAGGCATTTCCATCTTCTGCTGTAGCCCAGCATATTTATATAATACACGAAAACTGCAAAACATTTCATGCGACACAGTTCATCCGATTCTTCGAATAAATTTGAAGGCATTGTAGTTTGGTTCCTATTATCGCACAAACGCGTTACAGATATAAGACCTGATATTCAGAGCGAAACTCGTTTTTACTCATTTTTATTAACCAACTGCTCTCAAACCTCACGCTTTACACAAAGAAAGCTTTGAATTTGTGAGTAAGACAACCCGCATGACCCCAGATTTATCGCAGCCTCCCACATACATGTCATGAGGTCCCTTACATGTCAGGAGGTCAATAATAGTATGATAACACTCTGTTACATTACGGCATGACGTTAACCATACGTTACATCAATGCTAGTGCTTCCAATTCGGGGCAAACTTTTAAAACCCGGGTTTCGGGTAGTTGAGAAAAAAAACGGGAAAACCCTTTTTTGTTCGGGTTTTGAAATGAATTCGATTTTGACCGATAAAAATTCAAATCCTTGTGAAATTACTATTGTTGGCCTTGGGCAATTTATTAGCGAATTATAAATTAAGTTACGCACACATTTTAATGATGTTTTCAATGCTGACGCATGACAATCAAAGCACACTCTTATCATTCAGTCTGTTTCTGAGTTTTGTGACAATTAGTACCGTGACTGAAAAAACCCTCTCTGGTTCCACTGATGTGGGCTTGCTTGAAAGTAAGACATGGCAAAGTTTTCAAAGTTATCAGGCCTTTTTTCGTAGCCTAAAAAGGACTCATTTCCATGATCACTGTTTATGATCGGATCTCTTCCTGTACCGGAACATTTTTGTGGTCTTCACCAACATGGATAACATGAATTCTGTGCTTTGATTTCAAATGATTGATCAAATTTTCGGTGCTTGAAGCACCTACTCTTGTATAACGTAGCAAGAATTACACTTAGGTGTTTGTTGAGCCTTATTGTATAAGAAATGGGTGTAAGCTTCTGATTTTCTTTGACTAATAACGTCATCAAACTGAATGTGTATGATTGAAGATATGTCGCTTCCAAACGAAAGCCAAATATTTGGTAGAAAGTTATTGCAAACTGAGAAGGAACGAATCGATTCTGCAAAGAATCACAGCTCGTATATGAACTAACACATAACAGCTTATAAATGAACTAACTAGTAACTACAAAACTACGGCATAGCTTTGAAGAACTACCTCGCATGGTAGTTATTTAATTATGTTAGCGAAATGACTAAAGTTCACGTAGGCACCTATTATGGGTAAAATGACGTCACGATCCGTCTAAATAGATAAACTGAACGGTCTTATAAATGGACCAACAACGAATGTACGGTGGTCAGCAAGTAAAACCCGCACCTCGTGCCTCATGATAATAGATGAAAGTACAAACGTGCTAATCAGGTCATTGCACGCGCCACTCTGAAACTTCAATGTTATGAGAATTACTAATATAGGAATGTAACAGCGATTCTATGTTTTTTAAACAATCCGGGTGGTGGTTGACAGACACCCGGTTTTCGGGTAGTCGAAAATAGTCAAAAAATGAGTTTCGGGTTCGGGAAAACCCGGGTTAGAAACACTAATCAATGCTGTGCTTACTGTTTATTTGTATTGCTCGCTTACAACGTTTGTTTATACACGTGCCCGGTTTGTTCATTTGCTTGTGATTTTACTAGATGACGCAGCTAATTTTTCACTGACCTAATACCTAACAAAATCAACATGCTCCAGTTGCCTCATATATGCCCTGTTTTCAGATATTTACCGGTCTGTTTAACGTGCTAAAGATATTTACCGGTCTGTTTAACGTGCTTCCCCTTGGTCTGTTTAACGTGCTAAATTACATTGCTGTCTGATCGGGTGTCGTTTGAGGTAATCGGTTATTGCTACTGCTAATGTTGCTGTTGCTTTTCCGTGTCTTTTGTTGACGTGTTGCGTTATTTATTTGGTTCCTTGCGGGGTTTGATTCAATGACCTTGCGGTCCCTCACCACTTGACAAAAAACTTCAACTTCCACATGAATCGGTCTACTTGGATCTCATCTTATCAGTTGCAGTGGTGCTAAGTTTCATTGTAACCGCGTTATTACGCGATCTATGCGTGCGTTCTTTGCTTGTTCCTCATATATAAATTTGTGTTCTTCCAAAGTAATGCTAGCGCAATATATCTAAGCGTGTGTTCTCGTCAGCGCCATGTATGCTTGAATTTTGTTTCGCTGTAGACATTTTAAAAATCAAAACTATGTTATGAGGATTCCATGGAGAAAAATCTAGCGAATTTTGAAGTTGATGTAAATCAACAGCAAACTGTGGAAATAGTTTTCTTAATATTTGCTACATTATATTAACAATGTGTTCAGGCACTCTGGAAGTTGTGCAACAGTCGCAGGAAGAGGAGCAGGCTGGTGGTTCAACTCATGCTTCCGTTCCTCTTTAAATGCGCCATGGGGAAGATCGACAGGACAATGGAAAAATATCGTCTGGAATTCATGGAAAGGTTCTTCCGAAGCATTGAAAGCAACTACCATGAAAATCAGATGTGACTAAAAAATGTTAAATTATAATGGGTCTATTATGCTTTTCTACTTTCGCGCAATCATTACCTTTACATCTTTCACCACTTTCATTGTCAACAAAGGAAACGTTGAGCAAACAACATTTATCTTTTATTTTTTTCATTAAGTGCATTTGTCACTTGAGAAGATCATATACTGAGAGCATCGCAAAAACATGTACGACAAGCAAAATTAATGCAATCACAAAAATATTATAAGGTGTTTGCATTCTCAAGCAGTCAATTCACAAACAAAACCTTCAGTTTTGAAAGGAATCTGTGACAAAATTTTCAAAAGCGCTGTCGAAAAGTTGAGTGATTTTCGAATTGTTTGCACACGTAATATTTGTCGACGTTGAGTAGCGGAACCATATATCTGCTTAGCCGTGAGTGAGTTCAAAAGCAGTGACGCACCTATCCGTCAATATTGCAAAGTTTCAAAGTTTTTTGATGTCATCAACAAACACCATTGACTTGCTGAAGTGGATGCTATTGGAAGCGTGATCTGTGTATAACATTTGCTCGTCCATGAAGGGCATAATACTGAAATTTTTTGATTTTTTTGCAAAGTGGACAAACATGCATGAAAACCTTCAGTGGTTACAATAATGTTCAAGACTACAAGACTTTTGCGTGTGAATCAGTTTTGCTAACATCAAAGCGCTGTGTTTTTATGCATTTTTCAAGTTAACAATTTTGACTGCAATATCTTTTTCTTCGAACAGGCAAACAATAAACACTGCTTCGCAAAATAACTAAATATGCTTATCGTCATAGGTTTTTTCTTGTGATAGCTAAATATATTATATTGAGTATAATCTCTTGCGTTGTTGTGGATTCCGATGGTTTTGAGCGACCCTTGTGTATGATAACTTAAAAAACTGTTCAGCATGTATTAGCAGTGCCAATCAAACCCATTTTCGCTTGGGATTAGTGCTTTGATCAGGCCATCACGATTTCAGCAGTGAGGCGTCCTTACCAGCCCAGCCTAAACATCGACTGAGCTGTCAGAACATCTCTACAGCATGCGATGATTTGCATTAGTAGCCTCTTGTTCTCGTTCAGCTAAGCTGTAATTGCTGCTACTCCCAACTGCAATGCAGTACATCCCACGACGTCTTCTTAGTCTTTATAAAAAAGAATACAGTTTTTCTTAGCGAAAGTAATGCGTTTTTATTGGAAATTTTGTTGTTGTTTTTTAATAACAATTCTGACTGTACCCTTCACTTCTGTTGGTTCCAGGCTCGAGACTTACACCGTTGAAATGTTTGCGCTACTAAGAAATTTGTGTTTTTACTAAGTTATCTTGTACGCAATAAAATCGTAAATGGCGTTCAAACCAAAAAAACGTGCAGGAAAGATTTAACATCTTAAGCATTAGGAATTGATTGAAAAAACTTTAAAACGTTTAATAAATTAAATATTTAACACAGCGCGTCTGTTGTACTTTGCAAGATAGTTTGATTTTTGCTTCAGGAGCAGCCAAGATTGCATGCAATAATTAGTAAAGAGAAGGTATTTCATTGTTCATAATCTCGTGCTTACTAGGTTGTCTAAAGTTTTACAAAACCAAATAGATTGATCCAGATATATTCGCACAAAAGCAAAGTGGGCTTCTGCATTCGGATTTCTAAATTTTTTGTTGCCATTCTACTGAAGCATCTTCAAGAGCGCATATCAAGTCAACTATTATCAAATCCTCGATTCAAAATGGACTCTGTGGCGAAGAAATAATTCAACGAGGAAAGGAGCATTCGCAAATGCTTTTCCTACACTGCCATAAATGAGACCAAACAGAACTAATGCAACCACACATCAGTTTCAAACCATCAATGCAAAAGAGACCCTGAGAGGTCAGACCAATTCAGGAAAGTCCACAAAACATTTTTATGACGGTTGAAAATGATGCAGAATACAGCTGCTTCATTCATGAGTTATAAACGGCCATTGAATTCAGTATCTGTACCCTAGACGAACTCATGACTTGAACATTTCATACTGTGCAACTGTACTGTAGTTGACATTGATTGGTGAAATGAACTGGTGAATAGTTTATACAAACATTGAAGACAGATTAATATTTGTGTTTAAGAATGGATATTCTGTGTGAAAAAACGTAACATTCCAAGATGTCAATCTGACGGACTGTGATAATTAAATATTTTTTGAATTATATTTGAATCATGATTTTATGCATACTATTGCCATTTCAACCTTACATAAAATGAAACCACAGTCATTTGCGTCTCACCATATGGATAATGTTGCGATCGGAAAGCTCGAGCGGCATGTGCGCAAAGCTTCACACTGTGGCAACAAGCAACAATAGAGATCACATGCCATGATCACTCTCCGCGTACGCTGGTCACTACGTTCAATCGTTCACATGTTAGTATCGGCAGAGCTTGCACGCCATGATCAATCTATTATTGCGTGTTCGCGCCACATGCATATGGGTGTTATTCTTCGCGCACATACCGTTGCCGTTCCGTGGTGAATCGCACATTCAATGCAACGCCAACCGAGAGGTTGCAACAGATAATAATTAAAATGTCTCTCTGCAGTAATACCACTGGTCACGCTCTTCAGACGTGTAGTGAAGAACAACAATAAATTTAGAAGTGTGCACTTCACTATACGCGATGCAATTTTCCAAACTTCAGGCTAATATCCCTGAACTCGTTTTGTTAGCAATATATTTACACAAGAACACAGATTAACTAGGAAGAATATACAGTAAACAAACTTTAGCCTTGCGGCAAGCTTCTGAGGAATCTGCCTGCTTTCTGCTTTCATTCTTCTGCGACGATTAAAACTTGCAAGCGTATCTATTTTTCATAGTTAAAGGCCACAAAGATGGCGGCAAGTAAATCAGTCACAGTTTATTGACGGGGAAACTAGTTTCGCGTTTTCTGGCGCATCGTCAGTCCTGTAAATGTAAGGCAAATCTTACAGGCGAAATGTTGGCACTTGAATACAAGTAAAGAAAAACACGGGAAGAATATAATTCCACAAGGTTGTTTGCTTTTTCATTTTGAGCACAGACTGTGTTAAAAGAGATACACGAATTTACTTTAAATTACTTTGTATAGCTACTTTATTTAGGATTTTCGTTTTGGTCAATTTCGGCTAACTGATTTTGTTTCTTTGAAAATAACGTATGACATTTGGTTTTAACAATTCACTCAAAAAAGCAGGTTGTGGACAAAACAAATGTGTCATTTGTAGATATACAAAGACTTATAACTTTAGCGAGCTGCTGGATGCTGTTAGTGAATGGAAGGCAAACGTTGCAGTATTGCAAAGAAGTGTTTTGTGACAAGGGATGGAAAATAAGTGACGTCAAACGCGACGTCGCAAGAACCACCGAAACGTGAGGCACCACGAACGAAAAGCGTGCTAAGATTAACACGTGTATATATGCGTACTGCAATTGATTGGTGTTAGTGTGATCTTGTTACAGTGATCTTGGTGTGCGCTCTCTAGTAATAATCCTGAACAGGTTCTACGAGAGCAGGTTATCGTGCCAAGACTCAGTAGGTACTGGGGCCCTGGTGGATGAAAGTACGCACGCTAGTTTTTTTGTAATCAAGCCCGAAATTGATGGTCACTTTCTCCAACTGCAAGACTGGTAGCTACAACCAGTGTACCTTCTAAGACAGGAGTGGGCAACCGACGGACCGCGGGCCAGATCCGGCCCGCCAAGCAAAACCAACCGGCCCGTCCCCCTTTACCAAATTGTAATAACTGTATGGTCCGCTTAGTGGTATTACATTTTACGATTCTGCCCTTCTTGCAACTTCTTGTGTTGAATACTTCGAAGGAACTACTTACGAGAAACCCCACTTTACTACAAATTTACTGTATATCGTAGATCGAGCTTTTATTATCAACTGTGAAAATCAGGAGTGAGTCTCATTAAAATGCCATAAATTCCCATGTTTTACCGACATCTCAAACAGCAAATAGAACGGCATTGTTGGTGGAAAATTAGTACGGCCTGTCAGAGCTTCCAGCGCTAGTTTTTGGCCCGCGACCTGGGAAAGGTTGCCGACCCCTGCTCTAAGATCTTAACAATTGCAAAATTGCCCAAATGGTACCTTTAATGAAAATTTTCCCAAGCTTTTGGCTGCTTTTTTTGGTCTTCTTTTTTGTTGCAATATTTTGTGACTGTTACGTCATTCACACACCAAGTAACATTGAAACTAGGATACAATAGAGTTTATGAAAAGCGCATCCTCCACAGATTCCGCACAATAAAACTGTAATAAGCGACTTGCAAGATGCCTTGTCGCATCTCACATACGCTTGGGTGTTTAAGAACAACCAGTGCCTCATTTTGTAGCCTGATGATGCATTGTACATAGTCACGATAAATTCTGAAAAAACGCAACCGCTTGCCAAATTTTCCTAAACCAAGTCTGTCTGTGTGATACATAACGGACAGCACCAGGCACGTAGCCACAAATTTTAGTAAGAGGGGGCAAGCAACAACCGAGTTTTAACATTTAAATAATGCGTTGTGTTGTCAAACATCATCCACAAAACGTGCATTTACCTGGTGTTTTCCTCCTGAACAATTGTGTTTAAGCCGGCGAATGAAAGGTCATTGAATTAAGTTTTGATTTGATAGCGAAGTTCCAAGCGTTTAGTTTGGATCAAAGCCACCAAACTTTCGTACAAAAGCGTTAGTAAAAATCTCGACGCTATAAATGCACATTTTGCAGCTTGCTCTACTCTTTGCAGCCAACTCTGTATTACATTAGAACAATAAATCATCGTGGTCGGAATTACGATTGCGTTTTTTATATTAACCCAAACACCTTGGCGTCTGGGTGCTTTTGGCGATTTTCGCAAAAAAAACAGCACTTTTCGGTTGCTTTACCAACGCCCTAGCTCCTCCGCCGATTGCGCTAGAGAGCTGTTCAACGGCTCAAACGGATCGGCCAGTCTAGTAGATTGCACTCGAAAAAAATTTTTTGCCTGGGGTGTGCGGGTTTTTTGTGAGTGACGTCGTAAGTGGAGGACCTTTAGGCCACCTTGGCCCACTTTGCCTGGCCCTGGGCACCAACCGTTAGGTGGTAGTATTTTGCTGAATTTTTACTGGAAACTAGGCTACAATCCGAGTCTTCTGATACTTTGGATGACCTGCTGGGGTTTCGGGTTCAAAAGTTGTGATGTTAGTTAGTAAAAATATTTGACTAATTAGCTAATTAGTTAATTAATTAATTTGTTTATTTTTTATCATAACTTTTGAACCAAAAACGCTAGAAAGTCGATCAAAAGCTCAAAAGACTCGGACTCGAGTATAGTTTCCAACGAAAACTTCAGCGAAACACTTTGGCCTAGTGGTTGGGCCCTAGGCCAGGCAACATGAGCCAAAATGACCCTAAAACTACTTCACTTATGACGTCAGTCACAAACAATCCGCACCCCCCAACCAAAAA
>Ga0210059_1014369_pt1 | contig 11713 bp, 7 predicted proteins | sample Ectturendosymbi2_FD_188042 | JGI IMG/M metagenome (GOLD analysis project Ga0210059, IMG submission 188042) | Ecteinascidia turbinata endosymbiont from Florida, USA - Sample 2 (SPAdes) (version 2) | ecosystem: Host-associated > Tunicates > Ascidians > Unclassified | place: Key West, Florida... | reverse complement strand
AGAAAGCTGCTTTAATATTTCTCAAATCTCGAAAATTCATAAACGCTTGGTTTGATAAGGAATGTGTTGCTACGCCTGTGGGACTGCCAAAGAACATTTTGCAATGCACCTGATCTCGACTTACAGAACAATGTTGGTGAAAAACTAAGAAAATAAACATCAATATCCTGATCGCTAAGGGGGGTGCTTGAGCACCTTCAGCACCCCCCCTGGCTGCGCCTTTGGAAGTACTGTGAACTTAAAAAGCATAACTGGTGGCAAAAGCACTCAGATAAGACTAAAGATCTTTTTGCATGCTCCCTAATGTAACACAAAGTTACAAAGACCAGACTTGGAAAGTTGTAGGGCTGAAGCTATGCTCAGATTGTTTATCACTGAGCCTTATTCTACTATATGAAAGCATGCAACCATTTGAAAGAGATCGGCAAGAACTGTGTGTCATACAAAAAACGAGGCAAGCTACAGTTACGTTACTCAAAAAGTCAAAGTGTTGACAGATAGAAAACTGTGGGCCGAGAAGTGTGTTCGCCAAGACCAGTATTTACAGCCCATGCTTACTGAGAGCGAGTGCAAGACGAAAAATTAGTATATTGTATAACTTAATAGGTTTCTTTTAATCATATTAAAAATGACAGTTTTTTAACAGAATTTCACTGCCTTTAGCAGATTTTAGCTGAAAATTTGTGACAAGACCTTTAGCAGAATCTAGCAGTTTTTTGTGACAGATTGTTTTTTTTGATGATTTCTTTTTTATTTTTTTTTGACAGATTGTTTTTTTGATTTTTTTTTTGATGAAGGTGTAAAAGTTTTAATGTTGAAAAACTGTTGAAACAGGCTTTGGTCAGGATTTCGTTATCTGCTAAACCTGCCAAACGGTTGGTAAAGTTCTGCTAGAAAAGGAGTTAACTGCTAGATTGAAAATTTTACAGGTAACGGTGAGAAAATCCTGCTGGATTTAGCAGCAAAAAAACAAAATAGCAACACTGCTGACCGCAATCGTATGCATTTTGTTACGTAACTATACAAAAAGAATCAAACAAGAATTTCTGGACACAAACAGCTTTCAACTGGAAACCTTTGCTTAATACTTATGGCAAATTTAGCAAAATACTGACTTCTTAGACGGAAAAAAATCTATATAATGTAATAAATATGGTTTATCACAGAAGACTGTGGGGCCCCCAAAAGCGCGGGATCGCTTTGTAGTCGTCCGTAGTATTTTAATATGTTGGCATGCTTAATGACATTGCAGTAAAAGGAGATTGGGAAGTGGGAATTGCTTCATTGAGGAGTAATAGAAGTACATAACAAAAACCTTGTAAAGCTGCCACCTAATTTTGTTACGAAACGATTTCCACAGCAAACAAATTTGCACTTTGCTAAATACGCTCTTGTCCGGGGCAGTCAATGTTCGTCGGTTTCTCAAAAGTGTGTCAGGCCGTTCCGTTTTCCTCTCGCTGCCAGGTTTCATAATTCAATCTCATCAATGAAGATTTTCTGTTTACAGCGTTGCACGCGAACATCTGTGCGTTACTCCCCTGCAGCGTCATGTTGCAGTTTGAAACTATGTTAAAAATAACTTGGCCTACTTCGTTGTAGGGCCGCAACCAGCTGCTATTTTCTGGGGTGGGCAAAGTGATTGTAACTGGTTGTTGTGGGCTACCTATCAACTAAACATGTTTTTCAAAATTTCGGGAGTGAATTGCCCAGTTGCCCCTTCCCTGGTTGCCGGCCTAGTTGTAGATTATGTTTCAAAATGCAGAACGTTGGCGAATCGTTATCACCTCAGAAGCTCGAGATGAGACTAACAATTCCCAAAATCATGACCTGCCTTCTCTGACGAAGGTACAATTGTTTGCTTAACACTATTTGATAGTGATCAAACAATGGCTCAGCAGTTTGTTCAAATAACCGCACGAGCGAAGTGCGAGATAACCCTGATGCAAAACAAGCCCTAATTTCTTGCCCAGTAGTCCAAAAATCTTGCACGTAACGTGTTGGAATTTTACTTTTTATTTAAGAACAAAAAGCAGTTGCACGTAAATGAAAACAGATCACAGACAATTAAAATGCTCTGAACCATTTCTAATGTACAAACGGGAGCATGGGAGAGCTTCATTTACAAATTTTCAAGTAAACGAGGCCTTTTAACATAAAACGTTTGGACATGTAATCAACGTTTTCGTTTGATCAACACGTGTCTAAAGAACTTCATCCGCAGCTCTTGCTGCTTATTCCACCTGCATGAGCGCAGTACGCCGCACTTAAAAGCTGAGACCTGCTTCTCACCGCTGCTGCAATAAATGTACTCTTGTGAACCTTGCACCGCACACCAAAGGTATTCAACAAGTTCCATAACGGGGGGTTACCCCATGAAACAATGCTCTCACAAATATGCTTTGTTTGTCTAGAGTTCATCTCTGTTCCGTGGTTGATCCTCTTCAACATACTCATCGTCATACTTCTCTTCGGCTAGTTCAGTGCCCAAATACCTAGTGATCTTATGCAGTGGAGTGTCGTATACTTCTTTGCTGGTGATGAAATCATCCTTGTCTTTGTCGAGGATCTTGAAAAGCTTTTTCAATTCCTATAATAGACATATTTTGCTTCAGGAGTTGAAAAGAAGTTGCACACCATCGCCACATTTATGCAAAAAGGTCTTGATAACACATTACGTTTATTACGTTTATGAGCACAAAACTTTGATAGACAGAATTAATCTGTTTCTTCTTGGACCTACAGAAGGCAGAATTATGCGGAAAAGTTCAATAACAGTTCGTTCAATTAGAAAACAGTACGAAGGGTCATAAATACAAAATCAATTTTCCGCTGTAACTAAGTCACAAATTTCAGTCATAGTTGCAACTTTAATGTAATTTAAACAAATGCCCGCTTCATACACAATTTACAAACAAGAATTCACAATTTTCTTTTCAACCTGATCCAAGTCTAACGGATCCATTGAAAATATCGTAACATTGATTACTTTGTCACAAAAGCGACGAGTTTCTAATAAAAGGCCAGAATCTTTATATTACAGTACTGAAACAATCTACTGCATTGCTGAGGAAACGATAATACAATTTCACTGACGTACATGACATCACAACAGAGAATTTCGCACATACGACGTTAATCTTCGATATAAGCATTTCTGGCAATGATCTCCGACGGAGTTATCAACAGAAACGATCTGTAAACGTTTCATGATTTCAGAAAACACTTACTTTTTGAAACATCATCTTATTGGCTTCTGATCCACCTTCATTCATCACATCAGGCATTTTATCCATGAACTGTTCCCTGCTCACTGTTCTGTTGACGGGATCGAAAACTTCAAAGATGTAGGTCCTGCGAAAATTAAACATGAAAGTTTAACACAAAAAAGGCTATCATGAAGGTTTCCAAACTGTTAAAATTATATCAGTGAGGTGTCAGACTTTTAATCCACTGCAGCAGGGCAATACACCAAGCGCCAAGTGATTCGTGTGTTACTGGTATCCGTTAAACCGTCTTTGATGCATATTCATCGTGATTTTTGTTTCTTTCAAACCCGGTTCGACCCCTGAATAACAAAAATGCTGGTTATGCAAAAGTAAAAGCCGACCCTCTCGGGAAAACTAAGCCCCTGCCTGACTCCACATTAGCTCCCCAAAACAAGCTAGTGACGCCTGACGTTGGTAAAAAGGGGGATGTAGAAAGGGTGCGAAAAGGACTGAGTAAATTCAAATATTCGTACCATTAGTTACGCCTGTTTGCTGATCCTTTTCAGAGCAACAAACTTGTCACTTTAATTTTATTGTAGACATTATACGGGAAGCAGCAGCCTTCTCATTTCACTTGATCAAACAGGCGTGCTTTCTTCACAAGAGAGATTGTGCGTCAGGGCACGGAGCGCCGTCTCGCTCTTGCTGTTGTTTAAGTCACTGCACGTTTGAGGTTACTTCGCCACTGTAACCATGGCTTCACGAGCAGCTAGCCACGTACCTGACCGATTCGTTGGGATCAGACATCTTATAATAATAAAGTGCTCTGTGTTCAGGAAGTTTTTCCAGAATATTCCCGCACGACTCCCTGCTAGGCAAGTCGTACATTGGGTTCCACCATATGTTGATCGCCAAGTTACGCGACTCCGACGAATTGACGTGGTGGTACCATCTGTTAACACAAGTCAATTGATATGCAAGTTGTTGGCAGATCAGTCTTATTTTTTGACAAGTTTCCACACGTGTCCGGATTTTGAATTGTGGTGTTGTGCCTGTGCGCATTATTTCAGGAAAAACAAAATCTTAACTGATAATTAACATCTCACTTTTCATGTCTTAGAATTATCTAAAAACACTTTACAAATTTTGCTTATACCGACTAGATGGTCTATTTGCAGCAATGCTCAGTAGAAATCCTTCGAGATTTCTTCAATTTTTCTGAACTTCCTTCTGTTTTATGTTATTTTCCTGCGTTTTAAAAGTTTGTGATTTTATTCAAGCACTTCGCGCATCAATTTGAATAGCAGCAGAATTCTCGATATTGCATGTTTTGGCATTCTGCAAAGCGACAACATCAACGTCAGTTCACGCATGTGGGCCCAATAACCACAAGGTCGTCATCAAGGTTCATCCACTATTTTACAAAGATTTTAAATTCAACATTTCCTGCAAAAACTCGATATATTGATAAGAATAAAGATGATGGATAGAATATTGTCAAACTTTCAAAGAAAAATGCTGCACTTCTCGATTACTTGGATGGAATGTACATGCAGTCCCCTTCTTCCATATGAGCCTGGTGCCACGTGATATTTGACAATGTAGGATATTTATGCATGTCCACCTTCTCAACATTGACGCTGCTGTACCCTCCATCTTCAACATCGATGGGTACCTTGTCTTTGAGTTTCTGAGGTATTTAAATGTAAAAAGTATTAACATATTGAAACGTAGAGTTCGTACCAGTCGGAAATAGATGTTGATCCCACAGCAACACAAGTTAACAGTGACTGTCCGTGAGAAGAAAGTAGGACTAATAGGCAAATTTATGAACAGGTTATTCTTCATCTGTCTTCGAACCACCTCCTGACCTTTAATTTTGTTTATTTCTTTGGTTTCAAACCATTTACAAAACGTAGTGATTTGAGACTACCCGAAGCTGCAAGACGTCAGTATAGGAGAATTAAAGGACGTGCCTGGCATTTGACTTGTGCCTATAATTTGCAAAATCTTGAGGTAAGCGAGTTAGGAACACACGAAAAATCTTGAAATTAGAAGTCTTCCCGTGTGGTTTCATTTATACAGTTCGAATGTCAATCTGATTTTCATCGTTTGATTGTTGCTGGTTCACGATACAGTTGCCACTGTTTAGTCACATTCCTCGTATGCATTTTAGCTAGTTATTCTTGGCTGCAATTTTTGACTTCTCGTTTCGAGATTTCTTAAGGAACTTAGTAATTAAGCCAATATCGACTTCACCCAATTTTTCGCTTGCAATCTAATGGTTCGACTGACAAATTTGTGGCATATTGTGTGCTGGGTGCTTGCCAGGGCAGGTGTACTATCAGGCTATATTGCATTTGAAACATTAAAAGCTGACCTGGTCAATCATAAAGAATTCTTTCGACCCATCGTAGAGGCAGTTGATGTTCTCGTACACATCGTGGTGAAGCACAGATTTCGTGCCTCCCGAAGAAAACCACATGACTGCCGTGTTGAGGAAGTCGGTGAACCCCCCACACAACAAATTCTTCGGCAAGAACACCTCCTCTGGAAAAAACGTATTTGTTTGTGTTGCAAAATATAAGTTCAAGAAGTTATTAGACGCAAAAAAATTTTAAACTATTTTACAGTATAACTTTTTCAATGCAAAAATTCATTTTATATTCCCAACTGCAGCTGAAACACTGCAAAGAATTTTCTCTGCCCGCCCCTCCACGGCTGATGTTCGAATACGCGCGACCGACCTCGATTTAAAATAAAAGTTACACAAATAACGATATAATAAACGAAAAAGCTCAAAATGTTGTTAGAAAAATTGTTAGCACGGGATACAGAACTAAATATTTTTACTTGTCATAGGGTTGGGCGGAATGACATCTTCAACCAAGTAAATGTCTGTTTCGTTGTAAATTTTGATAAATTTGCGAAAGGACATATTTCGTGTTCCCAAACTTCGGTTTTCTTTCTTCCCAATTTCCGCTTGAATCCTCCATGTACCGTAGTTTTTGCTGAAACAAAACATTCAGAAATTTGTCAAGTTCAAAAGATATGCCACTAACTCATCATCACCAGAATGGGGGGAGCTACATAGACTCAACAGTCCACCATGCGGCTTGTGGCCCGACGCACAAAGCAGCTTTCGCGCCTTTGGGGCAATTCTCATCCAGGCACTGGCTGAGTGCGACCAAATGCAAGAACCAGAAATATTTCACATTGACAGTTGTAAAGTACTAAGATAGCGATATTTCTGATCAATGACTAAAGAGCATCTTTCGAATCTGGAACAATAAAAGGGCGTTTAATGGAAAACATATGGCCCCTGCTTCGCAGCAGAGTCTTTGCTCAAAAGTTCACAGCAATTTTCAAGCCTTCTAAAAATACAAGATAGCCAAAGGCGAGGGGTTGCTTTTTAAGTGTTAAATGTTGGCAGAGGATGCTTTTCACAGTTTTGTGCATCAAGTGTTGATAATTAAGAACTAAGCAAGTGCCATTTCACAACCGGATAAAAGAGACTGTTGTCTCTTGTGGCAGACACAAAGTTTGTCAGTTTAAAAAAAAGCCTCCTCCTGTGTTGCCTGCGATTGCAGGAAGTGATTGCCTCGCATCCTCTCCTCAGGCCTTGGTTTTATTTCCTTTAGTGCTTCGGTGTTTTGCCTGTAGTCTAGCAGACCATTTGTTGCCAGAAAAACATGTTACTAGATAACTGAGAAAGATATTCAAATAGAATTATCGAATGCATTCTACCTAAGCAATTGACGCTTCTGAATACGACATATTGGAGAGGATCCCTCGATTTGAAAACAAACCTTTGTATCCTCATATTACGTTTAAGTCAACAGATAATGCCACTGTAAATCTGCCACACCTCATTGAAAGCGCATGGTGGCAAAACTGTAACGTAACCACAGGCGTCGAAGCGTATATCACAAATTACCTCCGTACAGCTGCTTCAGTGATTAAACGCATAGCGAAAGCAAGCTGCATGGAGCAGAATAAAGTTTTTTGTTGCTTCGCCGTATACTTCGATGAGAGACGTGATTTTTAAAAACAATTTGATGCAAGTGTGTTTTAGATGGAGCTGCCACTTTTTTGGAGACGAAATGTTTCAAAAACGTAAGCCAAACGGTTTTGAAGCTGACGACAAATTTGTTGCATTTTTACGTTCTCGTAATTTTTGCATGAGGCATTTACGACAGATGAGACACGATTTTAGACAGGAAATTGTGAGTTTAACAACAACAGCAGCATAAACAAAAAAGAGAGAGAACCACTGATACAGTCGCCTGCTTTCTACATTTGACGAGAAGTCGGTTCAACTGAAGTAAAAATCTATGACTTCAACTCTTGTCATTTCATCGTGAAGGACAAAATGATAAAGGAAAGAAAAGTTTTGATAGGAAAGGATGACTTGTTTTGTTAAGTTCCACACGTATTTAAATATTGATGATGAGGTCTCATATAAAGAAAAATATTTTATCCAAAGCAATTTCGAGCTTGCCCAAGTTTGATAAACAGCAGTTCTTTTAAGCCATTGTTGCAGCAACAGTCAGTATCTGGTGTGCTGTGGCAATGAAAGAAGCTTGGAATCCTTTGTCAATAGCAATGGCTTGATTTGCTGCAGTCAACACAGCTAGATTGTTTTTCTGCTCCTAACTCTGCAAAAAAATAGCTCCGAAGTTTCTGTGTTGCATAAAAAGGTGCCGCTCGCCTCAGAATGTGGTTGGAATACTCCGTTCTTCTTCCGACTACATATCAACACTTCGAATGAACCATATCTTGGAGTTTTGACGTCTCATGAAGGATAAAATGAGAAGGCAATGGGAACGCAAAAACATTTTCACCTGTGGCAATAATGCGCTTCGGAAACGTTTTTTGAGCTTGAATGTTCTTTCTACGGATATTATTTGTTTTCGCTTAGATTTCAAATCACAATTTATTGCAAGTTCGTTAGAGGGTCATTTTACTTTTCAGACAAAATATCACATTTCAAATTCCATTCAGACTTTCTAAAATTGTGACGACAAACACTTCAGCGTGATCGTGGCTTTGACCGTTTCTTCTAAAGAGATCATCGGCACTGATCAACACCCGGGCAACTAATTAGACACACCTCACCTCAAATACTCATCGTCTTTCCACAAAGCGAAGCTTGGAAATTTTTTCGCTGCTCCTTTGAACAGGACTGGCTTCGATGGCTGCACGTACTCGTCATAGAACTCGATCGGGTCGGGCAAGGTGATCACTTCGTCGATGGGGAGGGGCGCCTGGTGGGAACCGATGGGCTGCATGTGTCCAGGAGGGTCTTCGCTTTGACCAAGGGAAAGAGTGGTGGCGAAAATACAAATTCCCAGTAACGCAAACATATTGTTTAGAATAATATTTAAACGGTACGACACAAAACCTAAATTGTGGAAAATTATTAACAAATAATCTTATTATCAAACACTACCGCGAAGGCTAACTTGCTAAGTAAACCTATTCAGCAACAACATGCTTGGTTTACTTTTATTCAAGCAAAAATGGACCAAAAATGTACTTACATTATTGTCATATACTTTGTCATATCCAGCAGCTCGAGTGAAAAAAACGAATTGTAACGTTACGTTTATGAACAAAGTGAAGCGAACACTGGTATTATGTACTTTTTCATATCCTGTCTGTTTTGACCTTTGTTCTGTTCTTCATTGTTTTGACAAGAAAAGTTTTAATTCCGAAGATCGCGACTCCGGTTTTAATTTCAATCTACAAAAACATTGCAGTCAACAAAGAATGCCAGATGACTTCCTTGGTCTTGCAGTGAAATACTTTGAAAATGCTGAAATAAGAATGCTACAGTGTTTGTTCTGGATTTTCCTACCGCACTGGGTTAAAAATATTTAGCATAAACAATGAACATCGCATGCTAACCAAGTTAAAACTAGGCCTGAACAGTAAGCTCATAGTTTCGATTGCTTGTCTAAAATTGTATACCCCAAAAATATTGAGGTTCTCAATGAACTCTGCGTGCGCCGTTAAATTACATATTATTGTTGAAAAAGTATCCCAATTTCACAAAGTTTTTGCGCAACGATCACCAGAGTGGGTCAGTCGAAGTCACTTCACTTCTCGTTTAAATCGAACGCGTGATCCTCTTCCCTCTAAGGCTCCTGTGCAAGACAAAACGTTCTCGTCAGCTGGCCGGTAAGAAACTGCTGCTCGACAGTCGTGCTCAGCTGCAGATACTTCCAGTCCAGGCCGGAAATTGGGAAAAAGCGTCGAGTTTCGGTCACGCTTCGCTTAGCAGCCGTTGCAGATGCAGGCGAGCAGCTGAATTGTCTTGACTGGCTGCGTGGGTCGGACACGTGGTTTGGCTTGAGTGGATGTGGAATGGGGTGAATTGATGTCTGCAGTGACAGCAAGGAAACTTAAGGTGCGACATGGCGGATGGCATATGTGTGTCGACACCTTGTCCTCGGATGTACACGTGGCTGAACGAAAATGCTCCACGTCTGGCGTGGCAGCAAGCATCTGTGGATTTCATGAAACGTTAATCCTAAGCTGGCAGATCCAGCAGGAAGTGTGCAAAAGGGAGGTTGATGCCTGAAATGACTATCGACTATAGCAAAATTACTCCTTTTTGTGGAAAATCGGTCCGTTTCTATTCTTCCCAACCTCAACAACCAAACACGTTCTGCAAACGACGCACTCTTATGCTTCAGCTTTCTACGACTTTTCTCCCAAATGGTTTTCTTGCCACCAGATGGCCTGTCTGGAACCACCGTTAGCAATAAAGATGCATCTTTTGTGAAACAAATAACAAAGTGAAGAATATGCCTCACTATGCTCGCTTTTACTTTAAGATTTCGCACAATGTCATGCTCTCCGAACATCTGAACCAGTGAAAAATCTGCTGTTTGGTGGAGCATGGCAACGTTAAAACATTTTTCGAAAATTTACCCGCGCCCAACGCATGATTTGCGAAATAGGTCTCTACACGAAATGTATTTTCCATGCTTGATCAAAACATGCTGCTGGCGAAAACTATTGGTTCAATATTTTAGGCACCACGTCTACTTGTACGCCCTGAAAAAAATTAAAATTTTTATTCAAAATTTGCGGTCTCTGTTTTTTGTGAGGCCCTGGATATCAAGGCGAAAAGCAACTAACGAAAATTTAACAACGATTTAATATGAAAGGTCTGACGGACATGTATTCTTGTTGGAGGGGTGTGTCAGGTCAGAATGGAACATTGATTCTGTACAGGACTCAGTGGTTATGAACCTAAGCAGGGGATAGCGATGGGGGAAAGGGGGCACAATGCCATCGAATCACTGGGGGGCGCCGAAGAGACCCAACAATATCGCAAGTGCTTCCTTCAATGCAGTACATTTGCTCCGAAAAGACCTCAGGTTCGAACATGGGGGGGCCAAACTTGTTTCTTGCCCCGAGCGCCATCTAACCTCGGTACGCCCCTGAACCTAAGGAAGCCACCTTGAAAACGGTCAATACGGAGCTTCATGTGGCAGCGCTGTGGAAGTATTGGGAATCACTGGGACGAGATTGCTCTTTATGCAAGTGTTAAAAATATATTCGGCTTCATACCAAACACATTTTAACCAAGGGTTGAACACATTAAAAGCTTCTTTTCAATGATTTTAATCATAATACATTAGGTGTCGGTCAGGTGGCGCTGAAGAGCAAAGACCGACAAATTTTTTGAACTCCCACGTTTTTTACGCCGTTGTATGTCACAGGGCTAGATCAGCGGCTGTCAACGTTTTTTTTAATTTCCCCTTGCAAACCCAAACATTGTCAATTCCTACCCCCAAATATCATAAAAAATATACTTGCAAAAATTTTACAATCTATACCTACTGCGCAGAAACAAGGGACGACTATGAACAAAAGAAACTCTTTTATAACGTCAGTCACCGCCATAAGCGTACGAGGCGGGGATCGGGGGGGGCAGCCGCCCCCCCAGGCTTGAAAAATTTCAGGGCTAACTCTGTTTTCAGGGCAAGTGCTAGTTGCCCAAAAATCCTGAATGATAAAAAATATTTAAATACAGTGAAAATTTTCAGGGCAACTCTGATTTTCAGGGCAAACGCAAGTTGCGTAAAAATCCTGAATAATAAAAAATACATATTCAGTACAGCGAAATCAGGGCACCCTCTGTTTTTCAGGGCAAGCGCAAGTTACTCAAAAATCCTGAATGTAAAGAGTATATTCAATACAGTGAAGAATTCCAGGGCAACTCTGTTTTTCAGGGCAAGCGCAAGTTGCTCAAAAATCCGGAATGTAAAAAGTATGTTCAATACAGTGAAAATTTTCAGGACAACTCTGGTTTTTAGGGAAAGCGCGAGTTGCTCAAAAATCCTGAATGATAAAATATATTTCAATACAGTGAAAATTTTCTGGGCAACTCTGTTTTTTTCAGGGCAAGCACAACTTGCTCAAATATCCTGAATGTAAAACCTATGTTCAATGGAGTGAAAATTTTCAGGGCAAACTTTGTTTTTCAGGGC
>Ga0210059_1014368_pt1 | contig 11714 bp, 5 predicted proteins | sample Ectturendosymbi2_FD_188042 | JGI IMG/M metagenome (GOLD analysis project Ga0210059, IMG submission 188042) | Ecteinascidia turbinata endosymbiont from Florida, USA - Sample 2 (SPAdes) (version 2) | ecosystem: Host-associated > Tunicates > Ascidians > Unclassified | place: Key West, Florida... | reverse complement strand
GCCGTGAACGTGGCGGGCAGACCCCTCTGGTTCGAATAAAAAAAGAAACCGGTCGTCGCGGCTCGCTTGCTCATAACCACGGCAAGCATGTGAAAAATTGGCTCGAAGCCTGGGGTACGCCGAACGCTGCTCTATCAACCGCGAACGAACTTGACCCGAGCGTTTTGTTGTGCTTCTTCAGCGCGATGGTCGTTCGTCGGGCTGACAACAGCAGCGACGCGACATATGCTTGTAATCCGTTATTCGGCCTCAACTAAATCAGCTTTAGCACGTAATTGGTGACGTGCACGTCATACTCCATCGTCACTGTCGTGTTATAGCGGTTGTCAATCTGTCGTGTAGCTGTGCTGCCAGAATCGGTGGTATTCGTGATAGTAGAAAAAAACGCCCTTTCTATCTTTCGTAAATCAACCGAAAATTGGCAACGTGCACAAGCGATTTTTGCTTCATTGGCAAAGTGGATTCTTTCGTCCAAAGAGCAAGTGCATTTTGCCGATGAAGCCAAAACTTTTGTGGTTTCTGTGTCTAGCTTTTCTGTATCATTCAGCGATATGTTGCGTGATAAATCTTCTTTGATTTTTGCTGGAGTCCTTCCGCTTCAAATCGATATAGGTTTTTCATTGGTATTAGTTTTTACTTGAAAAACACTAACATTTTCGCTTTACAATACTTGAATAGCGAAGTTTTTCTCATGATCGTGAATCAGTTGTTTCGCAATTTAACAGCACAATGAGGTCACATGAAAAGACGTGGAGCATAGGTTCCGACAGAAATCACACTGTCTATTGACCGCTGACGCGTCAAACAAACACTTTCCGCAAAAAAAACGAAAACATGGAATTGCGAACTGTTGCCGCTGTTCGCTCAGGATCACCTCGAGTTCCGCTGCCATCTTCGCTACGAGCTCCTCCTGCTCGGAATCCAACCGGTGATGTCACAGCTCCGGCAGTTCGACAACGAAGTCCTCAACAAGCACCTCGACTTCTTCGAGCTCGTGCGACGCGAAGACGAAGAAGAGATCGCGTCCAGGTTTAACGTGGTACGTCACCGCCCTATCGCGCGCGGGCGCGCCTTCTGTTCCTCAGTAACATGTCCTGTGACATTTCGCGTCCGCACATATCGTTCGTTTCGCTGTCGCGGCTCATTTGCGTGTGAAGCTTGGCCGTGTTTCGCGAATGCCGCCCTTCAAAGCGCGGTCGAATTCCTGGTTCAGTGCAGCGCTGGGTTGCAGCGCACCTGCGTTTATCTGCTTCTTGGCTCCTCGTGCCGCTGCTGCTGCGCGAGGTCACGACCCTTTGACTCGGGCTTCGCCTTTTTTGCGTGCCTTATGCGTCGCAGCAAGGCTACCTAGCAGGCGCGTAACGAGGGTGGGCAAGAGGGGCACAACTCCCCAGGCGCCAAATCACTGCAGGGGCGCTGCAAAGACCCAACAATGTCACAAATACTTCCTTCAACACAGTATATTTGCCTCCGAAAGACCTCAGGTTCGAACATGGGGGCGCCAAACTTGCTTCTTGCCCCGGGCGCCATCTAACCTCGTTACGCCCCTGCTTGAGAGGCATCACGGTGGCCTTGGTCGCAGTCGGGAAGTCAGTGCAGCAGTGACAGCAACGCTCGAGAAAAACGTGAATCAATTCCCGGCGCGTGAAAACTGCCGTGGAGTGTCGCAAAACTGCACGCGCGATATTTCATTACGAATGGTACGAAGGCAACGCTTTAAGCCTATCTCAATGCGCGCGTGTTTGACCCCAAAACAGACGCGTGCACAGCGCAGTGAGATGCAGACCTGGCTGTGCGTTGTTTTATTCAAATTTTATCTTTTTTCATCCCGGGCAGCAACATGTCGACACCAAGAGCGCGAGCGAGATGTTCGACTTCATTCAGAAGAAGCTAAGCTACACGGAAGCCTACCCGAACTTCCTGTCTCTGCTGCACCATTGCATGCTTCTGCCTTGTACGTTTTGTTCTTTTTGAAGAAAGCGGGCTTCGTGTTAGTGACTGTAAAACAAATGGCAGTATTTTTCAGTTAGTTGGACGATTAGTATCAAATTGTATTTGTTACCCCTTCATAACGTCAAGATTCAAACGGCTTCTGAGGCTCCAGCAACGAAGCCCAGACTTTCTGACACTGGCCAAAGGCTTTGTTGCCTTTGCCAAAGGTTGAAACCTCGCTACAATGTTTGGAGGCCGAATACGACTTTTTATGTCCCATCAAAAGAGTCTCGCAGTGCTGAGGTGGTTCAAAAAATCAAAGCAAATTCATTTTTATGGAGAATACGAGTCACCAACCACTATTGTTGTGTTTCAAACCTTTGCTAGAAACATACTCTTAGTTAGCGTGATTTTCTGTTGACGTTACGTTGCAAAAAAATTCTCACACTACTAGTTATTGTTTTGGCAGTGAACCGAGGGGGGTGTCCGTTCCACTGGCAGCTTTTCGACCGCATTGCGCAGCAAATAACCCTCCAAAAGCTGGATGGCAGTGACCCGGATGTTACCTTCCTCCGCAACTTCAACCTCGAACGATGTTTGAAGCTGTAAGTGGAAAAAGGCTTCGTGCTTATCCCAGAAACGCTACCGGTGGCCGTTTTTTGTCTTCCCGAAAAGATCTTTTCAAAACTGGCGATCGCTTTTGTGCAGTCGGTTCGCTTGTGGTAATGGACACCGGTTGACTTTCATTGGCTTTCAGTTTGACGCTTGAATGCGTGTGACTGACTCAATCGTTTAACGCAGTGGTTCTCAACCTTTCCGCTGAAGGGAGCCAAATCCAGATATACGATTTTGTTAAAGAGCCGCACAAAAAAAAATTTAACACAAGTCACGTGACACCAGGTTTTTAAGGTGTTTTAGGGACCCGATTCGGGTCCCTAGAATTTCAATCGAGTCCCTAATCAGAGAAAATTATCATCGGGTCCCTAGAATCAGTGAAATCGGGTCCCTACAGGTCCATACCGGGTACCTAACCATTTCCTTAAAAAAACTGCCTGACACGTTTTGTTTTATTGCAGAACGAAGCCCGTTAACACAAATTAATTATTAATTATTAGAGGTGCTGTTGAAAGACTGCGGAAGGTCGCACAAAGGGTGCTTGGGAGCCGCATGCGGATCTCAGGGTCGCGGTCGAGAACCACTGACTTAACGTGATGCCTTCACATTGGTTTTTGTGTCGCGTTACATGGCGCACGCCGACGCTCGACCTGCGCTGCGGGCGCCGGGTCGAGATTTTGTTCCTTTCTTGTCGCGATCGCGCTGCGTCACAGCAAACCGCCTCCTTGATGTGTGACGCAAGGAAGCGTGCCAAGCCCTCGATTGCGACCTGCGCTGTTGTGAGTGAAGCAAAGGCTACGCGTCTACTGAGCCGCCCTTCCCTTCAGCCACGGATAGGGGAGGATCCAGGGGCGACCGCCACCGCCTAAAACCTACGAAAGTAACTTTTTTCACCACGATTTTGTACAATTCGGAAAACAGCATTCGCGATATAAGGTCATTTTGTCGTGCATTGTTTTGTCACAGCAGTGTTGTGAAGTATACTTAATCTCTGATACAGTGGTGACCCCGCAATGAGACCTGGCTACCAAATCCTACTGAAATAGCCCCCTGCCTAACCTTACTGGCTGCGGAAAGGCGAGCGGCGGCATCTTTTGAATCATCTAGCAGGAAGCTGTCGTTCACCTAGATAGAGTTGTACGACTTCCGCTATAGCTCGCTCCCACATTCAAACCGCGCGCTTTCAATGCGATCGAAACGTTCCCGATTGTCCGGCTTTCGTATGGAACACAAGCCATCTGCCCTGGCGCTTCGCTATGTGCGCGTTTAGCGGCGAATGCACTCTTTATTTTTCACTAGCATCGTTCTGAAAACATTTGCTGGGTCATCGCGCGCCCACGAACACGAATAGCGAAACGTGATGTGATCTTGTTCTTTTTGCTGCTCGCCTTACTGCTGAGCAATCTCCCGTCCACTGCTTGCCACCAACTTCCGGGAAATCATTCCGTTAACGGCGCGACACGTACGCGCACCGTTCCGCATCACTGCACAGTGTGCAGGATTTGAAACGTCTCAGGTTGCTCACCGACGGTGACAGGAATAGTATGTTTCCGGGCACTGAAACAAACTCAACGGTTTTATGCTTTACTTCGGGCAACCCACGCCGCCGCCGCCTTGCGTACGTAATACGCATGTGCAAGAGCGTGGTGTGTTTGCCTTCGCTTGACAGGGAAGGATTTAAATCGCACGAAACATTTGTTAAAATGTTGTTTTCTTTCTGGTGCAAGCAAATCGTTGCAAAGGAGTCAGCACTGCACTTACGCGGTCTTTGACTCTCGTCACGCTGAAGCCTTGTGGTGTCACTATACGGAATTGTTTTAGAAGCATACGGGTCGTGCTGTGAATGCCCACGAAAATGCGCCCAGCAGCGCAGTAGATCGCCGCTGCCTTCTTCGCTTCAAACGATGTCATCTTTGTGTATTTTCTGTTAGGTTGGTTGACGACAACGAGATCAAGAAATGGAAGGAGCAAGCGGAGACCATGAGGCGAAGTAAACACTCTTGCACATGGGAAAAAAGCTTTAGAAATGCCCATAAAATATTTGGTGTTTGTGGTGTGTGACGGACGAACGCTTCCGATGCGGACCTACGTAATCCGACAGTTTCGCCCCCGAGAATACGCATCACACTTTTTGTGGGTTTTCTACACTGTAACTGAGTTAAAGCCATCGGGTTGTTTGTAACGCAGCCGTCCGTTGTAGACATGGCGCCATTTAAAGTCTATCCCCGTGTGGCTTTCGTCGTCAACCGGTCCGATCTGTTGCCATTGTACGCGCCCGACGGAATGCCTTTTTCGGGGGGCTGATGTAACGAACTGTGGGCGTATCATTGGTGGTTAATGGGCGATGTGCAGAAAAGCAGATGCCGGGAATGTGGCGGCAGGGAATTTGATCAAATCATGCGTGAAGCAGCCAAGCCAATTAAAACCTGGAGGCAAACGTTGTCAGCAAACGCGACATTTATTGGCCGGTCCTGTCGCCACCGTTTGCCTCTTTACCCTGGCTCGCGATGCAGCGCACGTCGTGCATTGTCTGTCAGGCGGTTGCAATAAACGTTTTTGCCGTTTATTGCGTCTGCAGTTTACCGCGAACCAGTGAAAGCTGAAATTACTGTGAACGTGTAAAGGATACTATACAAACAACTGCTCTATGATGGATGTCGCACAACCTTACCTAATTAAGTTTGTACGCCATTCAACGTAGAGTAGTTGTTTGTGTTGTATTTTATCATCAAGATTATAGAGGTTTTCGCTGAAACATTTTGAGAACCCCTATCTTTAAAAAGAAACATTCTTTTTTTAAATTTTCCATTCATATTTTTTTGATAAAACCACTGCGGTGGTTTTCAACCTGGGGGTCGTGCACCATTTTTGGGGGGTCGCGAGTAAATATTGTATGTGCACAGCTGTATTACAATTGCTTTATTCGAGCTTTTGTAGGGTTCGTTGGGTTATAGTGCGTTGCTACAGTGGGACGCGGTACAAAAAAGGTTGAAAACCACTGCACTGCCTCTTCAGTGGTGCAAACCGACCCCATCTTTACCGCAAATGTGCTTTGCTCGTTGCTTGGCGGTCACGTGACGCGACCAGTGGTCCATGTTGCGCAGAGCACGACGAGATGCGCGGCCAGCTCGAGCGCAAGGAGCGCGAGTGCGAGGCGAAGGCCCAGGAGAAGGAGGAGCTGATGCGAACGCTCAACATCTTGAAGGGCAAGCTCGAGAGCGAGTCGAAAGACCGCCAGACGACGGAGACCAAGCTGACCGAGATGACCCAGCACGCCGAAACCCTCCGGAAGACGGTACGTCGTCCTCGCCGTTGTTGCTCGCGATCGCGGCGTAGCGCGTGCGTCTCTTTGTGTTCGACAACCGGTGGCAATTAGTTAGAACGGCGGCGACGCGCAAGTGGTTCGAGATCAAAACATTTTCAGTTGATCGCTTCCGGGTGCGGCGTTGCGCGACTTCGTAACAAGTTGAACCGGCGACCGCCGCAAGGAACCTTCGAGGGGGTTGTTGAGTGGCCGCTCGGTTCCGGTCAGCTGTTCGAGTAAAACCGACGAACGGCTGTTCCCTCCCTCGTTGTCCTTTCATCTGAGCCGCACCTGAAACCATAGTCCCAAGAATTGATTCACGCGCGGCGGGGAAAGCGCGAGCGCGACGCTTTCACAACGTCGAGCACCTCTCGCCGTCGGTCGCTCAACAATCCACTTGTTGAGGTCCGTCGACCTTGGGCGTAGTTGTCGTGACGCACGTCGTCGATGTCCCCTTTTTGTTTCTTCGATTAAGGGGGTGGGTGGGTGGGAATTGCGACAAAGATCTTTTACTGCGAGAGTTTTTATCTCGGTTTTTGTTTAGAACAGAGGGGTTCCCAACTTTTCTCTGACCATGAACCCCTTCAGCATTTCGACAGATTAACATGTACCCTAAAATTTCTTGTGACAGAAACGCTGAGTAAACTAACAAAAATCTATTGAATTTTTATGGAACTTTTAGATTTATAAATATTTGGCAATAAATATTGTATAAATATATTTTTCGCTTCTATTGTTAACCTTAAGTGTACCACTCCCGACAGGCAAATGCACCCCAGGTTGGGAGCCCCTGGTCAAGAAAACAATATGCAGCGCATTCGCAGGCGACGGGCACGCGATGTTAGCGAAACAGAGACTCCAACCTTAGTGGCGTCTGTCAGGGTGGCAATGTCGTGTGCAAATCTTCGCTGCCGTTGGCAGTTTTGACATTTGAGTGCAGGGCAGAACAAAATTTGTTTTGCGTCGTATACAGTCCGTCACGCACGACAAGTTACCAGGCAGTGCAGCTTACTGCCGACTGAAACTTGTCTGATCAATGGTAGCCAATGCATTTTGCCCATTGCATTAACTCCCCCGTAAGTCAAGTCTGCTCAGCTAGCTGCGGAACAGGGCTGTAAACATATTCTTTTCCCTTTCGCAGATGTTTTTAACGCATTTGCCAGCACTTATTACGAGTAATCGCAGCGCCGTTTCATCTCGTCGCACGCTTGACTCTCTTAAATTCCCTCCCCGTCTAAAATGCTTGTTGTTTTTCGCCGGCAAACACTTTGTTCATTTCGTCAACGCCTCGCCTGTTGGTGAGTGTGCGTTGCCTGGCAACCGTTCCAGTTTGTTAAACAAGCAGCGTCTGAACATTGCATGCTGGTATTTAAACGAACTTTTGTGGCGCTGTGTATTGTGGCTGCGGAGAGGCAGAACCTAATTGAGTTCTCAATTTTCAGATCAAGTTACTCGCATGTCAGACCGACACTCGGCCGACGCTGTCAGTAGACGCCCTTTTTGAATATTCTTAATGGAGTTCGTCGAAAAGCGCCCTGCGAAATGTGTTTTCTGATGAAGTTTAAGCCGGCTGCGCACTTTACGTGTTGGCGGTTTTAAAATGGCGAAACAGCACAGGTAGCAACCACAAAACTCACACGTTTAATCGATCTTCGCGCAAATCATTTTTAATAATCATTTTTCTTGTTGCAAAAACTTTGCCGGCGTCCTGAAAAGAAATCAATGGAGGCTTCTTCTTTTTGAGCCAGTTATTCAAACCACTGCTTGGCCGCACTAGACCTCGGGGGCAGATGTTGAGCAGCCGTTCTCGATTGTGGAGGCTGATTGACTCTCTCATTACGCGCACCAGGAAACTTTTATTAGCAAGAGACTTTTCAAAATGCGACCACTTGCTTTGCCTGCGAAGTAAAATCTCGCAACAGCATTTCATCCACGGTGCTCAAAGTCTTCAGGACTTGACCCTGTTCTACTCTCGGGCCGCACCAGCGAGGAACGGACTGAGGCGCTGGCCTGCCGCCGCAGGCGCGCCGTGGTTCTTGTTGTTTTAACGTCGTCGCTGTGTACGTCACGTTGCTGCGTAAATACTTACTCTGATTGTCGTTCAAATGCTGCTTTGTTTACTTTTGCAACCGCTCATTAGCTGCCTCTCGTTTCTTCTGCCCCGTTGCATGTTCAACGTGGCCTGTCTTGCAGCAACGCAAGTTTCGCGCTGTTCTTTTCCCGCGTTGATTTAGCAACACTTCTTGAAAAGCTCTCTGTTTTCATTACCGATTCAATCAATTCGAAAAAAAACTCTTGAGCTTTACCTGACATTTCGCCGTGCCCAAACGATTCCAGTACCAGCACTTGAAATAACATTGCTGTGTGGCCTATCCCAATATTAGGCCGACTTTACTCGGCTTGCATTTGCTTGGCTGGCGGATTTCGTTGGAAAACTCGGGTTTTCTCATCATCTAGTAATTTGAACTCATCGCTGCTGTGCAGGCGACATAAGTGCTGTCGAACAGTGGTACGCATTTTAAAATCTTAATCGGGAATCCAGGCAGTAAGAACGTTTCCGGCAACACATATATCGTTTTCCGGTAACACATGTGTCGTTTTCCGGCAACACATGTGTCGTTTTCCGGCGACGCGTGTGTTCTATTTCGTCGCAGCTCGCTGTCCAGTTCTGAAAGACCGCTTCGGATGCGATAAGACGCAGAGTGGTCTTGTTCGATGTTTAAGTTCATCGATAGAAGATATACGTGCGCGAACTTCATACTTGTTAGATGACTTCAGAAACGCAAAACTTGCATGAAACTCAGTCCAATCACAAAATGTGGTGAAAACAAAAATTATCAATCTTTCTGTTTAGCATTTCCATCGTTTCGCCCATGTTGAAATAAAACGGATCAGACCATCTTGATCGCCTCGCGGCGCATAACGCCGTCGGACAGCTTCGACAGCGTTCCAAGCTCCCCTTGTCCTTGAACCGCTTGGTTGCTCAGTACTCTGCTGCTGCTGACCCGACATGCGCCATCTATCGGTGCAAAACGTTTTTACAAACTGCGCGTAAACGATGCAGGTCATCCGCGGTCACCCACTTTTTAAAAATGCGGCGTCAATCTTTCGCTTGCGCTTTTTCTCTGGCAAAAGAGCATTTAACGAAAAATTGAAATTCGTGATTGTTAGCTGAAAGGCAGGCATGTACTGGGACTGACACTGGTATGTTTTGTCGGTTTTATCTGAAATATTGCTTTAAAAAGTTGCGATTTTTCAATATTTTACCGGGTCAAATGATAAATTTAGAGGTCAAGCGGATTAACTCCAAAAGTTACATGAAGATAATCCACTGCATAACGATCTGGTCATATGTTTTAGGCTTTCTTCCCAAAGAAAACAACGCATACATCGCTATATACATTCTAAAGAAAAACGGCAAGCGTTAAATTTAAAGCTTTGCAAAATCTTCTCCATGCATGGGCGTTGGAAGGATTCATTCCAGAGGGAGGGGCCAGCGGTGGTGAAATTTCATTTTACCAACTCGAAACTAAGAGAAAAACATTTTTCTACTAAAAAGTTAACAGGAAAATACCAAATTTTGAAGCCAAGTCTACCAAGGTACCCCACCCCCCATGCATCGGACGCCCATGTCCCAACGCAAGTCACCCGCCTCTCTTGCTGCTGTAGTTTTGCATGCGCTCAATTACGTCCGCTCCGCTTTCTCTCTCTCTCTTTGTGCCGTCGTTCTTCGCATGCATGGCTAGCTAACCTTTGCTCTTCCGCTGTGTATAGTCCTCGTCGAGTAACAAGGAGTCGATATACAGCCAGCCCCCCACTGAAGAGCCGCTGTACGATGTGGTAAGATGAGCATGTCTTCGGCTTGTCGCAAACTTGGCATGGGCATGTCCCACTAACCTCTCATTAACCCGCCGTTTGGTTTTTTTTTATCGTAACTCGCCGACGCTTGCGGTCCTCCTCCCCGATGTTTACCGTTCGCGACGCGTGTTGACATTCCGTGATTTTTATTAACAAACATGCCTTTTTCATTTTGTGTTGTATTGTACTGTAGTTTGCGTACTCATCTGTCTGTTACCAACCCGAGCTGCCCAGTATGGCGTCACAAAGCTTATTCAGCGACCACGTTTAGTTTTATCGAGTGCTTCCTCCACCCTATACGCAACGAGTCTGCCGATGAAATATTTCGCATTTGCTTTTGCAAGTCGGCCGTCTTCTAAATCTTCAAAAAGAAACAGGCGGGTGGTGCGTCTTTGGCGCGCTTGCAACGCGGGCGCTGGGCCTGCCCCTTTGTTCTTATTTCTCGCGCGAGCTCTGGCGACCGTTGTCAGCGACTTGGCGCAGAAAAGACCGCGCCACCCTTTGTCGAGCGTCGCCGGTCCGCTTCCGAGACCACTTCAGACGCAAAAGGAAAGTGCTGAAGGACGGGGAACGCTCGAGGCGAAGTGCCATCTGTGATCGAGCGCGCCGCCGCTCCTTTCCGTGTACAGGAATGATGTCGTCGCATTGTGCATGAACAGTGGGCATGGACGTTGCAGTGTGCGGTTCAACGTTGTTGGCTTTCCCATTCAGCAGGTGCTTCATCATGCCTGCGTTAAACCATTTCCCAGTCGTCAGCCGCTAATGAGCGTTGACCGCTCCCGGCCGCATCACCCATTCAATAGCAATAACCGAGTGCGAAGCTAAAGTCACCGGTCTTCATGCGGCGATTAGGTGAAGGACTGTTGTAGCCTGGGTTTTTTTTGCAGTCACAGACCGATTTTTTTGAAATGACCTAAAAAACTTATGTCAATTCGGTCATCATTTCCGAAAAGGTAGGCTAGTAAATACTGTTTTGGTAAGTTTTGATACTATCACAAGACAAATGAACGAAATATCTCAGCGAAAAAAACCCAGGTTATAGCAAACAGTCAATGAAAGGTATGTGTCGAGAAAAAACAGCAAAACATTTCTTCGAAAAAACCACACGGTGGTGGCAGCATCACGACACCTGGTGTGCGAACCCTCGAATTTCGTCAACGCACACGGTTGTTGTTGCGGCGCTATCTTCAGATAAAAACAAGACCGTACCCTGTATGTTGTCCCAGTGAAAAGTAGCTCTCGCTTCGCGGCCGCTGTCTGCAGTTTGTTCAACGCCGATGGGCGACGGAGAACTTTCGCAGTCGCTGCCCCGATCTTTGCACCTCTGCCCAGTCGGCAAACAGTCGTAAACATGAACGAGTGTGCAAATGGGTGTGCGTGTGTGTGTTTTTTAGGTCAGTGTTTGCTGACGTTCCACGGAGGCGGACCTGCGACACGTTGCTGCTTGCGTTTGACAGAAGTGTGATTTTTGTATGATGTAATCTTGTTTGGGTAGCAGTGCACTGACATATTTCTTTCTTTTCTGCTCAAATCGCTTCGTTCCAATGCTTTTGTTTTTCGTTTCAACATGAAATCAAACCAAGTTGTGTTTCTGCCAATGATCGTATCATCCAGTGAATAATGTTTTTATTTATTTTGTTGTTTTTTTTTCTGAGCGACAATGATCTTCGTAAGTAAGTTGCCTTAACCGCCTGAAACGATGCTCTTGTGCACAGCCATGCATATAGTCGACGGCAGCTTGCCTTCATTGCCTGTTCCGTCACAGAACGTTTGCTTAAACCGTAACGTGTGTTTGTTTGTGTCCAGTGAAACACCGTTTTGAAAACGATAGCTTTGAGGAAGTGCTTCATGTACGTCACGTCCTCGTAATCACGCGCGCGCCAGAACCTTGTAATTGGTCATTTCCAACGTGCTACAGATCATGGACGAAAGACAAGAAAAAGAGAAGCTTCAGGAGGTTATCAGGACTGGAAACTTGTCGGAAGACGTGAAGAAATCCCTGGAT
>Ga0210059_1014366_pt1 | contig 11714 bp, 9 predicted proteins | sample Ectturendosymbi2_FD_188042 | JGI IMG/M metagenome (GOLD analysis project Ga0210059, IMG submission 188042) | Ecteinascidia turbinata endosymbiont from Florida, USA - Sample 2 (SPAdes) (version 2) | ecosystem: Host-associated > Tunicates > Ascidians > Unclassified | place: Key West, Florida... | reverse complement strand
CTCTGCTGTTACTTCAGCCTTTCAACTTTTCACCTGTAAGCTTTGCTTGCAATTTTCAGGACTGAGGATGCGTAATTTTACGTGAAATCGATTTCCTATTAAAAATTTGCTGATCGATTCCTTGCTCACACCCATCGTAGGGAGAACATACTTGAATACCCACAACTTATGTTCCCTCTAAGGTGCGCAACTGCGCAGCATACCACCACACCATTTGCGCAGTGAATCTGGTTCTAACGCACTTGTAGCATTCCAAATATAATATCGTGTACATATCGCATAGCGCTTTCACTGCTTGAAGCGCTTCAGTATATGTGTGCCTACAAGATTGTGCAATCGCATGCGCACTAAAACCAACATTTGCTCAATGTAAATTTTTCTTGGAGGGAACACTGCCCACTACTGTCTGATTTGGTTGTTCGAATATTGATTCCTTTGCCACAATATATCTCTGCGAGAGTGGTTTTTCAGCTCTAGTTCACATAAAAACGAAGGCTCGAAATTGAAGGAAGGTCGAGGATGATACGGGATTAGCACTGTCAAACACTCAGCCACGAATTTCGTAGATGGCCATATGGTTGCAAAGTCAAAGGTCGCATTGAAAATGTTCATGAAATTCATTTGCCGTTTGAAATAAAATGTTATGAAATGCATGTGGTAATCATAACGGTTATAATATCATATACACTGAAAAAAGATCAGGAAGGGAGTCGCAGGTTGTATGAAAATACCAAAGGGGATCACGAACCGAACAAGGTTGAGAAACACTGCATTAGATGGTATGGCCCTCCGCTAACCGCGGCCTTCTCAAAGTGGCCCCCAAGACAAATTAATTGCCCACCCCTGCTTTACGGAGAAATTTTGCTCACACATCTGTGTAGTATTTCGAGCAATTGACATTAATCAGGAAGTTCAAAATCTCTAACTTAAAAGCGTGTTTTCTGGATATCAGCATTTTAAGTCAGGAGTCTTGTTTCGGAACAGAAACCAATTAAAAAATTGTGGAAGACGCTTCAATGACAACTGCTCAAGAAACAGGTGCGTTGGAAAAAAACGGTGATCGCTTTCACTTCACAATTTTTAAGTGAAACAGATCTTCCGAGTAAACATTTCACAAGATCTCATGGGGGATTTTCTCGAAGGTAAATCATGTCAGAATGCCGAAGTCTTAGAAAAAATTGACATTGGTAAGTTTGCTCAAAAAAGAAGTTGGTTTGTGTTCATCAAGAATAATAAACGGACGTAAAATAACTTTTTACATCCTAGAGGTTTCTCATTTCGGGCTATGACTTATAGCAGGGGTGGCCAACCTATGGTGCATTGGATGACTTCAAGTGGCGCGTTGTATCGCTGTGATCGTAATCGTAAGCTAGCAAGCATCTCCAATATTTTTATTTTTATCGATTTTTGTTTCATACAAATCCCTTGAGTTGCCAGTTATCATTTTGAAACGAACTTTTCATGATTTTCTGGAAGAGAAAACGAGCTACCTGAGGAAACAGCCTTGTTATGTAGGCGTAATGACAACTGCCATTTGATATGTCATTTTTGGTTGATGGTACTAACAGTGGCGTAGCCGGCCCGAAAATTGTGGGGGGGCAAAATCTTTTACTTTAGGTGAGCTGCAGTATTTTGTTTCGGAGACCGTTTCTCAAAGCACAAAATGACTGGATACGCTAAAAATTTAGGGGAGGCATAGCCCCCTGGCCACGCCTGTGGGTAGCCTACTAATCATATCAATCATCTGAGTATCAAAATACAGGCCAAGAACAGATTGTTTCCTAACGTAGTAATATTACTGCATTCAAGATGAATTTGAAACTGTTCAACTCGCAGTTACAAAATGAAGACATGAGCCAGTTTTCATATTTAAAGGAGCAGATTGAATATCTTGCTGATAATTGCAATCGAGAAATTGCACTGAAAATACAGGTATCAATTTATTGCAAGACACATTTGAAACTTTTGCAAGACTGTGTGATTTGATAAAGAAGAAGACTGGATTTTGACATTTATGAAGTGCTTACTTAGTAAACAAAAGACAATGAAACTGCGAAGCAACATACAAATGGAACTCATTGACTTCAAAACAAATTCTCTACTGAAAACGAAATTTAATGAATTTTCTTGAGTAACTGGTGCTCCTTCTGTGATTAATTTCTGGCGATCCCTACCCTGTGAAAATGTACCAGAACTAAGAAACTTATTTCAGGGGAATATATGTGGTTTTGGAACGATATACACATGCGAACCAGCACTTTGGTCCATGAAATTGAAAAGAAAAACGAGGTTGCGCTTGGCTGAATCAAATTTCAAGAATTCATCTGCTGCTTCCAAAAAAAATTTAACTCCAAACACTGAAAAACTGGTGAATTCAAAACAAATTCAGAACTCTCATTAAAAAGTAAGTAATGTGACATTCATTTGCTGCATTACCTTATATTGCGTTTGCATTTAACAATATTGCTTGGAAAATCACTAATGATGTGAAATATCATTGTTACGAGAAGCAGCCAATGGTGTAGCGCATCGTTACTCGCGTTGAAAAAAAATGGCGTATATAGTGTGCAAAGGATGGCCTCCCCTGATATATAGTCTTTATTCGGGTGAGATGTCTCATTTGCTTCATGCGTTGAAGCATCAAGTTCAAACAGGAAATTCGAGTAAACATCACGCCAACGCGAAATACTGATCTTGTTTTACAAAACTTGATCTATTCACTGAAGTCACTTTTGTGCAGACTAGATACGATTTGCATTCACTTCTGCCTACTATGCTTTTCACTGAACACCAACCTTAGTAATACCAATCATTCTTAACTACATTTGGCTTGGTTAAACTTGAAAAAGTTTGGAAATTTTCCAAGTATGAAGTGTTGTCAGAAAACTGATAGATTTTTCAAAAAACGTCTTTAAATCAGCCGTACGACATGTTTACACAAAAGCCCGGAAAGTCGCGCATACCTTCCATTTCTTGTCACATCTCATAGCTCTTCAAAACGTCATATGTGCTTTTTTCTCACCTCATCCAGCATGCACCACACATTGTTGTTACAACATTTAGCGACGTGGAATAGATTGTGGTTTGATTTCCCACAGATATCGAGAGTAACGTACAAACTAATGTGGTTTCCCAGCAAAGAGAAAAGGCGCACGTGAGGACGAATGCCGCGGAATATATTGATCTTTCGAAAAGCTTGAGAGAAGGTAGCGCGACATACAGGTGCGAAAATATGGGTTTACCCAACGTCCGTTGAATTGCTCCGTATATATCGTTTCCAGTGGCAAGCTGAGTTTGAGCTGAACTTGAATTACGTCCTGTAGTAAAAACCTTCACAGTATTTTTTACTTTTTGATGCGATTTTGTGCTCTTCATATGCTGAGATGATAAAAGCCACCAGTTTAATATTTCTTATGAAAAATTTTCAAACATTAGCATCTTAGAAAAGTACAATAATTCTAAGGGCGTTTGTTAACAACCAGCATTCAGCTTAACGGTATGTAAATATCTCACAATCAGTGAATTAACTTTAAACCGTTTTGTTTTGTAACATGCCTATAATGGATTTCTCAACTAGTTCCTGGCTGCTCAATAAGAACGCAGTACATTAATTACAACTACATTCAACACATATCCACTGCTGCAGCTACGAATATATTTTAGTATCATTTGTAATCTTTACTGATGCAAAGCCAAACAAGAATTGCAACGATTAGCAATGCAAAGGATATTGTTTAAATATTTTTATGGAAAGATGTAATTTACGAAGATTTTCAGCAACGCATGCCTTTTTTGTATTTTTCGTCGTCCATCACCAAATTGAAAATCGGTGGTAGTGACGTTGAATCTTCTTTCTTTCGAACCATTACACTTGCATCCAAACAACAGTAGCGTATTGATTTATAAATAGGTAAAAAAACTGGTGCAAAGCGCCGTTATCAAATTTGCCTAACACTGTGCTCAGCAGTCTCGTATGTCTGATATCAATCAATGATACGAGTTACCAGACGTTGAAACTATCCTGTCGCATCATCGTGACTGACCACAATTGTAGATACAGTTTATTCCTGTCACGCTTGTCGGTTTCTGTGCTTCTTTCAACCCTTTCGCAAAGTTCGCTAATTCCGTTTCACCTTATCCTTACAATTCAACAGTTCTGCTTACTCAAATAAACCTCACTGCATGCTGCGCTGTTATGCTACGTGATTTTTAATAAATAACACTTTTGATTTCATATCACAACAAAAGTACATTTGGCTACTTATGCCTTTGAGCAAAATTTTCAAAATAAAGCATGTGAAGTCAGTACATTGAAGGACATCAACTTAGGAACTTCTGAAAGCAATTCTTTTTACAGTCCAGTTTATTTAGCACCGCGACCACGGGGAGAGCATATGGTCAGGAATGCAGGGGCAAAAAGCGACGGTTGTAGGTGTCATTGGGATACTGCCACCACAAGTTCATGCATAACAACAAAAATGCAAGTGAAACACTTGTGCAAACAAAAATGTAAATATAGATCAAGACTTTACAATGATTAACAGCACAACACAATGAACAAAGCTAAAACACACTCTGGATTCAAACAATTTTGAATACAGTTTACAATTGCAGCAATCCGCATCCGAAAACCCTCATCCTACATATACGCTACCGCCACAACAAGGCTATCCTATCAAAAATACAACATGACAGCTCACAGAAAGTTTACCGCGCAAAAAGATAACATAGCAGCTCACAGACCAACCACATTATTTCATCATAAATCTTTGACAAGAGTAAAGAAAATTGCTAGGTTATCCACAGTTTCCATATAGATATATTTCGGAAACACTTCCACCGCTGAAAGTTTATAACTTTTATATTTGGATAAGCTGTTCTTTTCCATTCAAAATTTTGATAGTATAACACTTGCGCTTACCCAAAATCAGTAAACCGCAGCCAATAAAGAAGTAAATAAATAAGTAAAAACGATATACATGTTCAATAAGCTTCAATGTACTAATAATCCGCCCAGACATAACGTCACAGCTCATGCATAAACAAAGAAAATATTAACGAAACAAGTAAGTCTTTTCGTTGCATGCACCAATTTCAAACCAATCATTGATGATATCTTGAAAATCAAACGTCAGTTTCGCAAATCTCACTAATCCTTTCTTGACGCTTGGCTTTTGATATAGGTTATATACGCAATAGGTGTGAGGTAACTATCTAATTCAGGATTCTTAAACTTTTTTAACAACTGAATCCTTAAATAATTTTTTTGATTAGTGCGGACTCGTAGTGGCCTAATCTGAGAAAAATTTTCGCGGCACAACAAAAGTTGGAGACAATGCAATAAATGAAACGACTGGTAAAACAAAATTATGCTGTTATATATTGACCGAATAGCAAATAAATTTATTTGCCTAAGCTTTTCTTTCAAGGTGAAGGGTGCTGTTGTTTGTCTCCAACGAAGATATGAATTTAGGATGTCGTGTTTGACAAGGCAACACGCAGCTGTATATCATCCCTAACATCAACCGACTTTGAGTTGTTGTGTCAGTTCAGTTCCGGTAAGAGATTGGAGATTTTCAGTCTACACAGTCGCACCACTACGAGAATTTCGTCGTGGCTTGTCTGTTCCAACTGTAAAAGTGAGTCTGGTCTCAAGGTCCCTTACTGGTCCAGTTGATAATAATATTTTTGCGACCAGCAGGTTTCGGTTGCAAAACATATTGTCAATACTTCTTCATAGTGCAAACTTAAACTATTCCCTGGTGCAATTTGTGCCAACAGACGAACCTCTTGATTCGTCCGGCCATTACACTATACAATGGCAGGGGATGTCCTCTCCAGAGCAGGGCCCCGACATGGGCAAGTGCCGCCCCGGGGCGAGTCGAAAAGTGCCTCCCCCCAAAAACCACCGGTTAAAGCAAAGTCAAGCCTTTCAGGACGGAGTTAATTTTGAAAATTTCACTGAAGTGAAATTCCGGGACATTTTGCTAGCCGGGACGAGACATCGAGACAGACGTTTAAACCGGGACGTATGGTAGGTCGAAGCTTAACCAAAATCTAAAACCTAAACCTAAATCTCACTTCAGGTTCATTCGTGAAAGACCATTTGCTATTCCTTCTTTTCACCAAAAGTGCCGTCTCCCCAAAAAGTGCCGCCCCGGGGCATTGCCCCCCCCCTTGTCGGACCCTGCTCCAGAGTAAGTTTATAAGAAAATAAAAGCTAAAAGCATAAAGCTATACTACAGTATGTTGGATTTGCAGCTGGTTATGGTACAAAGTGAGCAGGAAAGAACGCTTACATTTTTTGTCCCATATTTTTGACAGTTGTTTGAGGAAAATCCAAAGGAACTGCCGCCTTTTCTTCAGGGCTAGGATGCAGGTATAGCAATAAGCGTGAATATTCTAGTACCTTCGAGATATTTATCCTTCTGGCAGCAAATCGTATAGAAAGAAAAGTCATAAAAATCAGCAGTTTTCCTTTTAACGTATATAATCTCTACGGAAGTCTATGAAGGCACACACAAGTTTTGATCAAATTTTGCAAGATTATGCCTTGCAGCGATTTCAATGCGCGACATGGAATGTGAAGAAGACTGCAAATAAACATTAATGAAATCTGTTAGTTTCATATACAGAAAATTAAGATTATGTTATTTCAAATTATTACAGTCCAAGCTACTTTTCCTTTAATCTGTAACAATCCTTTGAAGTTTGCTCGACTTGACAATCGTCTCAATTGCATCAGTTGTACCACCACAGTAACAAACAGTTTTAATGGTAGTGAACACTTTATGTTACACACGGTAGTCAACGGAGCATACCTCATAGAAAGCCATTACTTCCCCAAATGGAGCTTTGCCAAAATAAACTGATCGATTTTACTGGTATGTGTGACAGAACTTAATATTTCTTGACTCCGAGCCTGGAGCAAGCATTCGATCTTTTTGAAACGTGTTTGGTAATGATGTCAAGAGAATACAAGACACACACAAAATAACCAGTGGTGAAATAAACAAGACAAACAGGCAGAAAAACTGAAACACGCGTGATGCGTACAAGATGTCGATCCAAAGCAAATGTTCATCTTTTTAACTAAAACTTAACCAGAACCATTAAATTTTTTTGAGGAAAAATATCCTGCTTATTCTATTTCTGCAACAAAACGGAATCACAGCAAGGAATAGTAAAAACTAGACCAATTTGTTAGATAACTAGTTTCAATCCATTTACTTGTTCACCCAAATACCGACCGAGTTTCAGCGTACCATTACAGAACCTGCACCTAGGTCCTAGAACTACAGAAAGCAACCATGACAACTTTCCCAAAAGACCAAAACTTATACTCTGGCTTTTCGATATCTGAGTTACAATGAACCATAATATAAAAAAAAAACTCAAAATCTTACATAATCCTAAGGACGGATCTCTTGATAAAAATGTCTGCAAACTCATGGGGAAGAGATGAAGACGGTGCAGTAAGGCGGCTCAAATTGTTTTTAGAAAATCACGATAATATGAGTTGAAATGTGGTTTCAGTGATCGTACAAAATAACAGTTGAACATATAGTGTACAAAGAGGTTAGTATTTTGAATTTAATACAATTTTCTGTGAGTGGCATAATACTCCATTTCATTCTTTCTTTTGCGTCAAAATATAATTGTCAACGCTTATGTTCTTTTCACTTTGCATAATATAGATGTGCTTCACAAACAATGGATCGCGACGTCAAGTGGGATCGCGTAAATACTTTTAGGTCGTTTGTTTTTCTTTAATCAAAATAAGCATCCACATGAACCGTTCGTTTATCACATGTAGCACAAGTTACATGCGTGTACTGCTGTATTTTCTGAAGTCAACATAAATCAACTCGGGCACGTTCTGCCAGATATAGCATCACTCACTTTTGTTGTTTTACATTGTAGTTTGATAAGCTGTGGCAAGAAAAGGATCATATGGTGAATATGTTTTGAAACTTGGTTTAATGAAATTGAATGACAAACCAAAATGTGTCTTCTGTCTACTAAAAGTTTTCTCAGAAGAATCAATGAAGAAAAATAAGTAGTATCATTTAGCGACAAATCATCCAGGGTGTGTAAGCCGCTTGAGTTTTTGAGCGTAAGCAACATTCCATTAACAACTCAGAAAACTGTTATGAAAGCATTCATAGAAGTAAATAAATTAGCTGTGTACTTTTCATATGTTGCCTCTTTCCAAAGAGCAAAGTAAAGGAAACCTCGTTGGTGAAAGCTCGCTATTGCTGGTTATGAAGTAATTTGTAAAAATAATGATTGGCCAAAAACGCAGTAAAAAATTAGACTCAGCATCATCATCACACGCACAGTGAAGAGACATATTATAGAAATGTCAGATGATATTCTTGAAAAGATTGTAAATCAAGTGAAAGAGTGTCCATTTTATTCAATTCAGTTAGATGGATGTATGATATTTCTAGTTAAACGGCAACTTCCTGTGTTCATTCGATAGGTCAGCAACGAGGAAGTATCAGAAGGCCTGCTGTTCTGCAATGCCCTGCAGTTGCACATTAAAAGTTAAGATAGTTTCCAGTGCCTTGTGAACTTCTTCAATGAACATTCACTTCCTTAGGAAAAATCTTCTGGGATATCGACCGATGGTGCAGCAGCATGTACTGGTAAAATCGGAAGCAGTAAACTATTCCAAGACAAAGCACCCAAAGCACTGATTTCTCCAAAGGGAAGCACGGCAGGCAAAGAATTTATCAACAGAGCTGCATGACACACTAAGTTCTGTTATAAGATGTCTAAACTTTCATCAAAGCAAGGCCGCTTATTCAGCGTATGCTTTTTTCTTTATGTGAGGAGATGTATGCCGACCACACAGGATTGTTACTTCACACTGAAGTGCGATGATTGTCACTCGGTTGTGTCTTGCAAAATGTTTATGAGCTACGAGAAGAAATTGCTGTCTTCCTGAAGAAACAGAAACATGTGTTCTTAGCTGAAAAGCTTAGTCAGGGAAATTTTCTTGCAAATGTTGCTTACCTAGCTGATATATTTGATTATTGCGATTCCTCAAAGCTTGCAGACAATATGCAAGCGCAGTCTTCCCATTAGTCATTAAAACATGTTTATGGATAAACTGTATTGCCGACTTTTTGCTTCTCATGATTTAATGCTTGGTTTACAGAAGATTATGTGTACATACATTCAGGTTTACGTTGTGTGTGCTGCGGTAGTGAGTACTTACATAATTTCATTTTTTCATATTTGGAGCCGCTCATAAAACGTTCGGGAAACACTGATGTAGTGGACATCACATTGCGCTCATCAGTTCCATACACCGGCACTTACTGTTTTGTAGAGAGCGGATCTAACATTACACAACTTTTTGAGATATGCCGTAGTTGCATGATCTTCAATTATTCATGTTATAATCATCCAAAGATACTGCAACAAACAAAAGTTCTGCACCTAAATTCAACATGCAGCTTGTGATGTACCACGCTCACGTGGCGATTTGACGTTAAACTCAAATTGAGTGGTGGCATCTGTGTGGAACTCAAGAATTAACGCGTTAAGTTCTTTACAGTTTCATTGGCAAGGTGGTCTTTAAAGGTACTGGCACAAGGAATTCCATCAATAGACAGTCAGTGTCTGTTGATTCAAAATTTATTACACACAGGATGTGATAAGATATATTAAAATTGTGACTTAGTTCATTTTGTATTTGCGCCTGTTGGCCAATTAAACTTAGCGCAACATTTGAAAAGCTTTGCCTCATATATAACAAAGTTTCTCCGCGTAAACTTTACAAGATGTCTAATGATAAAGTAATTTTTCCCCACGTGGTTTTATTCTTACTATTGGTGGTTTGTACATTTGGGTGTGGATTTGGTCACCTCTCGAATCTGCTGCTATTTCCCATTAAGGGGGATGGTGGTGAAGACAGTAGACTAAGCTAGTGGCTGTCAACCTTTTTTGCATTGGCAAACACTTTTAAATTTGATCGAAAACTTGTAAACCCCTGCCATGCGCTAAAATCTAGTACTGTAAAAGTACAAAATTTAAGAGATTTTTACGCTGTAAATGTCGCTTAGCCGATTTCAAATGGTAAACCTTGTAAAATTTAAATCGTGTGGTCGTGTCTACAATATCTAAACTGCAATACACGAAGGTTGACTTTTATTTATTTGGTGATCTGCCAACAGCGGCTTGTAGGCCGAAGCATGATGTGTTAAGTCGTTGTGCAAAGGCCGGAGCAACGAAAATAGGAATTTTACACTACAGCAGCTCCAACAGCAAAAAAAAACAACGAAGGGCAACAGCGACCGTAGTGACCGCGTGATGCATGACATGCGAGCAAAACATTTTAATGCAGAATGACAGCAGGAGTAGCAATGCGAGCGACGGGGCAGAAGACAATTACAATGCAACAAACATAAACGCACAATCAGGGCTGGCGCTAGATTGTTCGGGCCCGCCAAGCCTGGACTTTGGGGCCCTCAAAATAAAATACATTGCATTTAACACATAATATTTATATAAACAAACAACGTCGATGTATTTTAACAATAGCTAATAAAAGTATGTTTCTACAGCATCAACAAAACATATAAAGCAGACGGACTTCAGCAGTTGCTATATTTCAAGCTAAGAAAGGACTTTTTCCAAGTTTTCAAAGATGCAATTATTTTTATCAACTCAATAATATCTAATGTTTTTGTAGTTTTACCTTCAATAGACATCATTGCCAGATTTGGTAGTCTTGTCAGTCATAGTTGATCTGTGAAACGTTATGATTAGCCTCAACTTGCTGAAGCTCCGTTCGTTCAAGAGCATTGCGTACAGTAGTGATCGGCAAGCTTTCGTTATAATGGCCCCAATCCCCCTTCAGTCGTAAATAAAGTCCCGTGCTTGTTTTTGAAAGCCCAACTTCAAATTTATGTTGCATTCAGTTATCTGTAGCATAAGAATGCTATGTTAATGTCATAATCCAGGGGTGGCCAACCAGCGGCTCGCGAGCTGCATGCGAATGTTTACCCGGTTTCATGCGCCTCCTTGGTAAACATCGTGTTTATTTGCATATAAGTCGCAAAATTTTGTACCAATCGTTCGCCTTGAAAGTCGGGGTGGGGCTTACACACGAGGTGCGACTTACACAGGTATTGCGTGGAAGCGTGCTTGATGGCTTGTGCAAGCACATACACAGGCGAGTGCATTTGCGCGATACACGTTAGTTTAACGTGTTGCGTGGAAGCGCGCTTTGTGCAAGAACATATGCAAGCGATCACATTCACGTGGCTTTGTGCATTTCTGTCATTATCACGTTGGTCTGTGATATTTACAATAAATCTAACTGAGCAAAGGTATGTACAGGGTGACCCAAAAAGATGTGTACCCATGAAAATTTCAATTGTGACTTTGATTAAAAAGCTATTTATTTCAAATTACAACCACACATTATTCAGTTTATGGAAAACCATTCACCAGAGTTTCAACTATTTCTGTCGATTTTTAGTCAATTTATGGCTTTCCCAAGATGTGTTCCAAATGTCCACCATTTCGTTGCAAGCAAACCTGTACTCGTCTGGCAAAGTTGTTAATCACTTTTACACACTCCTCTTTCGGGATGGCTCTTATTTTTGCTGTGATGGCAGTTTTCAGTTCTTCAATTGTTTGTGGATTTCCCTGGTATACATTGTCTTTCAGGAAACCCCACAGATAAAAATCTGGGG
>Ga0210059_1014365_pt1 | contig 11715 bp, 4 predicted proteins | sample Ectturendosymbi2_FD_188042 | JGI IMG/M metagenome (GOLD analysis project Ga0210059, IMG submission 188042) | Ecteinascidia turbinata endosymbiont from Florida, USA - Sample 2 (SPAdes) (version 2) | ecosystem: Host-associated > Tunicates > Ascidians > Unclassified | place: Key West, Florida... | reverse complement strand
AAGACTTGCGACCCCCTGGCCCACCACGACGCGGTTGCCCGCCAGAATAGCGCTCCTGCGTCGCCCTCCTACCCGAGTCGAGTGCCGGCTCCGGCTCCCGCTTTACTGTACGGCGAATCATCTGAAAACCGTCGTTTCAACAAGAACACCGAAGCGGGCATTGTTTATCCTTTTTTTACAACCAGCACCCCTATGCACCCCCCTTCAGAGCCCACGACCGCTCCTCTGAAACCGTCATCCGACAATTCTTCAGAAGTAACTTCGATCTCGAAAACCGAGCCGGATCCACCCGAATCCGAGTCGGATTCGGACACTTCTATTTACGTTGGTGACACGTTGGAAGAGAAATTGAAAAACCTCACTAATCTCGACAAGAAACTGCCGCGCAGACCTTCCCGTCGGTACACCAGTCGTCCACAAAACGACTTCGAGTTGGTCTGGGACAGAAAGCCGTCCCACGGCCTCGGCCAGCCAAGGCTTAAGCGCCTAACGGCGCCATCGCATCGTGCCGGCGAGCTGGCCGCTCCAGAAAGCGCTCAGTTGCCAGGAGGCAAGAAGTCGTCGCACGAGATCTACCTGGAGCGCCGGGCTGCGCGCCAGCAGCATCGCGAACTGTCGAAGGCGAACCGCTCGAACCGGACCGCGGCGTTGGCAGCGAACAACCGGATGTCCAGGTGCGCCTCAGACGAAAACATATTCAAGCGATCCGATCCGAAGCGACAGAAGGTCCGTCAGCAACAGCAGCAGGCGGCAGCGAGAGACGACGCGCCTCAACGACGCCCGTCCGGCGATCGCGTTCGACGACGTCACACCTTGGGGGGCAACGACTTCCCAAGCTGGGAGCTGGGCGACGAGATCGGGGCACGTCCGATCGGCCCCAATGACGGCTTGTCGGGATCACTGCAAAACATCCCACGCAGCGCCGTCAGTCGTCTGAAGCCTCGGGTGCCAGGCCCGAATCTGACCGGAAAGTACGCTGCTCCTTCCGGCCGACAAAACGACCCGCGCCGAACCGATTTGCCAAAAACTCGCGAAATGCAGTTACACAAAGAAGCGGCTGCCGTTAAAAAGACCGAGTCGTACATTTAATCTGGAAAGCGCTGCGTTGCACCGTTTCCGTTCGTTTCATTTTGTCGAAAAGTTATTTTTATGCGCCGCCCATTCTCTCTGCAATGTCGTTTGTCCATCGTCGTCCTGAGCCCGCCGATACTTTATGATCGTTGCTTGCCACCGTTGCTCATTCTACGAATAGCTGGCGCCTCGTGCTTATCATGCTTCAAAACCCGGTCCTGGAGATCGGGTAGCGTCTCCATCGAGATGGAACCCTCAGCCTATTCGCTTCGCGTTGCTACACATTATTGCGCCCTGACAGCCCTCCGGGTCGGACGGTAGTTGCCCGGACAACTGTCCTTTGCTGAAAGAGCAAGCCGAAGGTTTGTCTCACGCCAAGCGAACTTCGACCGCAGTGCTTTCCGCCGGCACAGCTGTTATTCATCCGCCCGCCATCCTTCAAAACCTTTTCGCCTCCGCCGCGCAGCCCGTTGCTCGTTGTTACCCTATTCTTAATTTTTTTTTTCTTTCTTTCTTTTCAACGGTTTTTGTACGCATTTCTTTCGTTCGGGGAGGGCTCTTTCGAAACAAAGATACAAGCCGCGGTTGTTTTCACCTGATGACGGCGACATTTGCTGTCGCTGTCTGATGGCTTCACTCAAAAAATCTTGTGGAATCGCTTGATTTCGGAAGGCTCCCCACCTCCTACTCATAAAGATACTCGTGCTGGCCGCAATAAAACAAGATTGTGCTACGAAAGTTGCATCCGACAGCCTCGGACTTCAACGCTCAGGTCGTTAGCTCAGCTTCGACTATGGACTTGGAACATCAAACGCCTAGTAGCTGCTGCAAAGTTTTTGTTTGCGCAGAGTGATGTAGTCGAGACATAAATCTTCGGTTTAAAACTGCAGTACTTGTTTCACTGTGTCGCTGTGGGACAGGATTGAACACAAGGTAGATCACAGCTTGCTTCTCTGCTGTGTAGCCGTTTTCGGTGGGCAGTAGCGCAGCCCGAATGACGTCGGAGAGGTCATGCCCGTGCCCGCCCCAAACGAACTTGCTAAGATTTGCTTTATACTGTATCAATTTTCAACTGTTAGAAGATATACGGAAGGCACAGTCGGACTCAATACGACGTCAATGACTGGCCCCTCCCGAAGAAAAATCTTGGCTGTGCTACTGTCTGTGGGTAAGCCGTTGTAGGGTCCAACTAGTTGCTCGGAGGTTGGCTGCAAATGTTAATATTGAATGTCACCAACATCCCCAAACGCTACGAACAGAGAAGTGAGCCTAGTCGTTATTGTTTGAGTACCTGTCGAGTAGACGCCCTTACATTTTAAATTGCCGAAGTGAGGCTCTCACAGCTTGAAGTTCGGATGCAGATGTAGTATTTTATTTACAGAAGACTGGGCGCTAGAGCTACAGAAGGCAAACAATGGCCGGAATTTTGAGACTTTTCATGGTTTGGGCAATTTCTTAAAAGTTTAGCTGAAGGAAAAGCAAATCGCGGTAGTTTCGTAAATTTCGGGAAAACGACCTAAGATTCACTTGTCGCAAGCAGTGTTGGCGGCGCGGTTGTAAGGCGTTGGACGCAAAAACTACGACAATCACTGTAAATTGACAGTGATGTTGCGCTGGGCTGTGGAGCCGGTACTCAAATTTCAGGCTCCGGCTCCAGAACAATTTGGTCCAAAAAACGTACAATTCGCTTGAACCGGAACCCAAATTTCAGGCTCCGGCTCCACAGTCCTGATGCTGCGAACACACAAAAGTGAGGAGCCATTGCGACCAAAATTGCCAGTGACAACAAATCTACTTCCAGCGCAACAATTACGGCCGCCGACGAACGTGGCTTGATACTTCGTACACTTGCAACCAGTGGCGTAGCCAGCCCAGAAATTTGGGAGGGGCCAAAATGTTTGATTTTAGACGAATGACCCTATTTTGTTTGAAAAAACGCTTCTCAAAGCACAAAATGACCATCTTTTCTAAAAATTTGGGGGGGCGTGGCCCCTTTGGACCCCCCTGTCTACGCCTGTGCTTGCAACTCTAGTAACATGTGCTTTAAAAATATCTAAACTTTATTAAATCAGGATGTGGTTGACCTATAAAAATATACACAGTAAGCAACTCACTAGGAGCCCAGCATTTAGTATATACCGGATATAGCATACACGTCACGCTAATCGGTATAGGCCTCCCTACAATCGATGAAACGAAAGACACTCAGCTTCAAATGCGTTGCCATGGGAACTCGTGGCCATAGGCGTAAGAACGGGGAAGCAAGGCCCCCAAAATTTTCAAATTTGACATGTTCGTTTTAGTTTTTAGCAAAATATGGTTTTCGTAGTTTCAAGTGGGCAAAATGAAATTTCACCACTTTTGGCTCCACCTGAAAAAATCTTTCCGACGCCTATACTCGTGGCCGTGGTGTCGACGAGCAAGTTGAAACCAGTCTGCGGATAACTATTGTTTAGCTTCAGATTTTTCTGCCAGATTTTGGTTTATTCTTGACGATCATGCATCGTACAAATGTAGCATCGTACAAAAAGCCAGAGGGTTATTAAGGAACGATTTTTGTCAATATTAGTGGAGTTTTAGCTTAACATTGTCTAAAACACAAAGTTACTGAATTTTGAAAAATTTTTATTTTGTCGAAAACAAACAATCTCCTAAACGAAAATGTGGGATGTACGCATGATATTGACATGAAAAATGCAGAAATTCCGCCAGCGGCTCTGCTGGGCGGTCGGTTGAAGATCAAAATCGATTCTGCTCGAAGCTTGCGTTTCTACATGCAACAGACGTAAATTAGGTGGAGACATGGACATATGTTACTTTCAGGATGTTTTCGCAATTTTCAGACACATAAGGCATCCTCTGTTCAAAATGGGCAAATGCTTTACGACTGGCAATCAGTTTTTGATCACGAACACTATCGATCACAAACAAGTTAAAACAGGGTGATTTCACACAACTCGTAACCATGGGTCAAGTTGGACAAACCCCACCAACTTAAAACAAACAAAACTTATGCAGATTTCAACAGGACTGCTTGATAGAGCACATAAAAATCAGCGACTGGAAGAACCAGCTTTAAACATAACTGTATTTCTACAAGTAAGCTGAAAAATGATTTGGCCAAATTTGACAAAGGTTCATGAGCAGGGTTCTCCGCTTGTAACAAACTCAACTCCGAGAGCATGTGCCCAAGTTGTCCAACGAATTTAAAATCAGACCACTTTTGTGCGGTTACACGTTGCAGGGAAGGTGATATTTAAACGCGAGCGATTCAGAATAAATCTACTATTGCTGAATTCCGGAATAGCTAAATTCAATCCTGTATACCGATGCCATTCTTGAAATTTTGGGTTCCAGAAACACGATAAAACAGCAACAAAACCACAATGTAAACACAAGTCCATTGCTGCGCAACGTAAGCGTACATGTCTACCCTTTGCAAAACATCGCAGCTAACCCCGCACTAACCAAATATCTCTCAGAAGATGCTGACATGGTAGGCATAAAGAAATATTAATAACAACTGTTTTAGCAAAGGCAGCTGTTCAGTCTTGTTGCGGCAGACATTGGTGTATCAGCTGGGGGTGAAGAGGGTTCGAGCGCACCCCCAAAAGTTTTGATTTGTCAACAATTTGGGCAAAATCTCAAAAAATTTGGGCAAAATGTTTCGACATTCATTGAAATTACGCTTCTTTGTTACTGAGTGTAAACTAAATAAAAGTGTATTGTGTCATAGAAGTCACATTAAATATATACATAAAATCAACACACTGTTTCTGTAGTAACTTCGTGTTTTATTTTGTGAAGGTTGATGAGTAAATCACTCACTTGAAAGTTTTGGTAAAAGAAGGTTTTTCATTTATGTGCTTTATTAATTGTACACTTAGTAGGTCATCGAGTAAGCTGCATGGCACCTACAGGTGCCACGCCGCGAAAGTGCAGTGAAACTCAGAGTGCTGTGCTAGCGCATATCCAGAACTAAAAAGTTTGCAGTAGCCTAGTAGAAAAAGATTCCACGTTTTCAGGCATGGAATATTAGCCGTGGATTAACTACCGCTTCACCTTTTCAGCAGTATTCTTTTGCAGTGAAACTTAGAAACTCGTGTCCCAGCACTCTCATTTTTGGAAAAAAATTATATTGTGATTGCAGGCGGTCCTATTCGGGCTAAATAGTCTGGATTAATCCTTAACATTCCCACTCATGACATCTGGCCAAGTGTGGTAGGATCGTTGGTTCATCTAAATTTTCAACATTCTTGCTCGCATGCCTCATCACGCACGCACTAGCCGACAAGGTTCCTTCTTTGTCAGACTCAACACTTTCGAAACGACTTATATCATTTCCCGTACATAAACTTCCACTTTGGCTATCTGCCGTGACATGATCAGGCTGGCTGCCTGCGTTGTCGCCATCTTCAACGTGGCGTGGTATTGAAGGTAGTCCGGTTATAGTACTGGCCCGACGCACCTTTCCTTTTTCCTGCTTCGGTCTTTTTATGCCTTAGCTTTAGGCCTCTTTTGGCTGCCACTTAATAGGTGGTTCTGACTCCAACGCCATGCAAAACGTTCTGTTAAGTAAGTGTCTGTAGCCCTGTGGTTCAGCCTCCAATGCCGTTGTAAAACGTTCCGTTTTGTATGTTTTTATCAACTTGCGTTGCGCAGAAAGTGTGTGTTTGTACTATGGACTTCGTGTCTGCGGGCAAAAATACATTACATTGCAATATGTTTTCTTAAATAAATATCCCAACATCAACTGTTAAAGCCAAAAAACAAAACACCACAGTATAACACCTGCCTATCACTATATACTTTACACGTGGAAAATGGTTACAGTGAAATCCACTGAATACAGCACCGATTAAATGAGTACAAGCCGCTTATTAGGGCAGGTTTTGAATATCGCGGAGAGGGTCAAAAAATCTTTTCTCTATTTACACTGAAGTATCGGTGATGTTAAAAGATGAGGCCTGAAAGGGTGGCGCTTAGACCTCTTTAGCAGAGACTTCAGTGGACAGCGCCGTTACAACCAATAAATATATAAAATGATTGTAGATCTCCCAATAAGTTTAAACCCACATTTTTTAATTTTTCAAAACGGGCAAGTATTGCAGTAGCCTGACACGTCCACGAAAGTCATTCCACTTTGAACCTTTTCAGACGTTTTGCAACTTTTAATTTGTTAGGCTATATCTTCAAATTACGACGCCCATGTTTTTGAGATTGGTGCCCCGATCCTTGTTTCCGTAGTACTTCGTGACATAGCTTTCACCACAAGAACATCATGAGGCTCACTTCGCTTAAACCAAATTGCCACTTCTCTTCCTTTGCAAATGTCTTAACTGTTAGTAATTTTGTGTTACTTCTTAAGGAACCGTTATTTTTTTGCACAACTGAAATAGTCATTCATAATTATAACTAGGTTTATTTCAACAGTTTCGCCAATCTCAGGTTGCCTCATCAAATCTCTACGAGAGGGAACATGAACAGCGCTATTAAAAGACTGACTAAGCAGTACACCTTGGCAATTACGAACTAAACGTTACCTTCAGAAGATAAGCGGTAGAAAATATTGAAACATCAACGACTATCAAACCGGATTTTGCAGCAACTATTGAAACCTGACCTGCCTAAAACAAAACGCGTTTATAAATGAAACAGAAAACAGCTTCAAAATTTAAACCCACTCTGCTTTAACGAAGTGCTATGGAAAAAATTTGGCTACACATTACTGAAGACAATGGCCATTGTTACTAAAGAATTTTGATGAGGGCGAAACCGAGTGGTTAACTTGGATTTTGATTTTCGTTAGCAATGGATCCCACGCTTGCGCAATACTGTGGGCACCGCCAGGATTTTTCTTAAAGTTTGACCTTGCTGACTGCAAAGATGTTTTGAGAGATTGCAACTGTTTTTCCTGAATATGAATGTGACCGTGAAGCAAGGTTTTTGTGTATTTTGATTGCGGAAGCAAAGCGAGTTTATACGGTATTTTGAAAGACTGTTGGAAAATTTTGAGAACCGCTTTGGCCTCTCGAAACGCCTTAAAAGTACTGGGCCCGTAGCGGCACTATTTACAAGCACTTCGACAGAAGTTTGATGTTTGCATGGGTTAGTAGGCGTAGCGCGGGGCTCCCTTTGGCGCGGGGCCCGATTAGAATAAATCGGTCAAATCGGCTAACCCTTTAACGACCGTGCGAGCCAATATATTGGCCAATATATTGGCTCGCCCTTTTTTGGCCATAAATCGCCAGCCGCTAGAGCTAAAGAGCTGTTCAAACCCTCTACGGATTTGGTTTGGCGTTTGCTGGGGGGAACGTCACAAGTGGGGGTGTTTTTGCATTTTTTTGGCCACCTTTACCTGGCCCTGGGCCCCCACCCATTGATCATTCTTTTGGATCAAGTTTTTTTCGGAAACTAGGCAAAAATCCACGTCTTTAAAGCCCTTGAATTGCTTTCTAGCATATCTGTAGCCAAAATTATGAATAAAAAAACAAAAATTGGTGAAAATTTCTGCACCCACAAACCCTAATTTGGGTTGGAACACACCCCTTCTCTATATGGACAACACTCGCCAGCGGATCGAGCTAGAGAGCTGTTCAAATCCGTTTTGAATCGGGAAAGACTTGTAGCTTTGACTGAAAAAAAAATTTCACCGTGCGATTTCGGCCTTTCTGGCCATGTTTACAAAACCACAGGATGTTTTGGCATGTTTTGACAGGTCTGTCAAAACAATCCATGACGTCAACGTCCCGTGGGAGTTCAAAAATCAAGCCGAATCACTGGCGCGAAACCGCGCGAGATTTAAATGCATTCTAGGCCATAGTACGAGGTTTTAGAGGGTTTGATGGACATTCTAGCGTTTCTAATTCATAAGTTTTATGGCAAAAATGGTAGAATATTAATTCGGGTAATCCCCACTAATCCCTGCTAATCCCTGGAAGTTTCCTGTCATATTTGGAATATTTTTGGCATAACTTTTGAACCAGAAACGCTAGAAACTCAATCAAGGGCCCTAAAAACGCGTATTCTCGCTTAGAAACCAAAAATATTACGAGCCAAAATATTGGCGCGTTGGATCGGATGATGATGTCATAAAATTAACCAAAAAACATACCCCTGTCATGATCCCAGTTGCCCAAAACCCCCACCCAAATTAAAAAAAATTTTTTTATTCTAAACTACACGACGCCAATAGTCATTACAGGGTTTGAACAGCTCTCTAGCTCAATCTGCTGCCGAGTTATAGCTGGCCAAAGTTTTCCCTGAAAGGGAAAAATATGCCTTTTTTGAAACCTTTTGAAAACCTTGCTAAAAACTGGGTTTTTAGCCCATAATTTTGGCTACAGATATGCTAACAGGTCAATCAAGGCTCTGTAGACGCGGATTTTGGCCTAGTTTTCAAGAAAACTGTGATTCAAAAGAATGGGTGAATGGGTGAGGGTCCAGGGCCAGGTAAAGGTGGCCAAAAATTTGAAAACATGCCCTTATTGTGACGTTACCCCAGAAAACGCCAAACCGAAAACAAAAAACGTTTCTTTCGATCTTAACTAGAAGACCTGCTGAAACCATAGAGGGTTTGAACAGCTCTCTAGCTCTAGCGGCTGGCGATTTTTGGCCAAAAAATGGCCGGCCAATCGCGGCCGTTAAAGGGAAAATTAAGACCATCTTTATTTCTGAAATGAAAATTACAATTTTTTACACAGTAACCTTTCTTGCCTTTTTATTGGCAAATTCTTCAATGGCAATGTCCAAATTTATATTTTCTGTCAACTGTTACTCTACAAACAGTGTGGCAAGACTTCCCAACCGCAAGGTGCTAATACTAGATCTTAAGTAATTCTTGATCAGTTTTAGTTTCGAAAAACTCCTCTAACAGGTAGCAACACTAACAGCAATTGTGAGGAAAATCCGCAGCATTATTACTATATTTGGAAAAGAGTTGCCAAGGTTATACTTTTGAATAAACTGCAAAAGTTCAAGGGGGCCTTCTTTCTCTACTGTGAACTATTCATCTGCTATATCGTATAACTGTGATGCAACAATAACGTTCTTCTTAACTGCACAACAATGAACAACAAGCGACGCAACAACTATCAAAGTTTCTTTTTCGGGTATCAACTGCACTCAACCTCCTGTGCCAGGGTTGCCAGATTGGCCATTTCATGGCCAATTTCGAAAAATTTGGCCATTTTTGAAGTGCGCTGGCCATGAAGAAACGCACTTCGCCATTGTGCAAAATTTAGCAATTTTTTCGGTTTGTCACTGTGAGACTAAATTTTCATTAAATATTTTGCCTTTTTGTATTTTTTGGACAGTCTTCATGTCACTGTTACAGTAACACCATGGTACTTCAACCTTGTAGTAATACTTTGAAGGGGGTAGTAGTGATTTAGCCTTTGCAGTCAGTAGATATTGTAAAGGAGTTTCACTCAGTGATAATCTTTTTGTTAGCATTGGTAGCTGCTGCACTCCTACTGTATCAGAAAACTGCTGCACTCAGTTGTGTGACTGATAATGTTGTAGTAGAAGTATTTCACATTGTTGGTAAGATTTTTCTTTATAAGTTTCTCATCATTTTTACAGTAACACTCTGCAATACTTCAACCTTGTAATGTTTAAAGTGTGTGGCAATTATTTAGCCCTTGCAATCTGTAGATTTTGTACAAGTGTTTCAGTCGGACCTGCCATGAGTCAGTGCGCTCAGGTGTTCCTCCCCTTTCATTCATATATGTTAACTTAATGATGGTTTTGAGCATGTGATGAAATGATTAATGCATTTCATGACTTTAATCTTTTGTTCATATATTTGGAGCACAAGATCAAGGGAATTGTAGCATTGCCATTGAATTGAAAGTTTAATTTCAAACTGTTTAACCCAGAAACGGATCAGAATTGAAGCATGCATGTAAAATAGTGTTTAATATATGGTTCTAAGTTTTAAGGTAAATAAAAACAAGTTGGAACACGTAATTTTAAGTTCATGGCAGAAATTGCTGTTTTAGTGTTAAAACTTGCTTCTTTGGCAGAACCAATTTTTTTCGGCAAAATATATACTGTCGTCCGAAAAATTTGAGAACCCCATGAAAATAGAAATTAACATAGTTAAAACATTGTGTAATTTTGGCCATAACGTTTTCAAAAAACAGCCATTTTGGTCATTTTTTATCAGGATTTTGGCCATGAGCTACGGAAAATATCTGGCAACCCTGTCCTGTGCAACTAACTGGCTTACTTGGAATCTGAATGTAGCACGGTGATCTAAAAATTTTCATGACGCATCAACATACTGAAGCAAGAAACCATTTTCCATAAAAAAACAAGGAACCCTCATGGAACACTTAGAACTCACGTAACCCCACTACATGTTTTGCTGTACGCTAGGGTACCACGGAACCCCTGTTGAAGAATGCTGACCTAGATTATATTTCTCCACACACATGAAAATCCATTTTGACGAACACAAATCCAACTACACATTTATTAGATTTACACAGAAATGTTTTATAGACCCAACGATGCGCTTTTACTCGCAGGTACAAAACTGAAGAGCTCTTACAAAAGCTTAGAGCTCACCACAGCCACACGTTTGCCCACACTCATCCACCATACTCCTACTAATTCTATAACGTCATATAAGGACTACGATCAAACGTCAATAACGACCCAACACTCGATCATTCAACCCTGTCGTGAATCAGTAAACTTTGACATCAAGTGAGCTGATAAGCGTGTTGAGAACCGTGTTGCAGCTTCATGTAAAAAAGCCTATTGATACAACATCCCTGATACACCATTGTTTATTGTTTGGCTAAGATAACAATCGCTTAAATACACACGCCATAGTTTAAATTACTCAAAATCAAAAACGTTCTTCAATTGCGAGTAATATCCCGACATTAAAACCGCTTTTATTTCAATACAGCCTTCGAAGTTTTATAACTTACAGCATAGCCCATAGTCCCGCCCCCATAAAAGTGCCGCCAGGGACGGACGACCCCGCCCCCCTTAGCTACGCCACTGCGACCCTGTGTATGTGAGACTCACGGCATCGTGAGGGGTGTAGTGGGGCGGGAACGTGTGGGAACGGCGTTCTCACATCTTTTTCAAGTTTTGCTTTAAAATGAGTTTGAACCTGTTTTAAAATGGATATTTTTTGGGTGCGTTCCCACACGTTTTTTGTTAGCACTACATCCCTGGGCATATTCATAACATGAATACTGCGATACATGCCACATATATCACGTATATGTTTTGAGAGAAGAAAGAAGCTTTAGGCATACCTCAAGTAGGTGTGAGGTTTCTTGCTGATAGCAAGAGCTGGAATGCGAATGATCGCCAAACTTCAGAACTGCGTGGCAGACGCTCAAGAGTACTACGCCAGCAGGCTTCTCACAATGTTCTTGCACAGCCTTATAAAAGTACAGCCTTACTGTGTACTTCTTCGGTTGGGTTAATAAAAAGGCAATTTCAAGTGTCAAATTTTCGATTTTCAGGTCTATGGCAATCTGGTGTAGTGACTGCCCGCTGCCACTACATGGAATTCGGCTAGCATCGGCTAAGAGCTCCCAGATGAAAGTGCCTGGTAGAGGGAAAAAGCCGAAACATAAAATGCCTCGATCAGAAATGACGAGGGAAGTGCTTCTT
>Ga0210059_1014364_pt1 | contig 11715 bp, 8 predicted proteins | sample Ectturendosymbi2_FD_188042 | JGI IMG/M metagenome (GOLD analysis project Ga0210059, IMG submission 188042) | Ecteinascidia turbinata endosymbiont from Florida, USA - Sample 2 (SPAdes) (version 2) | ecosystem: Host-associated > Tunicates > Ascidians > Unclassified | place: Key West, Florida... | reverse complement strand
TACCAAATACGTTGATAAAACTGATTGTTAGGGCTTAGGGATTCGTGTTTAGGTAAGTATGTCGGATTAGGGTATGGGTTATGGTGAGAAAAAGAAAAATAATTGAGGTCAAGGATTAAGTCCAAAAATTTTCAATGGTGAAACTTATTCCCGTTCTATAGCTTGTCGTGGGTACCTGACATCTAACCAAAATGTTTTTACACAACACACATCAAAAAATTAATTACCAGACGTTATTTCTTTATTCTGAGAAGCAAAATAGCTGTAAAACAACAACAGGTCAGAAATTTGGCTTGACACCGGAGACCGGATTATGTTCAACACTGTCTTCTGCTCGCTGATTGCGACCAGTGTTGCCACTCTGTTATGAAGAAAACCACAAAATTTGTCATGAAAAAAAAACAGAAAATGATTTTTAAAAAACAGACATACAAAATGTTTCAAAAAGTCAAAATCAAACTTGAAATGTATCCTACCGGTACTTGCACATAAAAAATTAAGGTATTATGCATTATTTGCATCAAGTTTTTAACGCGTTCAAGGCTATTTTGAACATGCAGACAATTTACAAGCAAGCTAGCAGCAAATCAAGTGCATGTGGCAACATAAAAAGTTAGTTAGATCTTTTTAAAGAAACGTTTAATGTTTTCTTTTACCTTCACTTAAATGCGCAAATTGAAACATGTTCACATAGGCGTGCGGGAAGGCATTTTACAGGGGGGGCGGAAATAATTTGTCCTAAAAATAAGCAGTTTGCCCTGAAACTACCTTTTTTACTTTAATCTGAATGGAGCCTGAAACCTCTTGTTAAATCTGTTGTATACCGTATACCGTTGAATTAGTTTATAATGGTTTCGTCTGTAACGTCAATTCGCCTACAACGTTACATTTTATTTGGTCCCGATGGCATCTTTTACATGCATTTCAATCCGCTTATAACGTCAATTCAGCAGTAACGCTCTTTATGCAATCACTAAAGGTGCCGTTATGGACAAATTCTGTAGTTACCTTGCTTGTTAACTCAAGTGGGTGAAGTTCCTTGCGTGTTGTGTTCTCCCAGACAAGAAACGTTACGGCAATTGCCTTTACTGATGCAAATATGTATGCGACTTCAATAGCGCAACGCAATGGTTAAAAGCGATGGTTTAGGATCGAAGCAGTGGTGTGTCCGAGTCATTTTGTCGAGCCAGAGTCGAGTCAGAGTCATCTAAAATTTTTCGAGTCGAGTCAGAGTCCATGGAAATTGGGCCTAAGTACCAAAATTTTGTAGAAAACATCAACTCAGCAGCTCAACTTTGATTAATTGATTTAGTTCTTGCAATTACAGTTTATTTGTCGGTGAGGTACTCACACTGAACAAGAGCTAAGTTAACGGTCCTAGTGTCATGCAGTAGTTAGCTTTCAGTTCACTCGGGTCCGCTCCTTTGCGTGAACAAACTCGGGAGTGGATTCTTCTGGTGTTGGTCTTTATTGCGTAACAACAACAACATGGTTCATTTCAAGTTACGATATTAGGCGTTTCGCAGCATGTTGCTGCTTAGCCTACTATTGCACGCAGATATCTTGGATTCTTGGCAGATAGTGCTGCGAGGCAGTGACTGCTGTTAGCAGTAAGCCATGTAATTTTATACAGTGTGAAAAGAAGCCAGAGTGAATGTGTAGAAAATGCAACCACAAGTTTGAAATATCTATTTTTAGTGTGAGGCTGAGTGTGACCAATGTGGATGAATGGATAGCTTTCCAACGTGGGCCAACTACTTTTTACGTTCGGGCAATTTTACGAAAACGTTGCAACTTGCGGCCCATTTTCAACAAAATAATGCATAAAAAAACAGATTCACAACATTTAAAACTAAAAAGAGAAGACTGGTGAGTGCATCATTAAAATTATTACACAATAGCAAATGGCAACAGAAATCTCTATCAGTGGGATGTCTTTAGTCGAGGTTTCTCTGACACTATCGTTCCTAATTAGTGGCAGCAAGTCGGAGATTACCTTACAGTTTTTCGTTTGCCATTCAGTTTCTGTATTCACTGTAGATTTGACTTGCTTCATAGTAGAAAATGTACGTACTCTCAATCTCACACATGTATGTGTTTCCAAACGCCGAGCGCATTTTTAGTGCGAAATCTTTGTGTTTGAGAAATCTGTCTTTGCTGACTAATTTCCAGAAGTTCTTTAAAATCTCTAATACCGTTAGCATTGTAGCCTACATTTTATTAAGAGATGTTACGGTTGTTCTACAGCAGTGTTTCTCAAAGTGGGCGGAATCGCCCTCTTGGGGGCGATTTTGATCAACAAGGGGGCGATAGGGGGGCGAAACAACACTAAGGGGGCGAAAATGCTCAACCACTAATCGATTATTGAGTTGACTTCAGTAGCCTACTATCAGGGCCGGAGCCAGACATTTTCATTTGGGGGGGCCACTGGAGGGGCCAGTTTTGCAACAAGGGGAGCTGTCAATGGTCTGTGTAGGACTGTCAGAAAGAGACCTGAAAAATTTTGGGGGGCCACTGGGGGTGCCAGGCAAAATTTTGGGGAGGCGGTGGTCACCCCTGGCACCCCCTAGCTCCGCCCCTGCCTACTATTATGATTTGTTAGTTACTTGCAAATTTTAATTTACTATGACAGTTGTTGGAAATTGTTGCTAAAGCAATTTATCCGATGAATTTTTACTCTGGATCGTCTATGTGCCCGGCTGTAGAGGGGATTATTTCAGGGTTGTGGAGCCGTCGTAAAAATGACATAGCTCCGGCTTCGGAGCTCTTCTTTTCATAAACATGGCTCCAGGTCCGGAGATCTTGTTTTTCATGAGTTTGGCTCCGGCTCCGGAGCTCTCCTATTTCATGGCTTCGGCTCCAGCTCCGGCTTCTGGTCGTTTTCACACACTAGTATTTTAATTGCCTTGGTGTGCCTCAAGTTGAACGGAAAATGAATTAAATCAAGTACACAAAACTAAGATGATACACCAAATTTTTTAAGTAATTTAACCTTGTATTTTTTTACAAGCAGCGCACATACCATGAGGAAATCAGCGAAAAAACAGCAACCACAGGTTCAGACAATTCAGAGAACAGTTAGTAGTAGAAACGTAACTCAAGATAGCGGTAATATAAACAATTTCTGGAAAGGCAGTAGCTCGTTTTGCCGTCAATGTCTGAGGATCTTTTGTTATGTCTTAGAAACAGAATCAAGAAAATGGCTGTTTGGAAAACTACATTTGTGTCCGAGCATATAAACGCAGACCAGTCCCAACTGACCAAGGGTTTTGCACTCGTTGCAAAACCTGTTGCAGTCTTGACGATTCCAGCTAACAGCGCTGCCCGGGCAAACCATGTAAAGAACGCAGAATAGTCGACTCTTAGGTGTTCTTCCAAACAATCACACATTTACATTCCAAACAATCACACATTTACATTTACATTAAGATGGGTTTGAAAGCCCTTTGTTGAAATAAATAGTATGACTTCTAGGAAGAAATTCACATTCGATATTTTTGAAATAGCTGAAAACTTCTGATTTCTTATCTTTTGCAATAAGCAGTGATGAATCGTAGAGTAAAGCACAGTTTAACATGCAAACCTTAGGAGAAATATGACTGGTTGCCGTGCTGAAAACATTTTTTTTCCACAGATGAAAACCGCAAGGAAAGTCCACATTTATTTTCATCAGGGGTCACCAACGTGATGCCCGCGGCACCAGGTCGACCGCAAGGACCAAGTACGTCGACCGTGGACCTGTTCTAAAAATAACATTAGCATGATCAATGTCTTCACATTAACGAATATCAATTGGTGACTCCTGGTTTACATTGATTTTTATACCTCCTGATAATGTATTGCTGTGCAAAGCAATGCTATTTCGCTACTGATTAATTTATTGATAACTTTCATGTTATGCTACTGTTTGTAAACGTAATGTTTCCTAATGACCTTGGCCAATGAACTAATAAACCTTGCTAGTAAGCCTAATGATTTCTAATAAAAATTCCTACTTTACAATGGCGTGTCGTGCATTTCACGCTTAAATCTGCAATGGTATCATATATCAATCATACTCCCTGCTCAGAGCCTGATTAAAGGGTATGGAGGCCCGGGGCAATTTTTACTGGAGGCCCCTAGGACGTAATTCATGATGTCATCGTTTGTAAAAGTTATGTTTCCGGTGATTCGTCAGGTACCCATTTGTTTTTCCGGTAGTCGATAATGTGCTTACTCAAATGCACATACAGTCAGCTGCGAGAAGAGAATTTATGATGTAAACACTAGAGTGTATTTTTACTAAGAAAACAATTTTACAGGCTAGAGAGTAACTCGTCAAGAAACAACATTCACCCGAACAATAAGCAGAAACCAGAGATTACAAAAAAAAATACCGGAAAAAGAACATGCCAATATAGCCAGCCAGACTGAGTGTGAAAGTTGTTTCCAAGCAAATGTCTTGATTTATATATGTGGTGTAAATGGCTTGAACGCAATAACATGTGGTGATAAACGGCTTGAACAGCTTCATTTCTTTATGATGTAACACAACGATAGCAACCATCGGAAGAAAAGTGCGTTTCCACCACACGTTATCCTTTATGACGAAACAAAGATGGGGCTACCTCGAGACTGCACCAGAAGTTGAGGATCATTGATACCTGTGTTGCCACTTCTGATATTTTAACACAGGGGTGGGGAACCTATTTACTATCACGGACCGCATAAATTGCGGTTTATCGTTGGCGGGACGCAAATACCAACTTAGTATCCTAAAATTCTACCTTTGTCTTACTATGAGGGATGGAGGCTTCTTATTACGTCTTACCGTAAGTACCTGGTTATCATGGAGCTTCGTGTTGACGTGATTTTGTACTCTAAATCGGGTAACGAAAATGATAATGCGGGCCATGTCAAATATTCACGGGGGCCGCAGGTTCCCCACCCCTCTTTTAACATGATATCAGATGTGATGTTCTCCGATAAATTTCTGATGTCTGATGTTTTGGCGACAAATCTGATATTGACAGGGTTGTTGTTTTTGTTTTCCACATTATCTTTTAATTTTAGGATGAAAAAAAGTTAGACTCATGATTTTAAAGTTCCTTTTATCAATCTCTCACCCCAATGTGTATTTGGTTATCGTTTAAAACTACAGAAGCTCTCTTCATTGCGTTGAGACTAGCATTTTACATAAAGTATAAATGACTTCTCCATTTAATGGCGATATTTCGCTCTGTTTCGGATTCAACGAGGGTAATCGCGCTTTGTTAGGTTTGCATTTGGCTTCTTTAGCTTATATGAAATTGTAGCGTAAAAATTTGATGTTATTTGATGTTGAAAAAGGAAACAATCTGATGTTAACGAGGCTGGCCCCAGTGGCAACATTGATTGACACTAAACAGCAGTCAGCAACACTAGCTTTAGCACGCAAATAGTAACGTTTTCGTAACATTTGTGCAATAGGCGTGATGCACGAGTAGAGAGTCATACCCATGCCAAAAGAATGATTATTAGAAAAAAGTTACCAGCGAAATCACATATATTTGCATTGAACAAAGCCGAAAATGCTTATAGGTTACTACAATAGGCAGACAACGCAACATTGGAATATAATATAGAGTTGTATTCTTGTACCGCTTCTGAATAACAAAAATTTTTTAAACAAATATTTTATTTGAAACAAATCAATTTCATCACGGGGGTGGCCTTGCAGCGGGGAATCCGGGGCAATTGCCCCCGCTTCCCCCACTTAATCCGGCCCTGTCCCTGTTAACAGCGTGATTACACAGCTACAAAAGCTATGGATATTTTATTATATAACTACTCATTATAGCTCAGTTTTTTTTGTAGATCTCTACACTACTACCGACCCGGTTTGACAATTCTTACTAGAAAGTAAGGTGTTGTGGTAGTTTACATTTTTCTTACTTCTGCAACAGTGGTTCTCAACCATTTCGCTGAAAGGACCCAAATCCAGACTTACAATTTTGTTAGAGAGCCGCACAAAAAATTTTACCGCAAGTCAATTTGCACGTTTTGTTTTATTGCACTAACGAAGTTTGTTACACAAAATATTAGAGGCGTTACTGAAAGACACTGCCTATCGAAAGGAATCCTTTCCCAGCAAAGAACCAGACACTAAGCTCTTACAGAGTATATATTTCACCTAAGAAGTAGGCATTATCAACTCTTATTCAAATAGGATCTGTTACAGAAAGATTGCTAAAAGATGCTTGGGAGCTGCATGCGGTTCTTAGAACAGTGTTTGAGAGCCATTATTCAACAACTGACACCACGCTTGCCAGCTACGATGGCACAGGCTTAGCGATTATTAAACCAAAGGAACATCAAAGCGTTGCAGATGTTGCAGACTGGTGTCGTAACTCGTAACAATCGCGTTTAGTGTACTATAAAGAGCACATGTAAGATTATTTGGCAAAACCGTTGGTATCTAGGAAAGACCCGGAGCTACCTCTCAAATGGCCGTAGCTCCGGCTCCGGTCCTAAATTTTAAACTGAGTTCCGGCTCCTGATTTTTAATTTGAGTTCCAGCTCCGGGTCCAGGCAAAATGCCCAGCTCCGGCGCTCCGGCTTCGACTCCGTAGCCCTGGATTATTTTCACAAGAATTCTGAACGTAACATTATCGTCGTAATACAAATCTTCAGTTCAGGTTTATGGCTTGGTTCAGCTATTTAATACTTTCTTTAAATAAAATTATTTAAATTTACTACTGCACCTTGTGTTTGATTTATCAGGTTTGGGAGGCGAAAACGAAGTGTCGAGAGTGAAAAGGGGCAGAGATGAGTGAATATCATATTTTGCGGTCCAGATCCAGTCCTGAATTTCTAAAACTCACCCCAAGTACAACCACAGTCCAAAAAGTTTAAGAAATTTAAAATCCAAGTTCAAATAAAGTCCAAAAAATTAACTATATACAACTTTTTAATGACAAGAATTAGGCAAGTCTTTTCCATTAACTCAGTCCAAATCCGGTCCCGATCCTAAATTTATCAAGCGATTCACAATCCGGATCCAATCCAGAATCAACAAAATATTTGTCATACCCCGGATCCAGTCCAATCCAGGTCCAGACCAATGCTCATGTCTGAAAAGGGGGCGATGGAATAAAAAAGTTTTGAGAAACACTGTTCTACTGCAATTACCTATTGCAGGGATGGGCACTTAATTTAGCTCAAGGGCCACTTTGAGAAGGTCGCTGTGAGATGATAGATAGACAGATTTATTCGGCAGTATTGAATTCATTGCGCCTGCAGTGGCGTAGCTGACGGAGGAGGCAAGGGGGCGAGCTGCCCATCCCCTGGCAAGCTAAATGTAAAAACTGGGCCTCCTTTAGCTCAAATTTTCATAATTATTATTATTTTAGTTTTCAGTTGGTTGCTGTTTTTTGCGTTTTTCGGGGTGTTTTCGTTTTTTTAGGCAGTTTAGACATCCGCGACATCTGGGTTCACTATCATTTCTTGACTTTTTTCTGAGTGTTGGCTAGTGGTCCCCCTACGGTGGCCAATGGGCCCCCTTCAGCTAAGTCTTGCCTCCCTGCCCAAACCTCTCGCTACACCACTATGCTCCAGATGTACTCTCCCAGACAACCAACGCCAGGGCACCGAAAATAACACAGAAGTTATACAGTCAGGTGCCCCAGCAGAGGGTATCGTAAAAAAATAAATGAAACAAAAACAATAATGGTACATAGAAAAGGTATTATTCATTGTTCTTGACTTGTTGTGCAAATACACTTTATCCAGCGCAAGCAAGTCCATGAAACAAATGTAACCTCACACGCTTTTCAAAAATTTCAAATTTGAAGATATTTTTTGAATGCTTCCGCGGGCCACTGAAAACGCTGTGGCGACCCATATGCAGCGCGCGGACCTGTAGTTGGACCACACTGGCTTAATCAAACTACGCATATGCAGTCTTCTTTTTACACACTGCGTTGCTTGTTAATGTATGCAGACTGGTGAAAATATACATGAGGTTTAGTTCTGGCTTCTGAGTGAGCAAGTGCAGAGCTGTATTTGCTCTGGCTAGTTTTCAAAGTTCATCTGTGCAATTTTTAAGCCTGCGTGGTGTTCTAACTTTAGTAAGTTGTTCGATAGTCGTTGTCCACTTACAGGTCTACTTCTCATTGCTTGAAAGAGTTTTGCGACAGTGGTTAACTTTCGCATTTTCTCACCGCTACTGATGTTCTAGCCGTTGATTACTCTGAAGTTATGACATTTTTTAGAAAGTGCTCGAAAAATGTATATTGAGTACTTTATGAAAAGAAGTATTTCTGATACCCAAAGTGTAGAAAACATTTCATACTCAATTTTGAGAAGTGAGGTTCAACCTGCACAGGCTAATGTGAGCACCGCAAACGTAGTTGTGGATAGTTCAAGTCCAATTCGGACTCAATTGCCTGCAGTTCACAATAATGATGATATTGGATGATACTCCAATTCAGTGAAAGCTGCAAAGGATGAAAAAAAGTACAACTTTTTCGGAAACGCGAGTACAACTACACCTCAATACGATTTCCAAAAATGCGAACAGAGCGCGTGCTTATTCAAAAAATGCGAACGGAGCGCGTGGGGAAGTTTCTTTGTGGTGTCGAAAGGGTAGAAAGCGTAGAAAGCGTTTTGTGAAGGTTCATTTCCATTGCATCATTCGCAACCTTAAAAAGGATAAGCGAAATATCGACGTTGCCCACCCTAGAAAAATTTATGTGGTTGCCCATGGCCGCAAGTGTTGCAGCCTCCCAGTTAGCCTTGTGGTGAATGTGCAATTCACCACGAATGGGATGTGCATGAAGAACAACACCCAAGTGGCACGAACAAGTAGAAATAAAATAAGCATGACGTGGGATCTTTATTGTTGCTTGCTGCCACAGTGTGAAGCTTTGCATACTTGCTGCTAGGCATTTCCAATCGCTACAAACTGGTGGTTTGACCAGGATGTGAAGGTGGTGCCAGGTGCAACCTTCACAAAAAGAACGTGCAATATGTGCGGTTCATTGCAAAAACGAGGGTATGTTGTTGCAACCTATCGTTTGGTGTTGCATTGACAGTATGATCTTCGTATGACCAATACACGAAAATGTCCAGAGATGAACATGTACTTGGATTTAAATCTTGCGACATTTCAATATATTGATGGATTTGGATGTTATCATTTTTGCTTGAACAGATTTGGATTGGAATTTATGATTTTCTTTTGAACTTCTTCGCAACTTTCGGTTCAGTTTGGGGCTGCAGATTACTGCAAATTCGGGTTCAGTTTTGGGACTGGAGGTTACTGTAGGACTGCAGGTCAACACTGGATTGCAGCCGCCGACACGTTGGGAGCCATTTGTTGCAGGCACAATGCCGCCTCGCCCTGAGTCAATCAAAGAAAGAATCGAACCGACAATCCTCAGCATTATAGCAATTGAGATTACACATTTGGTCAGGCTTGCTCTTCTACTGCTGCTACGAATTCTACGTTATATGTGGGGTAATCACGTCGCTATATGGGCTTATGCTAATATCAGTGACAGAAATTTGGATTTAAACAAGATTCGGGTTTTTGAATTGGATTTCAATCTGAAAAACTTAATCACATGACTGGTATCTGGAAAAGACTCAAAGTCACAGTATGAGGCCAACTGCCATGATCACGATATGCAAACACTGCATTAAACCACGATAAGGTGTCAATATATTGTGCCCTACTGACCCCTCAGTGAAAGAAAAGTCTCAGGTCTATTTCTGTTCGAGTTGGGAACACTTGTTCCTTAAAATGTAGTGCAGAACGACTAGACAGGCAAAACAAAAAATTTGCCCCAATCTTGATCATCATTGAAAAAATACTGATTTCGTTGTGTGCAAATGAAGTGGATTTGCCCATCAGGAATTCAGAGATTTTGTAAAAATGACTCTGATTCGAGTCTCGGGTCATTGACTGTGACTCGAGTCAATCAGTGAAAAACGTGACTCGAGTCAAGTGGAGTCACCATTTTTCTCAACGTGACTCGAGTCGAGTCCGAGTCACCAAAAATCGTGACTCAAGTCACGCTATCACTGGATCGAAGGGTCTCACTTTGGTCCAGATTACACACTACTTTTCTGGCCAATTTCCCCAGCCCGTGGCCAAAAAAAGTAAGTGACAAAGCACACCATCCCGTTGTGATTTCTAATTTCAATCTGTTCACGAAAAGAGTCATAGAGCAACTTACAATGTTTTAATCTTAATGATCAAGCAGCGGAGTCACTCTTTTCAAATTAAAATGTATGCTTGTTTTATTGGTAAGTCCAACAATATCAATACAATGAAAACACTCAGTACTTACATATAATCCATACACACGCAATGAGCACATAGTTAATCTCGTATTTGCGCTGGTACAAATTGTGCTTAGCTAACTCCCTTATCAAATTGTTTCCCAAATTGTTTTGCGTCTCAAATTCGGAAGATCAGTCTCTTTTTTCACAGATGAAACCTCTCTCATCTAAGAGACGTCAGAATTTTAGGTTTGTTTTCGCCAACTGCACTTCCTTGTCAGTTCATACCACCAATTGCAATTGTCTTTCGTAATTGTTCTTGAAAGTTTAGTCTCAAGACTCTCAACTTTTATTGGTTTGGGAAGTGATCAAGCTGCTCTGTGTACAGCTCAAGAATGCATGCAAGAGAGCATGTAAGAACAGTTTAGAACCATTCTTAATATCCCCTAGTAGTCAATCTTCTGCAAGACAAGACACAGAAGATCTCCGCAAATATTAGGTGCACTTGGGCCAGAATAAATGCACCTTTCGCACAGTGCCCGTTAGCCGGGACTGGCTGAATTTGGTTAGAACTCGTGCTGCCGGACCACTTGTGTGTGTGGCTATCCGTACGGTTAATAACAATACCACACCAAACTCTCCCAATCCAGCCCTCCCCGTCACCGAAGTTCGGAGGCATGCCTGGATACAAGAGACGAGTGTAGTCACGAGTTTTTCCTATGTTTCTACCTAGGGAGATGGTCAAAGACTGACTCCATCTGTCTCAACGCATCTCCTTTTATACTGTGCGCTCGGTGCTGACTATTCTTGTACGCACTGCTATAAATACGCGAAAAAATGTGAATTTCATATTAACATTTTCACAACATAATAATTTTTGTTGCGTGTGATTGTTTACGCCACCTTTTGCCCATCGTGCCGTGGCACTCCTGTTTTAACTTATTTTCTCTCTCTTTAAATAAATGCACGTCATCAAAGCAGAACGTTACAGCGTATTTCGCAATCCCTCACACCGAGATCCCACACCATAAGTTCAGATGGGAATTTGCCTTAAACATGCCTAAGGTTGCCAGACGTCCTTGAGCGCCAAGAACTGTCCGTGAATTTGCTATCAAAACGCGTTGTGTCCTTGATTCTTGAAAAACATCTTGTTGTCCTTGAATATTTTCCGGCGCCCTTGAAAATTCTTGAATATTTTTTAAATTGTTAATTTAAAAACTATTGATTATGTTGAACATTCAAAAATCAAGAATAAACAATGTAAATGAACAGAGCAATGTATAGATTTGTTCCATCTTAAACAGTTGTGTAGTAAAAAGAAAATTATTGAAGAAAGGTTGTGTCGTCAAAATACGTTTTGCTTATTTTTCAATTTCGTACATGGTTAACATAGCCTGTCTTGCCCATACGTGGGTGATTCAAACTTTATGAAAGTAGCCCTACCCGGTGGCGTGCAGAGGCGGGGGGGGG
>Ga0210059_1014363_pt1 | contig 11716 bp, 8 predicted proteins | sample Ectturendosymbi2_FD_188042 | JGI IMG/M metagenome (GOLD analysis project Ga0210059, IMG submission 188042) | Ecteinascidia turbinata endosymbiont from Florida, USA - Sample 2 (SPAdes) (version 2) | ecosystem: Host-associated > Tunicates > Ascidians > Unclassified | place: Key West, Florida... | reverse complement strand
CGTCAGCCGTCACATCCAGCCCGCATTTTTAGCGGTATTTTGCCGGATCCGTTTTATTTACTGCCGGCTAGACGACTGCCGGCTCACGTAACTTTGGTGTGATAGTATAGGCAATAACTGTACTAAATACTAATAGCCTGAAACCTACTGCTGATTTTGTTGGATTACTGATCTTGGATAATCGACCACACTATGAAAAAGTCAAGCTTAGCAAATGAGGCTCCATGGACAAAAGCAACTGCAAATAAAGAAATCTACAACTTACTCTGGCAAGCCATCAGAAACACGATTGAAAAACTGGACAAGCTAACTAATCTCACACAGAACTTGCAAACAAGCTAAATGGAATACAAAAAAAGATGGTTGAACATAAAACAAACTGAATCAGTTTGCAGAAGAAAAAGTAAGGGGCGCGATGAGATGGTTCAGAAAACAAATCTGATTGTTGTCTTTCAACTTGACAAATAAGAACAATACATAAGAGAAAAAATTCTTATTTCTGGTATAGAAGATAAAGAAAATATTGATGATGGGGAAAGGTCTTCTTCTCAGTAGCAGATGAGCTCAATATCGATCTCCAACCAAATGACATACAGAGAATATACATTGACTAGGACAAACAAGGAGAATCCACGTCCAAACATTGCAAGGTGTTTGTGTCATACAAGAGAAGAAATGAGTTTCTTACTAACAAAATGGATCTCAAAAATATTGAAGGAAGACATGAGACAGCACGTCTTTATTTGTGAGGATCTCGGACCTCTAAGGTACAAACTACTGAAGTACATGCAAAAATCCTGTTCTGATACATTTACCTCTTGCTACACAGAAAATGGCAATATAAAAGCCAAGCTCAAGACAATTTCAAAAATGGGTCACCATTACTTCACCTGATGATCTCTTCAAACACAGAGTTGATGTTGATTATAAACAGATTAGCTGTGGCAGTATATTTAACAACGAAACCTACCCATGACATCATCATTGACGTCAATTTTCATGGAGTTTGGTAGGTGGTTTTCTTAACTAGACCCATTAAACCTACTGAAAAGATATATCAACTTCTGTGAACTCTGAAATAAAACATTCAATGCAAGCGACCAATTGGAATTGCCAAACATTTTTTTGGCAGTGTCTAACAGTGTTGCCACTCTGTTATGAAGAAAAACCCCAGATTTTGCCTTGAAAAAATCTCAGAAAATAATAAAAAACCCCAGACATAAAAAAAAATTTTTAAAAAGGCAAAATCAAACTTGAAATGTACGCTACCGGTACGTGCACATAAAAATTTAGGTAATATGCATTATTTGCATCAAATTTTCAAAAATTTCTGGTCTATTTTCAAACATAATGACAATTTACAAGCAGGCTAGCACCAAATCAAATCAGTGTATGCAGTGACATAAAAAGTTAGTTAGATATTTTCTGAAAATCGTTTAAATGTTTTCTTTAACCTTCACATAAATGCACAAATTAAAACATGTACGACACATTCAAGGTCTCACAGTTTTCTTTTCGCACTAATCAATGCAATAGTTTACTACTTACTTCGCATTCAAAATTTTACATTCAATGAAAATCAATGTCTATCAGTATATGCGCCTGTAAAACAATGAAGATATTCTGAAGCACATCATTCATTTTCAAAACCAAAAAACGTTGCAAAATCATGCACAAGAAGCCCTTGATATGTCAGCGATAAATTATAGTGCTGACCTATCATGACTATTCAGTGATTAATGAATCTGTACATTTCAAACAATTTGGTTAAGTTTAGTCCTAGCTATTTTATTTAACTGTACTTGCTACTGGCTCTGCACATTATGCGTATGATATTATTGTATTCTTTAATGGAAAATACAATAAAACAGCATACATTTCAAAAATTTGACCAGAGTTAAAAACCCCAGATTTTCAACAATAACCCCAGAACCCTAGATAAAACAGAAATACCCCTGATCTAGTGAAAAACAAAACAGTGGTGGCAACATTGGTATCTAGTCGTGCGGCACTCTGATCAGCTCGCCCTGTGATTGGTGGAAGCGGTGGTGCGCAGCGGTGCGACGCGGTTAACGCCGTGAAGAGTGGTGAGAGCGGTGAAGAGAATCTTTGCACTGAAGCGCGTCGTTGAGCAGTGAGAGTGAGCGTGGTGAAGGAGCATCTTTGAGCAGCGCTGAGCAGAAAGCCAATGTGCATGACGGCCATACTATGTTAGGTGTGAAAGGCATGCTAAAATGTATGTTCCTATGTAAGTTATGCAAGTAAGTGTTATTGGGGTATATGTGAGGTAAGATGCACACATTGTTTTTACAGAGAGTCATAGGCGTAGCCAGGGGGGGGCAAAGGGGCCATGCCCCCCCCCAAACTTTTGGAAAACATGGTCATTTTGTGTTTTGAGAAGTGTTTTTCCAAACAAAATCGCGTTATTCGCCAAAAATCAAACATTTTGGCCCCCTCCAATTGCACTACTTTTGCATTGTTGCAACCTCTCCAGTGGTGTTGCGTTCATTGTGTGATTCACCACGAACGGGATGTGCGTGAAGAATAACACCATCACATGTGTAGCGCGAGCAAGCAATAGTAAAAGCGATTGCAATGTGGCAGCTTTGCCGATATTAACGTATGAACGACTGAACACAATGGCTACCATATGCGAAGAGAGTTTGCGAGCATGAACTCTATTGTTGCTTGCTGCCACGGTGCGAAGCTTTGTGCACATGCCGCACGGGATTTCCGATCGCATCAGCATGTTACAACAGTCTTTTGAAAATGAAAAGTTTATTTGAACAGAAAAGTAGGTGGCAGATGTACTCGATTAGTGGTTTTCAACCTTTTTTGTACCGCGACCCATTATAGCAATCTGCTACAACCCAACGAACCGCATCTAAAACTCCAGTAAAGCAAATGTAATGCAGTTGTGTACATCAAATATCCACCAGCAACCCCTCCTAAAAATGGTTCACGACCCTCAGAGGGCCACAACTCCAGGTTAAAAACCACTACTAGACGAAGTATTAATCCTCTGCATAAGTTCTACGCAGTGAAGTTCTCTTGTATTCATGGTTGAAGAAACTACAAAGCAACTGGAAAGGCGAGAAAAACATCGTATGTAGGCCCACTAGTGTTTCCATTTCGGGGCAAAATTTTAAAACCCGGATTTCGGGTAGCTGAGAAAAGAAACCCGGGAAAACCGAGATTTATTCGGTTTTTGAAATGAATGCGATTTTGAGCGATAAAACTCAATATCATTGTCAAATTACTACAGTTGGTCACTGCACAATTTGTTAGCCAATTATTAAATAATTAGGCACAGTTTTTCAATGATGCTTATAGTACTGACGTATGACAATCAAAGCACACTTTCATCATTCAGTCTGTTTCTGAATTTTGTGACAAATAGCCCCGTGGGTGAAAAAGTCCTTTCTGGTTCCACTGATTTGGGCTTGATTGTAAAACTAATTGACCGCCGGTCCACGGTATTTTCGTGGCTGCTCTCTGATGCTAGAACGTCGGTATGGTTTTCGCGCTGGTGCTTGAGTGGGCAAGGCGTTGTTTGAAAAAGGCTCTGGATGGAAAACCTTGCACGATAGAAACACAAATTCTTCACAAGAACGTTTGTCATATTGTGTAGTTCATGAAAATCGAAATAAAATAAAAAACACCCTGAAACAAGGGTGGATTGTCCGTTTTGTGACTTTGAAAATGTATTGCGCCTATTCAAACAATGGGAAAAATGTAAAAATCACAGAAACGGTTGCTATAGCTGTTACAAAGCATCCTGCCAAGTTTGGAATTAAAAAATTGTAGAGAAGATAACTTATAACAGTTTTTATATCACCTGGTCCTAGACAGCATTTCTGCTTTTCGACTCCGTCCGAAAACGCACATGCATTCAGCTGTGCCTTGCCGATCGCTGAATAAGTCAGTTTGGTTTCGATTTGACTAAAACGTACAGCACTTTCGTTTCGATACTTAAAACTTTCATAGATGTTTTCGTTGCACTAACTGAACTACGAAAAAAAATTATTACACACATTGTACAACGACAAAACACGCAAAATGTTTTTTCGCATGAAAAAGGGACACAAAATTTTCTTTGCACAAAAAGACAACCCAAAATTTTACTTGCACGTGGCCTGGGCATTCGACAATTGCCAGCTCTTGGACGCTGAAATGTAACTCTTCTGCTGTTGTTGTTGTTGCAGAAAAAATGTGAATATCACAGAACATGTTGTGATTACCTTGTAGCAGCCGCATGTCAAGATGGTAGTGCATGAAACGAGAGGAAAAAAACTACAACGTTTTTATCAGCTGGTCGTAAATATGGTTTGAGGTTTGTGAAAAAGTTATGAACGCACGTTCAGGTGCTTGCTGTTGTTGCGATGAGGAAGGACGAGCGGCAAGGGTGCAATGCGAGCTATTGTTGGCAGCATATGTTCTCTGTTGAACTCTAAATCTCCATCGATATGTATTGTTGGGAAGCAGCGAAAAGATCACAAGTCGCGATCACTGAATTACTGCTTTTTCGCAAATCAACGGGTGTTATTCTTCGTGATGCCCTTCCTGCCTCACAAAGGCTTTGCGATAACGGGCCGTTTGAAGACTGCCAAGTGCGAATGTTTGTGAAGCAGCGCGCATTGCCAAGTGTGAATGTTTGTGAAGCAGGGCTAATTGCCAAGTGCGAATGTTTTTGAAGCAGCCGAACAGACGGCTCCAGCAGTTACTTGCTGTTGAAAATAAAAAACTTTGCAGCAGCAAAAACCGTCAACTTTTTAGATAATGTTCCACCTCACACTAATTTTTTATCCACATCACACTGGCATGCATTCAGAAATGCTTTATACAAACGGAGTCATTTGAAATCTGCCAAGAACGAATGTTTGTGAAGCAACGTCAAACACACGGCTGAAGCACTTGCTGTCAAAAAAAATATTTATGCTCAAGCAAAAATCATCAAATCTCTACATGATAGGTTTTAACTCAGGAAGAAAATTTCTGAGTGATTGTTTATCCACATTACATTAGAAACCGCTCCCAAAGAAACTGTGACAAGCAGCCACATGGTTACAGCAGGCCAATCTTATTTCCGCACTCTGCGAAACGCGTGCGTGACTGCAGGCAAAACCGCCATGACTGCAGGCAAAATATACCATGGTTGCTTTGAAATGCTCTCCTGACCACACCGTACGTCAGTGAACATTATAAATACAGTATATGTTTCTGGTTGCTAGAGACTTGCACGAAATGTTCGTACTTTGTAGAGGAAATCATACGACCCGGCGCTCAATGGTTGGCATTTGAAGTGAAGTACAAGTATATCGTACGCCGGCCACGAACATTCCGTTGTTGAGGCCAGTGGCCCAACTATATGGACAAGTACGTACGGACTGGAACCAGTGTTTTGTAATAGACTGCTCGTTGAGCCATCCGGCTGAGCACAAACCGTTCACATGTTCACACAGCGTTTTACGTAACACGTGACTCAATATTCACGCCGTTCGTTGAATGCGTTTTTCTGCTCGCCTTTCTGTGCACGTATTTACGGTCTCGCGGAACCTTACTTGATCTCTTTTCGTCAGTAGTGCCGTGAGAGAGTTGTCGTCTGCCTGATCCCTTAGCTGTTTTCTGCGATATGTTTGCTGCTGTATAGTCGTAAAAGACAAGTCACTGTTTGTGTTAATGGTCGATAGATGTTGCCGTTTTGCGTCATTAAAACCAGTGCAGGCAATAAAGTCTCGAGGCCATAAAGCATACAGTGTCACCTCTCAACTCCCCTGCCTGTTTCGTGTCTCTAACAGCCGAGAGCCTGAGCAACGCCTTCATCATCGCATAGGACAGCGTGAATCAGATTCACAGCTCGTGCTTGTGTGTTACAGAGTGAGAAACACGTCAACACCGTGGGCCGGCGGCCTGTACTTGGGCAAGTTTCCAGACAATAGGCGCTTGATGTGTGGCATGGAACAGTTTTTTTAAGGTATTTGACCTATTCCTTGTAGCTTCAAAAAGACTCATTTCCTTTTTAACAATTTGTGATCGGATCTCTTCCTGTTCCGGAATAGTTTTGTGGTCTTCACTCTCAAGGATTACGTGGATTCTGTACTTTGATTTTAAATGGTTGATTAAACTTTCAGTGTTTGAACCACCTACGTTTGACTCACGGAGCACGAATTACGCTTTGTTGTTGGTTGAGCGTTGTTTTATAAGAAATAGCTCTAAGCTTCTCATTTTCTTTGTTTACTAACATCTCTAAACTGAATGCGTATGATTAAAAATCTACTTAAAGTCGCTTCTGAAGGAAAGCCAAATATTTTGTAGAAAATTATTGCAAACTTAAAAGGAACAAATTGATTTTGCAAAGAATGACAGCTTGTGTGTGAACTAACATGTAAAAACTTATAAATGAACTAACTAGTAACTAGGAAACTACGGCATACCTTTGAAGAACTACCTCACGTGGTAGTTATTTAATTAGGTTAGCGAAATAACTAAAGTTCGCGTAGACACTTAGTATGTGCCAAATCACCACACGATTCGTCTAAATAGGGTAATTGAACGAAAATACAAACGGACCACCAACGAACGTACGATGGTTACCGAGCAAAACCCGCACCTCGTGCGGCCCAAAGATGCCGGAACAGCGGTACGGCAAGAGGGCAGTAAATGAGTTAAGGGCAATGGAAACTTATAAAAAAACAAAAAATTGTTCCAATTATGCTTGCTTTTGTCAAACAACAAGGTTGACCCCAGAAATTATGAAAGAAACCATAGAAAATGGGTTTCACCTCGATCTTGATAATGATAAATCATTAAATTACTCATGATACTGTTATGTAAGGGCATCTGTGCACCCGTTGCTACCCCTTTCAAAAGGCAGGGGGGAAATGCCCTCGTCATGCATCCTCGTTCCGGCGACTCTTCTGGGGTCTCGCATCAGCTAAATTAATTCTTGGTCGACAGCAAACCTGGAACTTTTTAATGCATTTCTTTGCAATTCTGTTTTCATTCATTCTAATTTACACTCATGATGTTTTTTTGCAATTGAAAATGATAAACCCTCGTAATCAGGGCCGGATTAACCATTGGCAAACCGGGCAAATGCACGGGGCCTCGCGCTTGAATATCAAAACACTATTTTACTGGTTTTTCATGTTTTTAAACTGTTCACCACGCGTCAAAATTGCAGAGCTTTTTGATGACTGCGTTTGGTATATAGGTTAAGGAAACTGACAACTTGGGCATTTATCGTTTTTGAGTGACTTGAAATAATTGAAACAAACAGCACCACTCTTTTTACCCCAAGAATTAGATCAAATCAGTGCATCCATGGGCGTCCGCATAAATTTTTCCAGGGGTATGGGCAACGTCGAAATTTTGCTTATCCTTTTCAGGTTACTAACGATGCAATGCCAATGGACATTCATAAAACGCTTTACCCTTTCTACCCCATTAGTCTGTGGTGCTGGTTGAACGTCAATCTTTAGTCCGAAATGTTTTTCACACTTCGACTATCCGCTATTCCTTTTCTTTTCATAAACTTCCCAAAAATGCGTTTTTTCGAGCACTTTCTACAAATAAGTCATATTTAAGAAAAATCAAAGGCCGAACAGCATGAGCGGCGGAAATACAAAAAAATTAGGCCCTCTCGCAAAACTGTTTCAGGTAATGAGAATTAGAACTATATGTTGACAAGGCTATCGGACAATTTACTAAAGTGAGAACAACACGCAGGCATAGAAAACTAAGCAGCTTAATTACAAAAACTCGCCACAGCAAATATAGCTTTGAACCCGTTCGGTCCCCCTTGCGGAAGCCCACGAGTGTAGCAAGGACCAAGGACAACCAGTTCTAGAATCTATGCCATCTATATCAACGTAGCGATTTATGCAGTGGATATGGTCAGAGAGTCTATGACAGTCAAGATTGTTGTGTTGTGTCATGGTAGCCAAAAGATCGTTTTATTGTGATACAACTTTCTGTTTGAACAAATTAACCACATACGAACCGCCGTACGTGGTCATTGGTCACTCCCAATTGTCTCTGAAGTATAGGCTGCCAAATCGTATCAGTTTTGACGTTTTTTACCGGTGAATCTGCAAAGTTGAAACGAGGGAATATGAAACGCTACGCCGTTGCGATAAGCGTTTAGGGGGCCTCGCGGTCACGACTTCGCCCAGGACCTCGCGTTGACTTAATCCGGCCCTGCTCATAATAAATAATTTGTTTTATTTCACTAGAACATTTTGGCAACTGTGTGCAGTGTTGTTTGTCCACTTACCGTAAAATTTATGGGGCCTTGTGCATTTAATTTACGCCAAGCACTTTATTCCTCAAATAAGGCATGACGTGACACTACAAAACGCTTGTACTGAACAATCGTTATGTACGGCAAACCCAAACACAGTAACTTGCAACACGGGAGACTTTGCGGCTAGCTGCAATCTGCATGAACCTCAAGAAAGTAACAATCGCAGCAGTTATAACCGGAAACAAACAACTCACTGGAACTAAAGGCAAAAAGTTTACCTAAAAGAAGGATCAAGTAAACCTGCTCCATCGTTTACTCAGCATGTATGTTTTGGTGACACAAGGGGCGAAACCAAGTAAGACTATTCATTTCAAGACGCAGTTGAAATGGTACCATTGCAAGCAAGCATCGCACACAACCGATGCTCTGGCGCTGCATGGTATCACGATGGCAAACCTTGCGAAGTTTTTGCTGTCTTTTAAACATATCAATCATCCAAATAAAAGAATTAGCTTCTTTTGTAACGAGTAAGTTGCAATCGGAAAGCCTGAGCGGCAAGTGCGCCAAGCATGGCAGTAAGCAACAATAAAGATCACCACAGGAGATCAGCCTTATTTCTTGTTCGCAACACATATACATTTGGGGTTTGTTCTTCGCGCACATCCCGTTCGCGCATTCAACGCCACGCGGACTAAGAGGTTGCAACATAAAAAGCTGAAAGTTCGCATTGACCGTTTGAATTTGTAGAGAAGCAGGGGTCTCAAATCGCTCCGAGGGCCAAATGAGGACTGATAAAGTAACCCGAGGGGCGCATTATGACTAACCAAGGGCCGTATTACGACGCTTACGCAATAATGGCGGTAAGTAAACCTTACTAGAAACAGGTTCTACATCTTATTTCCTGCGAAAGGTAGTGTAACGCATAGGCAAATCATTTTTAGCTGTCTCTATGTTCGTTTAAAAGGAACTTGTTTACTCGGTAGCCGAGCACTTTTAAGAACCGGTGAATAAACTAAATAACGTTAGTGTTAATTATTTGAAAATTAGCAAAACCATCGCGGGCTGCACAAAACGCTCACGTGGGCCTCATTCGGGCCACTTGCTTAAGACCCCTGAGATAAGGTGAGGTACATTGGCAAACGAAGTTGAAGAATTTTGTAAGTAGCATTAACAAATTTTAATTCAGGGTAAATATCAAATCTTTGCATCAGTCGATGATCCTGGAAAAAGTCCCGAAAGTTCGAACTTTCATCTTTGCGGTGTACGGAAGCTCCTAAAATAATATACGTAAGTTGGTTATAGCACTTCTTTTCTAGCAGGAAAGAGCCTCCCATTATTATTGTTCATAATGCGAATCAATGGTTGCATTAAGACAACATTAAGAAAAAATTTTACGTTCGTTTAAATAAAACACTCACGAAATTGCAAACAACTTCAAAGCCATGAAACATCATTGCCATGAACTCCACCATACGTACACTTCAGTAGTTTTACGGTCCCTTCCAGACTGTTTATACCGCTGTTTAACTTTTGTTTTTGATGTATGTTTGATAAATCCTTTAATGAAACAACTTTTCCAATTCCGATGATATTTGCTTTTGAAGCAGTTTCTTGTTTGGCCTTACAAGTTGGAAATTTTACTCTCAGCTCTTTGGGTAAGGTACTTTGCTGAGGAAGGTGTTGATTTAACAACTAAACAAGATAAAGTTTTTTTCAACCGCAAGCACTGCACACGGTTGCCAAAATGGTCTAGTGAAAATAAAACAGATTATTTATTAGGACGGTCTATCATTTTCAATTGCAAAAAAGCATCATGAGTTTAAATTAGAATAAATCAGTGTTTCCCAATCTCTTTTTGGCTAGCGCCCCCTTTTCTGACAAACAAATTTCTATCGCCCCCCTACCATGCCTAGCACACATATCAACACAATTTTTTCGTATTGTATATTTGGGATGTTTGAAAATGATTAAAACAAGAATGAGCGCAAAGATGCATTTCGCTATAAAACCTAATTTAGTAAATTAACTCATTTAGCAGTTAGAAACTGTTAGAGTTCATGACGGGCTCGATTTCGTTTGAACAACACTAAAGTTGGACAAGAAGGTGGAGATTGCTGATTTGGCTTTAATGAGGTTGACATCGTTCCCCTGCAATTGCAAATTAACTTCACTGAACTTCATGAAGATATCTGTGGTCTTCGACAACCAACATACTGTATGTGTGACACCCTTTGACAGCCACCTTCTGTGTGCAGCAACAGGCGTACAAACTCTCTTCATCAATTATCTGAGTGCACTACATTGCCCAAACTTAGCAGAACACTTCTAAACCCTTTGGTGTCCTTTGATCAATCTAGTTGCTTTGTAGTTTCTTCAACCATGAATACAAGAGAACTTCACTGCATAGAACTTATGCAGAGGATTAATACTTCGTCTAGTAGTGGTTTTCAGCTTGGAGTTGTGGCCCTCTGAGGGTCGTGAACCATTTTTAGGAGGGGTTGCGAGTAGATATTTTATGTACACAACTGCATTACATTTTCTTTACTGGAGCTTAGATGCGGCTCGTTGGGTTGTAGCGGATTGCTATAATAGGTCGCGGCACAAAAAAGGTTGAAAACCACTAATCGAGTGCATCCGCCACCTACTTTTCTGTTCAAATAAACTTTTCGTTTTCAAAAGACTGTTGTAACATGCAAAAGCAGTGCAAATTTAGCGATTGCAATAGTCAAGCCTATGCTTTCTCCTACTCTCTGTAAAATCAATGTGCACATCTTACCTCACATATACCCCAACAACACTTACTTGCATAACTTACATAGGAACATACATTTTAGATGTCCTATAGCACACTTGTGAAGAGTATGCATATCGCATGCATTTTATGCTGCAGATTTTGTAGATACCGCAAGGCCACCAACAGCGTACAGTCGCGCAGATTCTGAGTGTCATACAAACACGACGGTGCATATTTCACTCACAGCATGACTTTTTAAAACTTCTTATGGTTCTTATGCCTGCATGCCTTGCACACCTAACCTAGTATGGCCGTCATGCACTTTGGCTTTCTGCTCAGTGCTGCACAAAGATGCTCTTTCACTGCGCTCAATCTCACTGCTCAACAACGCGCTTCAGCGCAAAGATGCTCTTCACCACTCTCACCGCTCCTTACGAAGTTAACCGCGTCGCACCGCTGTGCACCACCGCTTCCACCAATAACAGGGCGAGCTGATCAGAGTGCCGTACGGCTATCAGATGTGGGACTGGATCCGGATTACCGGAGTCGACTCCGGCCAGATTCTGCGTTTTTCTTTGGACCCGGATGAACTGACACTACTGCAGTATAGAAGACTTTATTCAAAGTTTAAACGGTCTTAGAACAGAACTACATGCAACGAACAAAAACGTTGGCGACCGAGCCGACTCATACTTCACACAACTGCCTGATAGCAAACGCCACGCTTCCAATTAAAA
>Ga0210059_1014362_pt1 | contig 11716 bp, 8 predicted proteins | sample Ectturendosymbi2_FD_188042 | JGI IMG/M metagenome (GOLD analysis project Ga0210059, IMG submission 188042) | Ecteinascidia turbinata endosymbiont from Florida, USA - Sample 2 (SPAdes) (version 2) | ecosystem: Host-associated > Tunicates > Ascidians > Unclassified | place: Key West, Florida... | reverse complement strand
AAAAATTGTCCCTGTGAAGCACTGCTATTTTTATAAAATATTCTTGTTGAGGTTGTAAGTCATTTGTTATTGGAAATGTCCATTTGTACACTTTCCTTGGTTGTTGATCATATAGGCTGCTGTGTTTGCCTACTCAGTCCCATATTGCTATTTTTTCTCAACGTACTGTGTTCAGTGCACATTTAAGTGTCTAAACTGGAATGGATTTTTGGTTTTCATAATGTGACTTGAGATTAAAAGCTGAAAACTTTTAAGTAAGTTGCAGTATTTTAAGTACAACACATTGCAGTGAAGATTGCCTAATGTGGAAGAATAAGCTGTATGCTATGTAATAAAATGCTTCCTTTCCCTCTCCTTACTTGAGACTTGACCTATTTGCAGCAGTGTAGTACTTTAGATGGTAATCTGATATTTTACTACTTTTCCAGGCTGATTGCAATTGTGGCTATCACAAATGCACACATCTATGCTAAAAAAGAACAGATCTTAGCTGTTAGGATGATCACGTTGGAAGAATAAGTTTAGAACGTATATATAAACTTGAATATAAAGATGCCGAACAACACTTTCCACACGTGGTGGAACAGCAATTTTTTGGGGATTTTATTATAATAAGATAACATTTTCAACACAATAAATATTACCATTCTTCACATGTGGCCATGCAGCATATTGATTGCTAGTTGAGGGCGTACAGCTTTGAACTCCGGTAATTGGTAATTAGGCATGCAGACACTTTGATTTGTTTACAATGGTAGGTTTTAGCCTTAGCATTAGGATTGCTGTTAATACGTTATTGGGGAAAAACACGATCAAATTTGGGCAAAAATTTTTTGCATCCCCAAAAATATGCACTCCCGTACACCTATGGTGTAAATTGTTAATATGGATCTCCTTTCACTTGAAAGGTACGAGCTGAAAAACAGATCTGGATGATTCGTTGATGAAGTTGACAGTCAAAAGGTTAAGTTACATTGAGGGGATGATGATATAAAATTCAAATGGAGACTGAGCAGGGATCTGTGTGAGAATTATATTGCTCATTGTCTGTTTTGTCTGAATTTGTTTAGATTTAGAGTTAGTGCGTGTTTCGCTGATGGTAAGGCAGTCATAAATCAACGCAGGGTTGAAAAGTCAGCCTTTGAGAATCAGTCAGAGGAAATTTTGGTGTGAATGTTAAAATGAACGACTTTGTTGGGAATATTCTGGGAATATAAGTTTTACGCCTGCTGTCACATCTTGCTATCAAGTACACACCCCAAAGGCCGATACACATCTATCTGCGGCGCTGCTTGGCTACTTTATAGGTGCAACTGATGCCGAAACCACGCTGTTGTTAACTGCATACATTGTATAGTCCTCACTCTATCCACACATTGCAGAAGGGCGTTACACTCGTAATAGTAGTTGCATAACATTCTTATGGTTACACCACAATCACGGAATGTCCATAAGCTACCGCAAAAAGGGATTAGTCAGTGGTCACCAATCCGTTGGCACAATGTTTATATTTTATGTGTCTTGTAGTAAGAATATTTTGAAGAAACTAGTTAGCTATCAACAGCCTACTTGTCTCTGTGTCAAGATGGAATTCGTGGTTGGAATCCTTTCGCTTTCATGTGATTTTCATTCATAGGTGTAGGATCAAACAAATGTTTGGGTGTGCACTGCGAAGGATTTTTGCCCGAATTTCCCCAAACTTGCCCGAAAGTTATTGCGCAACTTTTGTCTGCAAATAAAGCCTACAAATTTTCTACTATAAAGCAAGTTTGATCTGAAAACAGCAATCGAATGATAGAAGAAATACTTGATATTAGTCTCCGACTTGCAGCCACTAACATACGTATTGATATATGTATAGGAACGATAATATCAGAGAAGCCTCGGCCACTGATAGAAATTTGTAATGATTTTCTTTTTGTTGTTGTATATAATGTTTTCAATGGTGGTCTGACTTATTTCTCAATTTTAGTTTCAAATGTTGCAATTCACTTGCTTTATACATCGTTTTGGTGGAGGTTTTCTTTCGCACCTAGCACGTAGGTACAGTTCAATCGAACCACATGTAACTCGAAAACAATGACTGAAAACAATGACTGTGCGGGGCCTGACTCCCACAGAGTAATTCATCGCAGAGACGCAGGGCTGAAAATCGTGAGCTACAGAACTCAACGCCAGAACAAGAAAAGTTGGGATTTTAATATTTTAAATTATCACTAGGGCAACCGATTTTTTGACCTAAAAACTTAAAAATTTTCTTATAATTTTAAATTTTGACTTTATTTTGACCTATAAATTTTCTGCGTTTGCAACAGCAAAATAATTCAGCCGCAGGTGTTGAGGTTAACCCAGAAGCATATTCATGCACTCTATGCTTCGAAATTTTGAAATATTTGGTTGTTTAACTTTGGGGATGATATATTGATAAGTACATAAATAACTACAGTAGAGTCAAACCTGAGAACATCATAAAGTTAGAACGTTATATGCATAATGGATTGAGCATTTACCAAACCGAGTATTGTAAGGCCACGTTTCTTGCCTCACCATTCCTGTGCTTCATACTATCCAATTGTCCAATAGTGGGCAAAACAGCATTATTACGCCAGAAGTCGCAACCAACCCACTATTACAACAGAATTGCAACCAAACGTGCAAAAGCATATCAGTATCTGTTGTTGTAGCTTCAATAAAATGTCGATGAAGATAAAAAAACTTTGCTGCAAGAAAATTTTGACCTAACGATAAATTTTGACCTAATGATAAATTTTGACTTTTTTTGACCTAATAACTTGGGATTCCCTCATGGTACGAGCATGAAATTTGTTTTGTGGACGTTTCATGAACTTTGAAATCGGAAGAAAAATTTTGACTTTACTGACTTTTGGTTGCCCTAATTATCACATGTTGTGACATTATTGAAAGACTGCGGAGAGCAGCACAAAGGGTATGCTTGGGGTCGCATGCGGCAGCTAGCTTTAGACGCGAGCCGTGGAAGAGCTAGTTCGCAGAAAATTGGAGAAACGCGCGCCTGAAGAACTTTCGCCTAAACCTGATCCTTACGAACTCCGTGCACCACGGGGCTGTGGTCACTTGTTTCCTACAGCAATCACAAACGGAGGGCAATCAATCAGGGCAAACTTTGTTGTCACAAAATCCAACAGGCATCAAACTTCAACGGCGATTGATCGTCAAACACGGTTTCTGAAATACAACAGAAACAAGTAAGCGATTGTGCCAAACGCAGCAACAGCAAACTATCAGACCGCACTGTCGATTAACTCAGAAAGCACTTCTGTGCTTCCAAATTTCTTATAATGTTCATTCTTTAAGGATAGATTGTTGCACGATAAGTATCGAACACGTTCCTCCTCATAGCTCAATCTTTAACAGTTTGTAGCATTACCTGCTTTTTTTTGCTTTGTAATTCATGTGCCAACATTCCAATAACGCTTGAAATTTTGATTTTGCAAGTTGTTTACAGCAAAATAACCCGCAGGCAAGTGCCGCGTACGGACCGGTTTGTCAATATTGTCGATATTCACGAAACATCTGCACAAATCGGGTGTATAGCTGGGAAATCAACTTCCAAGCGGTTTCATCCGCCTATGTCGTTTACAATGTAGAACGTACGATAAGTGAAATAGTAGTTACAAAGCTGTCTTCATCAATTAGAAATAATCAGCTTCTTTTGGTTGGTGATAGATTTTTGCTTCCAATCAAACTGATGAGTACAATACCATTTCCTGCAATTGGGATCAATCTGAAAACCTGCGAAAACACCCAAAAACTTGAAAAAAAACTAGAAAAAGGAGAATGTAAAATGGTGGCATGTCAAGGTATACTTGCATGTCGCAGAAAAGACAGCAGAGGTGAGCTGGTCATGTCAAACTGTCGTGAGCCCAGTGAAATTTTATTGGAAGGGGAAGACAAAAACTAGGTAGTCTCAAAAGTCACATGCCCAACAGCACTTGCAGACTACAGTAAACCTATGGGTAGTGTTGATGATGCAAATCAGATGGTCACACTCTGCGCGCTTGACAAGAAAAACCAGAAGTGGTGACGAAAGTTTTTTTTCCCATGCTTATGGTGGCAGTGCACAAATCTCTTATTGTGTTTCGCGAAACAAAGCATACAAATGCACCACTCATTTAGTACATTGAACGTTAAGCTGAAGGTCTGACCGAAGCCGTTTTACCACGAAGTAGACGAGTGGGAAGACATTCTCGTGCTGAAAAATGCGGCAATGTGTGAGAGAACAAAAGAAAAATTTCCAGCATATTTTGCCAAAAATGCAAACTGCTTTTGTATGGATTGTTTCACAACATGTCACAACTAAAAATATGAAAGAAGGCAACAACTGACAAAACAAAGTGTGCTTTCTTGCAAAAGGTATTTTAGGCGCTGGTTGTGTTTCTTTGTTTTCGATACTGTAGGGACAGATTGATCCCAGGATACATTACTGTTGGGACAACAATGTCCCGCTTCCGGTTAATATATTTTATAATGAAATAACATAAAATTGAAATTACCACTTTTGTTCTTTCATTCAAAAATTTCACATTGTTGATCACATTTACACGCACAACTTCGTTGTCATCGTTAGGTATCCACAACACTGCAGAAGTTATTAACCAGATAACGACTGGCAACCAGTTATGAGGCGCTCAACAAAGGTGTGAACAGTGAAAAGATCTCATGTATTTTCCTTAATACTCACCATTTCACCCCGATACCTATGCAAAGCTTACTTGATGCTGAACTGAAGACGGTGGCTTCTCGCTTCTGTGTATGCACCTTCACCTAATGTATAAACAAGAAATAAGGTGGTTTTCCGGAGCAGCGATGCCCATGCTTTGACGTGCTTTATTGTTTACTTGTTGGTGCTTAACCGGTGCGAAATATCCTCGCGTTCCCAATCAAATACCGGAAGTCACATGGTGTAACACGTTGATGTTGCAATGTTTTTCTTTAAGTCTCTGTTCACTTCAGCTCAGAGCTTTTGCAATATTTTGAAATCGGTTGTAACAGCATATCTGTGGTGAAGTCTACTTGCTGTTCCATTGGGTGAGCTACCACAGATTTGCTTCAGCGCTCGGTTGTTTGTTATTTTCTTACGTAGTTGTCTCACCGTTAATAGTAGTTGCATCTGACATATTGAAAGGTACATGTTACTTTCAACAATACGCAATAAAAATATCAACTACACTGAAATAAAATTCGCCGCCTTAATTAAACTTTAAAATAAGTAAAGAGCACAGTCGTGTTTCATAAACGTGTGAGGAATTTTTTAAGAAAATGTTTTGTTGTAATATAAAAATAGGAACATAATTTTTTTAATTTCAGTTTTTTGAGAAAATATCACGAAGCAAACAACACAACGATTTTTGAAAAAATGTGATAATTTTTTGTCACAAAAAGAAAACAACGCAATAATTGTAAAAAATGTGCTGATCGTCAATCATTATTAGCAGGGCCGGCGTTAGCAAGTGCGGGGCCCGATTGGAAACATTTTTGCGGGGCCCCACTCTGTGATGTGTGGAAATTTTGGAGAGGGTGAATCAAGGCGTAATGATAGAAATCGGTGATGTTACAATTAAAGGCGAGGCCAGAAAGGGTGACGCAAAGATCTCTCCAGCAGAGACTTCAATGGACAGCGCCGTTAAATCAAATAAACCAAAGAATTACAACCGTCATTAATTCTTCCTCTCTGGCCATGCGATGCACCTCCCTGACCAGAAGGGAGTTACGAGTGTAGTACCTGCAGAGAGGAGAGATATCAAGTGCTGTGCTAGTGGATTCCCGAGTTGAAACGTTTGCAGTAGTAGCAAAAGATTCCGTTTCTCCAAGCCAGGAATATTAGCCATGGATGACCTACCGCTTCACCATTTGATGGTATTCTTTTGCAGGGAAATTTAGAAAACCGTGTCCCATCAGTCTCGCTTCTAGGAAAAACTTCTATTATGATTGCAGGTGGTCCTAATTGGGCTAAATAGTCCAGGGTAGTCACTAACATTCCCACTCATGACACTTAGCTAAGTAGCAGGATCATTTGCTCATCCTAATTTTGAATTTTCTTGCTCGCCTGCTTCATCAGATGCACCATCCGACGTGGTTCCTTCTTTGTCAGAAATACCACTTTCGAAACGAATGGCTTCCCGCACACAAACTTCCACTTTGACTGTCTGGCGTAACATGACCAGGTTGGATGCCTACGTTGTCGCCATCTTCAATGTGGTGTTGAATCAGTGGCGTAGCCAGCCCGAAAATTTTGAGGGGGGGTCCAAAAATTGGGGGGCGGGCAAAATGTTTGGTATTAGGCGAATAACACTATTTTGTTTGGAAAAACGCCTCTCAAAGCAAAAAATGACTATATTTTCTAAACATTTTGGGGGCATAACCCCTTTGGCCACCCCTGCCTACGCCTATGTGTTTAATTTGGGGTGTCCACTCAGTGGTTAAAATACTTGTCCAACGCACCTTTCATTTTCCTGCTTCGGTCTATTTTTGCCTTAGCTTTAGGCCTCTTTTGGCTGCCACTTAATATTTTCGGCCTGTGTCTCTTGGTCTTCCACTCATAATACTGTATTTAGCTTAGTTACAGACAAAACATATTCTTAAATAAATATCCAAAATTCGACTGTAGAAAATGCTTGCCTATCACTATATACTATACATGTGGAAATGGAAAATGGTTACAGTGAAAACCAATTAAAGAGTACAAACCGCTTGTTAGAACAGCTTTTGAATATCCCGGAGAAGGTTAAAATTTATTTTCTCTATTAACACAAAATAAATATATGAAGTGATTGTTGATATCCCCACAAGTGCAAGAGCAGGCAAATTTTTGGAGGTGCAAAGGATTTTTTCCCGAATTTTCCCAAACTTGCCCGAAAAGTTTTTGCGCGACTATTGTCTCCCACAAGGACAGACTTTGGGATGACCTCCACAGAAAGGTCTTCATGTGATTCTGCAAACATTGGGCGCCATTTCTGCCCGAATTTTCAGGGCGTTTTCCCAGATTTTCACGGATTTTGCCCAGATTTTGAGGAACTTTGCCTGGATTTTCGACAAATCCAAACTTTTGGGAGTGCGCTTGCACCCGCGCGTCCTACACCACTGGATCTCCCAATAAGTTCAAACCTAGTTTTTAATTTTTCAAAACAGGCAAGTACTGTAGTAGCCTTAAAGTGCGACAAAAGTTATTCCAGTTTCCACCTTTTCAGATTTTTATTTCATGATGCAATTTTCACCACAAGAGTATCACGAGGCTTACTTCACTTGAACAAAATTGTCACTTCTGTTACTTTGCAAATGGCTTGACTGTTAGTAATTTTCTGTTACTATTTAAGGAACGGTACTTTTTTGCACATCTGAAATTGTCATTCATAATTAAAACTAGGTTTATTTCAAACGTTTCCACCAATCTCAGGTTGCCTTTGCAAATTTTCACGCGGGGGAAATGAACAACGCTAAAATAGTCTGACTAAGCAGCACATATTTGCAATTACGAACTACACTTTACCGCTTCAGAAGACAAGTAGTAGTAAATATTGAAAAACCAACATTCAACAATTATCAAACCGTATTTTGCAGCAACTATTGAAACCGGACCTGCCAAATACGAAACCCTTTATAAATGAAACAGAAAACTGCTTCAAAACTTAAGCCCTCTCTGCCCTAGCGAGGTGCTAGTGTAAAAAAAAGCTTGGCGACACACCACTAAAAAACAACGACCATTCTATCTGTGGAATTTTGATGGGAGCGTTAAAAACCGCGCAGTTCACATGGATTTTCTCTGGCAATGGATCCCACGCTTACAAAATACTGTGGGCCCTTCCAGGATTTTCTTACCTTTTGACCTTGCTCACCGCAAAGACTTTTTCAGAGACCGCCGCTGTTTCATCTGAATGCCGAGATGTTTGTAAATCAAGGTTTTGAGCACTTTGATTGTGGTAGTAAAGCTAGTTTTACTGTACTTTGAGAGACCGTTGGAAAAATTTCATATTCGATTTGGTCTCTCAAAACAACTTAAAAACTCTGCGCCCCGGCGGCACAATACACAAGCAACTTCGATAGAAAGTGTACGTTTGCTTTGGCTAGTAGGGTGAGCGTGGGACCCCCTTTGGCGCGGTGCCCGATTAGAAGAAATCGGTTAAATCGGCTTAAAACCGGCCCTGACTATTCGTTCAGCAGGTCGCTAGAAACGCATGACGATTTCAGTATTTTTAACCAATTCTGTTGCTAGTACCCATCTTTATAAATTTTAGCAGTTCTTTAAATCCACTGCCTGGTCGCACTAGTTCTCGGGGCAGGTTTTGGGCAGACATTCGATAGTTTCGTCATCCAGAACCATCAGCTCATGCACTTTTCGGGGAGGTCGATGGTGTGGACAGTGGAGGATAACATGGTCAACGGTCTGTTCTGCGCCACACTCACAAGCGGCAGAAGCGGCCGTAGTCCATTTGTGTAAGCAGGAGCGGAAACGTCCTACACCGGTGCGGTGACGGTCAAGCTGGACCCACTCTGTCAAGTGCTTCCACAAAGCATGTATCATACAGTTTTCGTCTGTTTAACGAAACATGATTTTCAAAGATGAAGTCAACATTTTTGAAAGATATAAATTGATTTTTGAAGATAAAATTTTCTAACGATTAATTTAAAAAAAATTGCGTGGTGAATCCTTATTACTGTCAAACATATTTTTGTTGCCATTGAGGTGTTTTTCACACTGCGTTTGCAAGTAATCTCGTTTATGTACCAATGCATTTGAGGTGGTGCACGATAGTTTCTCTTTTTGAAAAGCCAATGCTTGTTTGGACCATTTTCGTCGCTGTTAGAGCGTGTTTTCATATGGTTAATCGGAAATTGCTTTGCTGGTTTTCAACCTCTGCAGTTAGGGTGGTGTCTCATGCAAAGTTCTTCGAAAACAAAAAAATAATATTTTTCAATTTGACGGCGCTTCGATGAACGAGCCTGTCAAAACGAATGTCAGAGCAATTTCCTGTATAACTGAAAACAGCTAGAGAAAAGCACGACAGGATGCTTGGCTAAAAGTTGCAGCCAGGCAACTAACAGAACACATGCAGCTCTCATACAAACCTGAAAAGGCTCTGCTGTATAGGTCGAGAGAATGAAACAAAATTGAGTGAAGTAACTTGAGCGTTTAGACGCGAGATGACTTAAACAGAGAAACTCGCGAATCGGTTTGATTTGAAATCTGTATCAGGTAGCGCCAGGATTTAAGTTCTGTCGTCAATACTACTGCTGTTGCAAAACTTTCTCGGTGTGAACATGCAATCGAAAATTTGTTAGTGGCTTCGGAAATACGATGATATAATCTTTTGCAACTATACCACTGAAGTATTCCATAGAAATTTAAACAAAATGGTTAATTTTTGAGAATTTTGCAGAAATAGCTTCACATGGTGTTCGACGTTTTCTCTGCATACTTTAACAGTCTCACAGCATTTTGACGCAAGGGTTGATTACTAATCAGTGGCGTATCTATGCAAAATGGCGCCCGTGGCAAAGTATAAATGTGCGCCCTTTCTAATAATTTAAATCTTAAAAATAGGCACAATATTTACGAAAGTTAAACCATGAATAAAATAATTATTTTTATACGGATAATATTTGTATTTATTTTTGCTTCAAACTTTTCAGCAAATAAAATATAATTTATGCATAAGGGCCATACCATACTTCTATACTTTTACTTTTATTATGAAAAATATCAAAACATTCAAATAATAACGTAGTCGTAGTTTATAGCCCTACATAGTGTTTTCTGACAAAATTGTATATCTTTAAAAAAATCGAACAACCTATTGCAACTGCAAACGACAATTTCTTTTGAAAAGAAACACATTTAATTTGGATTGTACAATACAAAAAACTTTAATACAAATCATGTACCAATTGTGATCGAAAAACACAATTCCATAGAAACATCAGTGTATCCAGCCTTTTCCAGTTGAATTACACAAAATCAATGCCCCTTTGTATACTCATCAAAGCTAGATCACACAATCTGCCCAGACTTATACTTAGTCGTTGAGGATCGGAGACATGAAAGCACCAGTTACAGTTTACTGAAAGATCGCTCGCAACTTGCAATAGCTACTGCTATCGTCAGCATTATTTACAAAGCAATTCGAAGAATGTCAGGACTTCAGGATGCGATAATTTCAAATTGTACGACTTGATACTAGCATTTTGCAATCTAGAATATTCTCGTATAATTGCTTGCCATCTACATCTGAACTTGTTGGAATCGGAAAGCCCGAGCGGCAAGTGCCCAGATCTTCGCACTGTGGCAGCAAGCAACAATAAAGAACATACGCCGCGATCACTCTATTATTGCTTGTTCGCGCCACGCATATATAGTCCTTTTCTTCGCGCACATTACGTTCGTCGTGAACCGCGCATTCCAGCGCAACGCCAGCGGAGTGGTTGCAACAAACTGTACGCAACCCCTAAATTGTCACACATATATTTTAGTTTTTCACAATCAGAACCGTACAAAGGCCTTGGACATCGAACAGAAAGCCGAATTTGGACAGAAAAAAATAGCTGTAAACGAGAGTAACAAATCACTTTGAGTTAACATTTTTTGCTCAACTGGGACGGTAACAATACTAACTGCTGATTTTTCGAGGACTAACTAATGTTCTCTACCTTAGTCTCTGACTGGGGCATTGTGTTCAGCCTATTATCGGATACTAGTGGCCATCGAAGAAGTTTCGTAAAACCGAAGTGGGCCGCAGTCCGCAGCAGTTTAAGTAATTTGTAAATCTGTACATGACGTCAACACCAGTTATTTGTATCACAGTCAGATTGTCACAGCCGCCGACTTAAACTTTTCTCAACCAGATGCTGAGTAATATCTGCTTGCTTGACATACAGCAGTACGGAGTAACTTGATCTTTCAGGGTTACCAAATCTAAACAGACTTTTCAAGCTAGAAAAATTGCAAAATTCCGCTAGAATAAGACCAATTGTTTGGGCTGCTAAACCAATTATTCGCTGGAATGTATCGGAAGCAGGCGGTAGACCAATTATTTTGGAGATTGACAGGATTAAAATCCGCCAGATCTAGCGGAAAATCCGCTAAATTGGCAACCCTGAGGACGATGTCTTGCAGATATGGCATGCGAGCTTTCTTGTTCCATTACAATGTCTGACCGTCGTGTTTTGTCACAATACAGCAGCCTTGTGTCATAATGCTCTGTGGCGCTGACGCAATACTCCCGACTTAAATCAGATACGGGCGCACTGTGTTGATTCAGCTCTGCAGTATATGGTTGTATGGGGAGCAAAACAAAGGTTCAAGAAACTGTGAAAATAGAAATTTTAATTTTTGCCAAGCAATTTTTGCGCCCACCTCAAAATTGCGCCCATGGCACGTGCCATGCCTGCCATACCCTAGATACGCCACTGTTAGTACAGTAGAATGTTCTATTCTCCAATCGATAAGAAGGTGACCTACGGTTACTATCAAAAACGTACTATCGTATCTTCCGGGGTATAAGTCTATCCGGGAGATAAGTCGACCTAAATTTCTGGGCCTAAAAACTAGAATTTCATGCTATACTCGCCGTATAAGTCGACCCCCTTTCTTGGACGACTGGTTATGGAAAGATATGGATGCCGAGGACGATACTGCTGACGCCGAAGAAGAATGGGACCCATACGATGATGTGCTGACGGGACT
>Ga0210059_1014361_pt1 | contig 11716 bp, 6 predicted proteins | sample Ectturendosymbi2_FD_188042 | JGI IMG/M metagenome (GOLD analysis project Ga0210059, IMG submission 188042) | Ecteinascidia turbinata endosymbiont from Florida, USA - Sample 2 (SPAdes) (version 2) | ecosystem: Host-associated > Tunicates > Ascidians > Unclassified | place: Key West, Florida... | reverse complement strand
CATGGCTTTTAATAAAGTTGTGTTGCTGACATTGTTTTGTTGTTTTTTACCGTATGTACTTTTAGTTACCGGTAATACATGTTTTTGTGACCAATTTTGACCGCTGTTTTTTTTGGTCCAAAGCTATATCCGCCCAATAAGCCGACCCCAGAAAATTAGGTCGCAAAAGTAGGTCCAGAAAATCGGCTTATTAGCTAGATAATACGGTACTTACCACAATTGTTGAGCATAATTGTGTCTATTTCAGCCCAACTCTTAGAATTATCGTGTTTTCATATTAAATACAGTGCCAAGTGCTAGATATCTAGATATAGCACCATTGTATACTTGTATAAACTACTAGTGGCTACATCGCCACCATGGACGTAGCCAGGAGTGCCATGGTCACCAAATTATATCAATTCCATAATGTGCCCCCCATTTTGCCAATTTTACAAAAAGGTCGTACTACAGTTGAGTGAACATGGTGACGTCATCAAAACGCAAACAATAAGGATTGTCTCCACCAAAGTTTCTTAGCAAACTCGGTCCTTGCGGCCAACCATTCCACAATAACGGTTTTTGTCGACCTTCCGTCTAACCCAGTGGTTGGCAACCTGCGGCTCTTTAGCTCCTCTAAAGTGACTCCCTCTGGGTTTGAAAAAACTCCGGAATTTTAATATGCATTTGATTATCATTAGATTTAAGTTAAATAAGCCCATGTCCCTATGAAGTCGCATGACAAATAAAACGGTAACAACATTTTGTGGCTCACTGGTAATATCTGACAAGATGAAGGCTCTTTTTTTTAAAAAGTTACCCGACCCCTGGTCTAACCGCACTATGCAATTCTGAAGGAAACTGCTTTTAAATTTTTGTGCTTCTATTTCACTTCTTGCTTGATTTATCCCATGTTCTGCCGCACCTTTTAATAAAACAAAAATAGCCGAGAGCCTCGTGTTTTTTTCACTCAACACGTTGCAGATGCTGCTGATTGAAGACTCGGACAACTTCGAAGCCTACAACGATGATGAACGTTCCGAGCTTCTTTTCAAGTTATTCACACACCTTGTGGTTGGAGGTCCTATTTGTCAGTACGAAGATAATCTTCAACCCTACCTGGACGTCACCAAGTCGTTGTACAAAGATCTTGTTTGGTAAGTTGTGTGCAATTTAATGTTCCTGCACGATCATAACGGTAAAAGCCAACACCTGACACCATTTCCTTTGCAGCGTGCAAAAAAAAGCGGGCACCAAAGAACTCGAGGTGGCATCGAAAGTGTATAAAGTACAAGCAAAGGTATCTCATTGCTTATTTTCAGAATTGGGAATATGCTGTCCGACTAATGTAACACGCACAGTGATAATTACACCACACGAAACTGCATGATTATCCGATTATCACACGATCAGACGCATACAGATAACGTAGAAAAGGGCTCACCGAAAATGAGCAAATGGCTTTAAAACACGCATTGAAATACAGTTCTCGACGCAACTCGTTTCGTCTTGAGAGTTCCTAAGTCTTAATCGGTTTTCAGATCAATACTGGAAATCAGTGTGTTGAATGGATTCAGCAAACTGACCGTTTGAAATTCTTAATGCATGCATAGGTTTCTTAATTTGAAGCTACAATTACATGATCAATTTATGAACCAGTGGTTAACTCACTATTTTTCTACGCTTGTTGATTTCTTTTACCTATGCCGTTAATAAACGACTTCCAGCGCAGTTAGGACTGTGCCTTTGTGTACGTTTAGCCTTGTTCAATATGTCGCTGGTGTCAGTTTCCGCGTTTTTCACCGCTCCACTTTCCTACTACTAGCAAAAGCGTGCGGGAAGTTCGCTGTTGATCGTAATTACGGAAACGTCTGCAATACAGCTTTTACTTCTTTTGCATTGGTAGTTGGTTAAGCTTCGTCAATTCTGGCTTGAGGCAACTACTGCAATTCTCACTGTCCCTATCGAGTCTTCGTTATTAGCAGCAACAAGTTTGATACAAATTGCTTTTCAGGATGAAAAAGGACACGTGTTTTACCCCGGAACCGACCTCCACGACCAAACATTTTCTTACTTGATTGTTGATCCGGTGAAGCGGCATGTTACGCTTTTGTATCACTGTTGGGGAAGGGGTGTCTGGTGAGAAACACAGAAGTGCAAAAGTTTTTCCTTCGAATATATATATTCGGTTTCTCAGAGACGCGTTTTGTGTTGCATGACAAGATGCGATAGTACCGTACTCACAGTTAAAAACATCAATGTGAAACTACAAAAACAAAGAAGTGATACGCTGCCATGCATCAGAGAGGGTTTCGGACAGCCAGTTCGCAAAATTTTGGAATATTTCTGGCAGGTGAGAAGCAATGTATAGCCCGTGTTCATACATACGATTCACTCCATTGTACGAGATATCCCAAAGGTATGTAAACGCGTTCTGAATCCACTGCCACAGCCACATGTTCGACATAACGATACCTGCGCGATCAATAAAGTTGGGTGTCAAACATTTCGCTAGAACTACTCAACGAGCTGTGGGAGGCTCGTTCATGGAGTAAACGTTCCGTAATTCATCTGGCTACAGACACAACAATGCGGTGTGGGTAGAAACATGTCAGCAGCGCGAAGATTGAGAGAATAACCCACCACAGACAGATAAGATGCTAACAGGTGCAACAACATGACCTTGCGTGATAGACGGAGTGTGCTTCGTGGTCTTACCTTTGACGAAGTACCAAATTGTGTAAATCGCCAGCAGAGGATCGAAGTGACTGAACAAGGAATCTGACAACCAGTAGCCCATTGTCAAGGGCACAAATCCGCGACCGTATATCAGTAGTGTTGTTCCAGCATGCAGTTTGATGTGCGCAGACTCTCCCATACGAAAAACTCTATTATCGCCTAACACAAATAGGAATCAATGAACAGAGCAAATAATTTTAACAAATTTCAAACATTTGAAAAACAAATTTTGAATTCACAAGTTGACAGCATTTCAATATTATTTGTCTTTCATTTTTCTGCATGTCTCTATACTGAATAAATAAATACTTTTCGGACTGTAATTTTTGTTTTTTTGAAAAATGTATTAGAGTATTAAAAAATTGTCTCATTAGTCACAAACTGTTCCAGTGGAAGATTGAGGTTAATGACACAGAGCGTAGTAAGGTGCAAGATTTAAAAGGTGTAAAGTTTTGTCATTGAAATAAGATGTAACAAAGGTCATCACCTACGACCTTGGCAACAGCTAATGTCTCTGAAACGGAATGTACTAAACTGTGAAAATTGCATTTTCTTATTGGTGAAATGCTTCAAAAAAAGCAAATATTATATTGAAATACTAAAACTAAAGGTCCTATTTATTGTTTTATCTCTTGTAGCAAGTGGTTTTGAGATCGCAGCAACGATTTTGCCAACACGGAGCAACAAATAAATGAATGTAGTGAATCTAATCTGTCAAGGCTATTTCATTTACTACAGCATGCAGAGCAGTTAAAACATTGTACGTTAATTCACAAAAAAAATAAAAGCTTCTTCAGCCAAGAGTACATAAGATAAGCGGTGACACACTGTCATGCTTCTTCATAACGCAGAAGGAATTGTTACACTATTCATTTAGCGACAACGAAATTTTTAAAACTCCTGTGCGAAATTATAACGAAATATCGGCTGACAGTATCATGTATTTTCGACATGGGTGTCGGAAGGATTTTTCCAGGGGAGTCAACAGTGGTGAAATTTCATTTTACCAAGTCGAGGTTAACAGCAAAATATCAATTTTCAAAATCCAGGTAAGTCCCTCTGTCCCCCCTTCCGACGCCCATGACTTCCGATCTGTTTACCCGATCATATTTATACATTAAAATACCAACATAACCTAAATGCAATACAAGCTGAATCCCAGCAATACCTGCAAAAAGCTTATTCCGGAGAGCAACATTGCCACTAGATTCTTCAACACTTCCTTTCAAAACTGACACGGACACATTCATGTAGTGTCTCCCTGCACGAATAAAAAAGTTTACCTTGTGTTACCGCATCCTTACTGTATGGTTACATCAGACATGCAACTATTCTGAAGCACATCCTAGGTGGAGCTGTGATTTAGTTAAGATATATTAAGCACTTGGCAATTTAAGATAAACCTATTTACAACATCAAACGATAGGCTAAACGCAAGTCAAAAAGTATAGGGGATTTTCGAAGCTGAGCACACGTTCGATTGTCAGCGAGTGATCGCTCGGCTATGAATTAGGAGCGTTCGAAAAATAAATAGGAAAAGAAACTTCATAAAGCAAACAATAAATTGAAAAGTCAAAACAAAGTTGACGTATCTTTCATTTCACTACCTGAAAAAACATGCGTTTGTTCTGGTACAAAAACATAAGTTGTCCAACGGTTAGGACTCCCGAAAAATAATGCAAGTTGTTTTTTACTCTAAATATTTTTTGCGACCGCCCGTGGCTGTTGCAGAAAATATTCTGGTAAACCCACTGCACATATTCAAAGATTGCGACTTCATGACATATATGAATGGCACAGGATAGCGCGCCAATCACTGCAACAAGCTCCCTTGAAATGACGCTGACTCCAATTATCCAACAAAAAACTTGGTCAAGGCAAAGTTTTCACAAGTGGTCACCACTTTTTTGGAGTGAAAATGATCAAACAGCATGTTTTCGTTAGGTGACTTCATTTGTCGTAAACCAAATACCAGAAAGAAAACAACTTTGAAATGATGGAATCATTATTTATTCGCTTGCCAGTGGCGGTTAGTCTTCTTCACTCACGAGGAGATCCTAACAGCACCTACCCTGAAGTGAAGGCGAGGGCCGATTCTCATCAGAAATGATGCCACATTTAAAAGATCAACGTTTTTCGGCAGGGCTTGGTCTATCTGGCGTAAGCAAAGTCAACTAACTCTTCCTCTTTCAAGCTGAAATAATCAAATTTAGGGCACACGTTTACGTGCAGTTGATCTTTGACAATGACATACAACAAGCACAGGATGCTAGATCTCAACAAATTTGCATCCGGTAACTACTACACCATATATATACTGTATTCATGGCGCGAATGATAAGATCTAATATTTTTAGAAACCAATACGGTAAACTAGCACCGACAACAGCGAAAGAGACATGCCTGCCATGCTTTGTGGTTTCTCTAGGTGTTCGGATACCCACTCATTGGTGAAACATTTAACATATTGTAAAATTCATGATCTCTTGCTTACAAAAACAAGGCAGCGACCAAAGCATTCCGAAAGTATATTGGCCAACTTATCCACTTTGTAAACAACCAAATCCACCATTTTTATTGCGGAATGATGGCATTGGGAGTGTTATAAAAGTTATACCAAACATCAAAGACGTTTCATTCGTGTTGACTTTATCTTTCAAAAGTACTTGCGTGCAACTGGCGAAAGTCGTTTCAGCATCTCAACTCCATACTTGGGACAGTACACCATGCCACTGCCAATATCTGTAACCATAGCGTTACTACCAAAAATCGGAACAAGTAAGTTCCTATGACAAGCTTCCTGAACCCGCAGTCGCGCGAAATTATTTTCAACGGGAAGTGACGCGGTCTGTCAGTCAGGCTGTTTCCTGATAGCAAACTTAACATCAGTATCCACATGAGCAGTATCTACAAGAAGGAGCTCTTTCTGGTAAAAGAATCAACCACTTTGATGTTAGACCAGTGGTTCTCAAGTTTTTTTTACATTCCTCCCTTACAAACCCAATCTCTGTCAATTCCTCCCCAGCAAAGATTACAAATGATAATTGCAAAAATTTCGCCCTACCTGTACTGTGAAGAAACAACAGAGGATTATGAACCAGACAGGCTCTTTTATAATATCAGTCACTGCAGTTAAAGCAGCTTGTACCGGAAAGTTACTGTGATTGCTACCTGACAGGTGCATGGTCCGCTTGATCATGGAACTGGTTGGTAATCGCGGGTTCACCCTTACCACCAGCAACGCCAAACGCTACGACCCCTCGAGAATGGCGTCCCACACGGATCCGTCCTGGCACCCCTTCTCCCCCCTTTCTACATCTCTGACCTGCCAACCACCGTCTCCAGAAAGTGTGCATACGCTGACAACCTAGCAATCATACACGCTGATGGCGACTGACAAACAGTGGACGGGTGCAAAGCAAAGACATGGCAACCGTAGGTGAATACCACCAGACCTGCAAGTTAAAGCTCAGTACTATACAAAATCAGTGTTGGTAGTCTTTTACCTCAACAACAAGGTAGCTATACGTGAGCTGAAGTCAACTGCAATAACGAAACCCTGCCCTTTTGCCCCGAGTCCAACTACCTCGGAGGAATGTTGGACAGGACACTCACGGACCCCCGACACCGCGAGTCACTTCGCAAAAAGTTGACACAATGCGTTGCACTCTTGAGGCGGCTTGCTGGCTCGGACTGGGGTGCTGGAGCAACAACGTTGCGAACAGTCACCTCAGACCTTGTCCATTCGACAGTAGAGTACTACACTCCTGGCTGGTGCCGCAGTGCTCACATCCGCCTCATTGACCTGCCACCAACGACGCCTTGCGAACTGTGACTGGATGCCTGCGTCCTACACCATTGGACAATCTTCCTATCCTCGCAGGCATCCAACATGCTGAGCTTCGTCGCAATGGAGCCACACGGTCTCCAGCACGCCGTCTATGGAGCCTTGACATCTGCTCCACTCAGCACTCACCCGTCTCAATCGAGTGGGAATGCACGGCATCTCAAATCGAGACACCCATTTTTACCCGCTGCTCAACAACTCATCAGTTCGACAATAACAGAAGTGCGGTGAAATGCAGAAAAGTTGGGATGCACTACGAGACTCCGTACTTTCATCCCCGAAACACCCTCCTGGGAGGCCGTAGAGGCCATGGCCTCCTCCGAAGCAAATTTGAAACAAAAAGATTTTCGCTGGTGCTTCATGCCAATTTTCAATTGTTTTGAAAAAAGCGAAAGGAACAATCGGACTGACATCAGGTGATTGATCCCCTTGGACAAATTCTTGGCTGAGCCACTGACAGCGTGGATCCGGCTCAACCGCCTCCGCACCGGTATCGGACGTTTCCGCTCCTGCTTGTACAAGTGGGGTACGGCCCCTCTGCGGCTTGTCGTTGTCTTCCAATGTCCAATCCATCGACCTCCCATGGATTGCACGGCCGGGCGGTTCTGAATGATGAGATCATCGATTAGCCGCTCAACACCTGCCCTGTGGTATAGTGCGCCCTAGCAGTGGACTGAAACAAGTAGTTCAAACGATTATGATAGAGCAGCTTGTGCTTGCGTACTCAAGACAATCCCATCTATACCAACCTTGCTGTGCATTTTTTATGTGTTGAATAAACTAACAGGAATAAATAGTTAAGGTTTTTTTCCACAACTTTTCCTCCCCGATTACTCCCTGGAGCAAATTTCCTCCCAGGGATTAAAAATTCCTCCCTTACTGAGCCAAGTGGCTCCCGGTTGAGAACCACTGTGTTAAACAATATTTCTTCAGCTTTCCTTTCAATAGGATCCACCCTAATGACAAATGACATTACGTTTTGTGTGCCATACCTTACAATACCAATAAATCATTTCAAAACGCATTGCTTTGGCCACAAGATCCAATCGTAAATATCCAAAAACATAAGTCAGGATATTCCCCAATAACAGTCGTAAGGCACTTCGCTGGACCTCTAACTTCTTGTTGAAACTACGATTTTCTTCGTTTTAAATCTATCCACCTACAGGACAAAAGCAGGCATTCCATGTCCCCATCGGAGACCAATTTCCTATTGAAAATTTATTAGTTATACCCACACATGACAAGTTTCAGGTAAATCGGGTTTTTCTTTTCCACAAAAAATGGTATTTTACCTGCATGGTTTTATCAAAAAACAGGTTTCTTTATTACAATTTAATAGATAAGGCTAACATAAATTTATATGGATGCTGACACAATTAATTAAACAGCAGCGATTCACATAGTAAGCACATTACAACTGCATAATTCAGTGACGACATACCCAGCAACTGCTTTCACCTAATGACCTTTCAAACTGTTTGAACAAAATTTACACTTACTTCACTTGATCCCAGTACTGGTACACCTACCGAAAATGATCTGGCATACTACCACCTCTGCAGTCTCAGAAATACTGTACATCCGAAAGCACAGTATGACACACTTGTTGAAAACCTTCCTAATTAGCATAACAATGCTGGGCTGCATCTCTGAACAGTGCAGGTCGAAAAAAGTTGAAACCCGTGAGGTCTTTCGACAAAGATGTTAAACGATTTGTAGCATAACATTGCCAAACGAAACTGTTCATGAAATGCCTTCATACTGAGACACCAGCAATAAAGTAGCTGGCTCAAAATCTAATCAAAGTCACACAAAAACGGGAACTACACGAAAAGTTTTCCACTTCAAGTACTGTCATTCCTTTCAAATTATGGGAATGCCGCCATACTGCAGTTGGTGATGAGCTGCAGACTACAGTTCGGGAGTTCTGCATTTTGCAAAAGCTGGATGCCCTTATAGCATCAGTATTCCGAAGTCCATTCTGGCACAGGAAGGTGACGCCTGACAGGCATCCAGCTATTGATCCGTTTTTATAAGGGTTTAATATTGGTAGACCGAACACTTCAACAGTCATAATAAGGGTAGACCGAGTTCTTCAGCCATACGAGGCAATCAGTCTAGATATGGGGAATCGACGGGTTGGTGGTATTTTATTCCACTCCGGTGGCTTCAACGTATTAGCCACGCTTGTCCTTGTTATCTCACTAGAGGATGCGATGTGTGATCTACCGATGACTGGACAACTCAGTGACGCTAACTCTTGCCTGGGCTCTCTTTGAAATCTCTTAAAACGGAATTTCTTGAAGCGATTACCCCTGACGTTTTACACTCAAACTTTTTAAAATTTTGAAATGACGGATATTACCAAGTAATAGTTTAAAAGGGTTGTCCCAAAGAGCAAACAAATGCAACTGAACGCCACAGATAAACCTGACTGGTAATCAACCATAATGAACAAGACTTTGAAAAATGAGTGCTGCCTTTGTGGGTACTGTATCAGCGCTCATGCAGTGTTAATGATCAACCCGTTTGTCGACAAGACCTTGAGACATATTTAAAGGAATACATAAAACGGAGAAAAGTGGTTTGGTTCTCCTGAACAAAATAAGAGATGTAATCATGTTCTATGCTTACCTGTGTGATGACGCAAACAATGCATAAATAGATAAATCACGTTCCACATGGCTGGGAATTCGAAGTGTCCTTGTTCAACATCTTTGACATACCAGCTAAAACATCTTTGAGGTTAGGTTACGCTGACCGCTGAACTCTCATCTACCTGCCATAGGGCCTGAACAAAATACAGTACATCTTATACTATCTGTGGCCTCTAAATCTCTTTGCTGTTTTAAGCTATGGTGCGAGGTAATGGGCACTTCAAAAGCCATCGCAACATTGTTTTAACTTGACAAAAATCTGGAGTACCTCATCCTGAACCTTAAAAAGAGTCAACTTCTTCCACCCTGGCTATATCCAAACCACTTGGGCATCGCGCTAAACTGCACCTCAATCGACCAAAAGCACCAAGATCACGTTCCGTTTTTTTAACAAACTTTGCAGACACCTAATGAGAAACTGTTTTTTTTTTTGCACTAAGACACATCGGTCACTTTTGCTGAGACAAATTGGTCCCTGAAACATTTCGGTAATTTGTCTCACAGTTGTATTTAAACACGCCGTAAATAAAAAAATATATATTTTGGGTTCATTAACCCAAAATATGTTTTATAATTACGGCGGGTTTAAATACAGCTTCATTAACCTTTTATTTTTAAACATCCTGACCGAAATGACCAATTTTTTTCGGTCATTTCAAAAATATTTTGGTCTGTGACCGAAAAAAAATCTAGGTGGGAAGAGAGTCAAACTTCGGGAACCTCGATATGTAAGCCATATACTGTTTTTGCAGCGAAACCTTTAGTATTGTGTGGTCATACCAATAAACTGAACACTCAACTGCGATCGTTTACGCGAGTTGTTACCAGAGACGCATTGAAACAAAAGAAATTGGCTTCTCGTCGTCGGTGCAATCGTTCCCCGCAGTTACAATGCGAAGAAATTTAGCCTTTAATTTATTAGTGGACCAAACCCTGCAAAATGCAACCCTTCTTAAATGATGAAGACGTGGGCAGCTAGGACAAACATTTCACAATCCCGACAAGAATCTAATAAATAATCTAGTAAAGTTCTACTCTGCAGAACTACTGGAAATGCACATTCCCAACATGTGAAGACTTGGCGACGGTCCAACTTTAGTCCAACTATACCTTTTCAATAGGAACGTCGGGTTGCAGGTAATCGTCACAAGACAAATCATGCCAGGTGAACGCGCTCCACCTGTGTTTTACAAAAAAAATAATAATGGGCAGATGGCTATCTACCGAAACGGAGAGTTTATCATCTGGTCACGAGCTGTTCATTTGCAGACTTTTCAATAACACATGATGTCTGCATGACCACTTGAAAACGTAGTTGAATAACTTCAACACAGACCTAGTATTCAGTTGTGCCTGGAGCTCCAGCTTGAAAGTGGAATGTTCTCTACGCAGGTCGGCCGTTGGAATGTCCGGAAGTACTGGTAAAAGCTCCTTACGGGTCCGTTTCCGGCACCCAGACATAATGTGCAGCGCATCGTTTAACGCAACATCTAGCTTCTTAGTGTGGGTGCTGCGGCACCAAGCTGGATCGTTGCTGACTAAATCCAAGCGAAAGCGGCCCAGAGGTCGTCCAAGGACTAGGTGGAGTGACTACATCTCCAACCTTCCTTGGTCATCCTGTCTTGGTGTGGAGCCAGCAGAAGTATCTGAAATTGCTGTTGACCGTCGAAACAGTTGAATTACGAACTAGGTCAGCAGCGTAAAGTATGAAACCGTCGAAAGCAAGACAAAGACGTGTGGGCTGCGACGGTTTTCACGCAATTTTAAGCAAATGTGTTCCAAAATTGGGCTACTTAAGCGGGGTTTGGGGCTTATAAAGCTGTTTTTTTATTACAGGAATAAATGGAGTAATTCCGGACCGGACAATTCTGGACTTAAAAAGCGGGGACTACTGCAGTGGTCCCCAACCTTTTTAAGAAGCGACCCCATTTTAAACGAAACTGTAATCAGCGTTTACACGCGACCCCATTTTGTTTTCTGGTAATGGAGAAAAATATTACAAGTAATGCTGAAAATAAATAACATGAGTAGTAAGTACGGTATGCCCAAATTATACACAATTACAGAGAACTGTGGCTACACATGTATTCCAAAATGATTGTTTTTCAGAAGTTTCAATTAACACATGAATTCTGATTTCAGGAAAACAAAATTGTCAGTTTGTGTCAACATTTAATTTCCACTGTTAGTGCGATGGTTGAGCCTGCACCATGTCCACAAGTTTTTGAAGCCGCGGCTTGACTTTGCATAAGCATAACCGCATGTCATGCTCTACTTCCAATCGATTACGATGTTTCGTTTTCAATGTAGTCATTGCGCTGAATCCTGCTTCACAAAGCCATGTGGTTGAAAACGGGATGAGTAATTGAGTAACAAAATTTGACATAGTCGGGTATGTTGAGTGCATTGACACCCAAAAGTAAATATTTGCTGAGACCTTTGGGTGTTTTGCTTTGAACGAGTTAAAGGAAATGCGGTTTGCTGCATCAGC